>Ga0153928_1000045_pt1 | contig 61010 bp, 58 predicted proteins | sample TSNJ012MetaG_FD_106656 | JGI IMG/M metagenome (GOLD analysis project Ga0153928, IMG submission 106656) | Attine ant fungus gardens microbial communities from New Jersey, USA - TSNJ012 MetaG | ecosystem: Host-associated > Fungi > Mycelium > Unclassified | place: USA: New Jersey, Wharton State...
GAATATCCCTTCCGATCGCTGATCTTGTCCGCGCATCGCATGCCTCAGCCCAAAGGAATCAGACACATGCACGGAATCACACTCCGGACGCCTCGCCAAACCCCTTTTTCAGCAGCCTGCTAGTCCGCGCCGTCGACCCCGGCGGTCGCCAGCAGCGGCACGAGCCGCTGTGCCACCAGGGCATGCCCCTCGGGCGTCCAGTGGTGACCGTCCGCCGGGTATATCGGCGCTTCGTCGAATTGCGCGAACGGGATGCGGCGCGCGTGCAAATAGGCCTCGAGCTGCCGCTCGTGCGTCTGCAGCCCGACCAGGAACTTGGCGCCGCGCGCCTCGACCATTTCGCGCATCATGCCGATCAGCCGTTCGGTCGGGTCCGCCACTTCAATCTCGGGACGAGCGAACTGCACGTAGCCGGTCACCGCCGCGCGCGCGAGCCACAGGTGCCGGGCGACCGTGTTTTCCCGGAAGTAGACGTGACGCGACCAGGGTACCGGCTGGCCGGCGAAATGCCACGCGCCGTCCGGTGAGCGCGCGAGATACGGCTTGTAGTAGCCGCCGTTGCGCATGTTGCTGGAATTATCGAGGCGGTCGTTGCCGGTGCAAAACATCAGTACGACCGCGTCCGGGTTCACCGCGTTCCAGATGCGCTCGAGCAGCAGGTATTCCTGGTCGGTGCCGTAGCCGGGGACGCCGGCGTTGACGATGCGCACGCCGGGAAGTCGCGCGCGCAAAAGCTCGGTGAAGCGCTCGCGCGTCTCGACGTCGTAGCCCCAGACGAAGGAGTCGCCGACGAACAGCACGGTCGGCTTGTTTGCGGCGCCCGGTTCGACGTCGCGCAGGCCGAGGCTGTTGTTGCGCACCTCGATGGTGCGCGAGCCGGTAAACGTTGAGGCCGCGTAGGGGATCGGAGCCCAGCCCAGCTCGGGATCGTGACGAAACAGGAGCGCCCGGCCGGGCTCATAGCTGTCGCGCAGCTCGCGCAAATCGACCACGCGCAGGATCAATTCGGCAAAGGCGAGGACCGCGAGCAGGACCGCGAGGTGCACGAGTGCCTCGCGCGCAATGCGCCACGCACGGCTTTTGGCCGGCAGCGTTCCCGTCGCGTCGGAAGCCGTCACCACCGTCCCTCGCATCTCCCCAGCTCGGGACAATAGCACTCGGGACGGGCGACGGGCACCCGCGCGTCGATCGCGTGGCGCCATAAACCGGCGATTGCGGCTCAATCATTACGCAAGGTTCCATGCTGCGCCGCGGCATGTTGGCGCGAATGGTATTATTGTAAATACAATCACAGTGCGGCCTAATTCTCGGCGAAAAAACGAACGATTTGACTAGCAATCCGCGACTCTTCTGAAGTCGAGTGAAGGAGTTATCAATGAAAATACGTGGACTAATCAACTCGAGTGCGGCGCTTATTCTCATGGTCGGCTTGACCGGTGCCGCACAAGCCTCCCATCATGCTGGAGTAACGTCTGGAATTGCTTCGGTATACTCGGGCGGACGAACGGCCAATGGCGAGCACGCCTCGGCTGGCGGACTGACCGCCGCCCATCGGTCGCTGCCCTTCGGTACCATGGTGAGGGTCACCAACCGTCGTTCGCAGCGCTCGGTCGTCGTGCGGGTCAACGACCGCGGCCCGTTCGTGCACGGCCGAGTCATCGACCTCACCCCCGCCGCCGCCCATGCCATCGGATTTTCCGGTTTGGCACCGGTGACGCTCTCGGTGGTCGGCCATCGCCATATCTGATCGGCGGCACCACGGTCGAGATCGGCAATCCCTTAAAATGACAGCGAGGCAGCGACTTCCGGTCGCTGCCTCGTTTCACATCACACGGGATGACTAGTGCCGCGAACCCGAAGTTCGGGACACCAGGCTACCAGCGCAGCCGGCTCGACGCCTCGATGTGCACACAGTCGTGCCTTCCGGAAAAGATACAGTCTTGATTGTTACGCAGCTCGGTAATCGCGTTGGCGATCCACACCCCGGCGGCAACCAGGATGGCGCAGGTGAGAAATCCGAGCACGTTCATGAACATGCGGTGGCGGTAATCGTCCTCCCGGCCCTCGCGCTCGTATTTGGCGATGTCCTCGATCGCCGGCCGGGACAAGGGTGGCGGCCGCAGGCGTCCGCCGGTGGGCCGTTGCCGCGGGCGCAGCGGCACGACGTGGCCCGTATCCCCGTCCGGCAGCCGCCGCGCACGGAAATCGCCGCTTTGCGCCAGTTCGTGCAACGATCCCATGGGCACAGGTTAGCATTTTTGCGCGGCGTCGGCGACCGCTTCTCGCTCGCCGACAACACTTTAAACCGAGGCCGCCCGCAAACCCGTCGCGTCGAACCGCGCCATGGACGCCGGGTCCGCGGGCCGGCTAAGTTCCAGGCCCACGAGGGGCGCGCGGAGACCGCGATGAAACTGAGAATCCTTGTCCTGGCGGCTGCCCTCACACTGGCGGCCGGCCCCGCCCTCGCGCAGAGCTACAAGGTCGGCGCGATCGAAATCGAGCAACCTTGGGCGCGCGCTACCCCGAAGGGCGCCAGCATCGGCGCCGGCTACATGAAAATCACCAACACCGGCAACGAACCCGACCGCCTGGTCGGCGGCTCGGTCGCCTTCGCCAGCCGTTTCGAGCTCCACTCCATGACCATGGAGCAGGGCGTGATGAAAATGCGTGAGGTCAAGGACGGACTCGAAATCAAGCCGGGTGAAACCGTCGAGCTCAAACCGGGCGGCTACCATGTCATGTTCGTCGACCTCAAAGAACCGCTCAAACAGGGCCAGGACGTCACCGTGACGTTGAAATTCGCCAAGGCGGGAACGATCGACGTGAAATATCCGGTCGAGGCCGTGGGCGCCGGCGGCCCCGCCGCCCAGGGTATGAAGATGAAGATGGACAAGATGGGCCACTGACTGTCACCGCGCGCGTCCGCGAATCACTGACGGTGCCCGGAGCAATCCGGGCACCGGTGTTTTGATCGGTCCGGCAGGGGCGGCTTCCAAGGCCATGCACACAGAACAGCGGCACGCCCTGGTACGCGCGCTCTATATCGCGACCATTTTTGCGAGCGCCGCCCTGCTGTTCGCGGTACAGCCGATGTTCACCAAAATGGTGCTGCCGCGGCTGGGCGGCGCGCCGGCGGTGTGGTCGGTCGCCATGGTGTTTTTCCAGGCGACGCTGCTGGCCGGTTACGCCTATGCGCACGCCCTCACGCGTTTGACGCAGCCGCGGGTCGCCCTCGCCATCCACGTGGCGGTGATGATCGGCGCGGTGTTCGTCCTGCCGCTTGCGATCGCGCAAGGGTGGGGCGCTCCGCCGCAGCACGGCGAGGCGTTCTGGCTGCTCGCGCTGTTCGCGGTTTCGATCGGGCCGCCGTTCTTTGCGCTCTCCGCCAACGCGCCGTTGCTGCAGGCCTGGTTCGCGCGCACCGACCATCCGAGCGCCGCCAACCCATATTTTCTCTACGCGGCGAGCAACGTCGGCAGTTTCCTCGCGCTGATCTCGTATCCGTTCGTGCTCGAGCCGCTGACCCGGCTCGCCGACCAGCGGCGCGTTTGGTCGGCTGGCTTCTGCGTCCTCATTCTGCTGATCGTCGCCTGCGGCGTGGTGTTCGTGCGCGCTGCCCGCGCCCGCGCGCCGGGCGCTGAACAGGAGGCGGTCCCGTCGCCCTCCGCCCGCAACGCGCTCGCATGGATGGGACTTGCGGCGGTGCCCGCCGGCCTGCTGGTCGCGGTGACGGCGCATATTTCCACCGACATCGGCGCCGTGCCGCTGCTGTGGGTCGTCCCACTCGCGCTTTATCTCATCACTTTCGTGATCGTGTTTCAGGCACGCCCGATCATTCCGCATCGCATCGTGCTGCTGGCGCAGCCGTTTTTCGTCGTCGCGCTCGTCGCCACGCTCGTCCTTCAGGTGGCGCACGACATCCTGGTGCAGATCGCCATCAATCTTGCTGCCTTTTTCGTCATTGCGCTGACCTGTCACGGTGAATTGGCAAAACGTCGCCCGCCCGCCCAGCACCTGACCGCGTTTTATCTGTGGATGTCCGCGGGCGGCATGATCGGGGGCCTGTTTGCCGCCCTGATCGCGCCCCTCATCTTCAATTGGATCGCCGAGTATCCGTTGCTGATCGTGCTAGCGGCGCTGTGCCGGCCCGGCCTGTCGTTCCCGCTCGGCCGGCGCGAATGGACGCTGATCGCCTGCGCGGCGGCGCTTGCGCTTTATCTCGCCGCCCCGGCGCTCGGCTTCGGCTTCGACGTCGACGAACGCACCTTCCAAATCGTGGTCGGCGGCCTTTTGCTGCTCGCTCTGCTGGTCGAAATGTTCGATTGGCAGGCGCCGCTGGCGTTTGCCGGGCTCATCGCCATTACCTTCATGCTGGCCCGCTTGTACGAGCCCGAGGCGGAGCGGCGCGAGACGGTGCGCAGCTTCTTCGGCGTGCTCAAGCTCACGCAGACCGCGGACAACAGGTTCCGCATTCTCATGCACGGCACCACGATTCACGGCGCCGAGCGCATGGCCGACATCACCGCCGGCCCCGGCCATGCGCCCGAGCCGCTGAGCTATTATCACGCCAATTCCGCGCTCACGCGGGCGCTCGAGGCCGCGCGCACCCGCAAGGGCGAGCCGATGCGGGTCGCGGTGGTCGGGCTCGGCACCGGAACCTTCGTGTGCTGGGCCCAGCCGGGAGACAGCTGGAGCATCTACGAGATCGATCCGGCGGTGGTGCGCATCACCGCGGAGCAGAAGCGCTTCACGTTCCTCTCGAGCTGTGCGCCGCAAACCCCGATCATCATGGGGGACGCACGGCTCAAGCTCGCCGAGGCACCGGACGGCGCTTACGATTTCATCATGGTCGACGCGTTTTCCTCCGACACGATCCCGATCCATCTCCTCACCCGCGAAGCGATGGCGATTTATCTCGCCAAGCTCGCCCCGCACGGGGTGATCGCGATGCATGTGTCGAACCGGCACCTCGAATTATCGTCGGTGGTGGCGGGGATCGCGCAGGCCAACGGGCTCAAGACGCGCACCAATCCGGGCACGTTCGACGACGAGCATGAGGACGACGCCGCCTACAAATTCACGTCGACGATCGTGATCGCGGCGCGCGCGGACGAGGACTTCGGCGTGCTGGGTGGGAATGACGACGACTTTGCCTGGCCGGTGGTTACGGCTCCGCCGGGTCAGCGCATCTGGACCGACGATTATTCCAACATCCTCGGCGCGATCGTGCGCCACATGCGGGATTGATTGTTCCTTATTGCCTTGTGCTCTTCGCCAGCATTTCGAGCCGGCGTGGCGCCTCGGCAGAGCCGTAGGCCTTCGCCTTTTCGTACCAGCCGCGCGCCTGCGCGACGTCGGGCGTGACCCCGAAGATGCCGAGCGAGCGCAGCACGACCGGATCGTAGGTCGCGCCGAGCGCGAGCGCCGCCTGCGCGTTGTGCGCTTCGGCCGCCGGCCGCAGCGTCAGCCGGGCCGCGGCGATGTCGCCGCTCGAAGCGAGCTGCTGTCCGCGCTTGAGCAGCGTCGCCAGTTCCTCCGGATTGAACTCCGGCGCCGGGGCGGCGGCAGGCTCCGCGACCGGCGGCGGGGATGCCGGCGTGGCGGCCGTTGGGGCTGGAGGCGGCGTGACCGGCGGTGGCGCGGCGGCTGCCGTCGGTGGGGCGGGAACAGGTGCCGACGGGTCGGCGAGCGCCACTTGCTGGGGCGGAACTTGCTGGGGCGGCTCGCTCGCCTCTTGCGCGACGATCGGCGGGTCCTGCGTCTTGATCGCCGGTGAGGCAAAACGCGACCCGACGGCGTGCGAGGTGTCGGCCTGCTCGGTCGCGCCGGTCGTACCCGGCACGGACAGCTTGCCGATCGCAAGGAGGGCGACGATGGCGGCGGCCGACCCCGCGAGCGCGAGCCGGCCCAGCATGCCGAGCAGCCGATAGCGGCGCAGGCGCGAGCGTCGCCCCGCCCAGGGATCCGGGACGACGCCTGGATCGAGCGAGCGCGGCACGCGGAAATCGTCGACCATGAAAGAATCGTCGTGGACGACCGGAGCGCCGGCTGCGAGCGGTGGCGCGCTTTCGCTGCCGATCACGTCGTCGTCGTCTTCGTTACGCAGGGCGCTTGTTTCCTCCGCTCCGCTCGCGTGTGCACCCTCGCGGTCGAGCGGATTGCCCACCGGCGTGCGGCGCGGCGGCGGCACGCTGCGCACCCAGCGCGGTGCATAGGGCGAAGGATCGCCCGGATCATAATTCCGATCCGTTGGGCTGCTCATGGATCGCCTCCTAACTCAAACGCTACTGACCGACGGGACGTCACGCGTAGTGCGCAAGCAGCGGTGGAGAAGCGGCGCTGCGCGAGGAAATCTGGATAAGCTGTTGCTGGATCGACCAACGGAAACAGCGGGGCGCGCCACCTGGCGATGGTGCGCGGCGTTTCAGCGTGTTTCCGTGGATGGGTTGTGCCGCCGGCCCGAACACGGGGGCGGTCGCAGTGCAAATCCTGAAAGCTGCAGCAACTTTCTTGGTACGCCTGTCCCTGCGGACGGGTCGCCGCCGCCTTCCCACCATCACTCCCCCTGAACCACGCCGGTCGTTGACGCCACACACAACTTGCGCAACCGGCTCACCTACCTTCGTCCTCGTCGGACTGGATTCACCTCGATTGAGAGAGATTGTCGCGGCTCGTGCAGACAAGCTCGTATGCAACGGGACTGTGTCACGAATGAGGCCCAAGCAGTACGATATCGTGCCGTTCGCCCAGTATGGTTTGGTGAACCGCCGGTAAAATCATGGGGAAAGACTGCAGCGATACTTGAATCTATTTCAACGCAAGACTTCGGGTTAACCAACAATTAGCAAATAAACCGTCGCCGCAGACTTTGTGCCGCGGATTCTCCGATCGAATACGGCTCGGTGCGGTTCGCGTCGAGGACCACCATGCGGCCGCCGCCGTTGCGACAACCGAAGGCGGCCACCGTGCGAGCATGCTTGACCCCGCGCCCCGGGCGCCACAGATTTGCCACCGCTGCTTCCCGCGAGACCAATTGGAGAGCCGCCATGACCTTCCGCATCGCCGTCGTCCAGCCGATCGCCCACGCCCCGGAGGCGGCCGACGCCAATGTCGCCGACGCGGTGCATTTCATCGAGCGCGCGGCCGACGAAGGCGCGGACTTCGTGTGCTTCCCCGAAACCTACCCGGGGCCTTGGCGGATGCCGGCGACCTTCGATCCGACGCCGTCCCTCGCCGAAGCGGCGGTCAAGCATGGGGTGCACGCCGTGTTCGGCACCATCGAGCCGCTCGACGCCAAAGCGGCGACCGCCCACAACCTCATCGTGATGGCCTATCCGGACGGGCGCGCCCCGGCGCGCTATCGCCGCACCCATCCCAACGGGCCGTGGATCTACACCGGCGGCCCGACCTGGGAGTTCCAATACGTCGCGGGCGACGAGTTTCCCGTGTTCGACACCCGCCACGGCAAGGTAGGGCTCGCGATGTGCAGCGAAGTCTACATGCCGGAAGTCGCACGCGCGCTGGCGCTGCGCGGGGCCGAGCTCATCTTCATGCCGGCCGGGACGGACAAGCGGCGCCTGTGGGCGACGTGGCGCAATCTCATCTGGGCGCGCGCGATCGAGAACCTCGCGATCGTGGTGACGACGCAAAATCTGCTCGCTCATTCCGAGCGCGGGCTCGCCATGGTGGCGGCCCCCGAGGAGATCTTGTTCGAGAGCACGGTCGCCGGGCTCACCGTCGTCGACGTGAGCCTCGACCGCGTGCGGGCAATGCGCGCGGGCCGCGATGGGGTCGGCGCCTCGAGCGAGTTCGGCGCCAAGCAGGGGGTGCTCGGGCCGCAATGGCAGCGTCCTGAGCTTTACGACACCTTCTATCCGCGCCCGCTGCGCGAAGCGGCGGAGTGAGCGACCCGGCGAACCATGAGCAAACAGCAGATCGTCTCCAAGAAGCTGCGCCAGCCGAGCGGCCATTTCTCGCACGGCATCAGTGTGGCTGCCGGCAAAATGGTGTTCATCTCCGGCATGACCGCGCGTCGCGCCGACGGCACCATCGCGGGCGTCGGCGACATCGAGGCGCAGACGCGCCAAGTCTGCGAGAACATCAAGGCGGCGGTGGAGGAGGCGGGCGGGACCCTCGACGACATCTGCCGGGTCGACGTCTACGTCCGCAACATGGAGCACTTCGACGTCATTCATAAAGTAAGACGCGAGTATTTCCGCGCGCCCGCGCCGGCCTCCACCATGGTCGAGGTGACGAAAATGACCTCGCCCGAATACCTCATCGAAATCAATGCTATAGCGGTGCTGCCGCAGGCGTGACTTGGGCTTGCGCGGGGACGAAACCCGAAGACCAATGCCATCTGAAATGCCATATTAATACCGCATCAGGTCAGGGTGTTCGATCCGAGCGGGCGGCTGGCGCGCAATCAGCTCTCCTGGGAGTGAAATGTTTAAGCGGCGTTAACCAACGCCGCTGCAAGCTTGGGCCGGCGAGGAGGGCGGCTCCATGTCCATTCGATCGGTTGGCGCGTGGCGCTCGGCGTTCAATTTGAACAAGTGGCTGGGTGCCCAGGGCGCGGCGGCCCAGCAAGACACCTCCCTCAATAGCGCAGCCATGTCGGCGTTCGCGACCGCGCAAACGAACTACACCCAGAACATGGCCAATCTGGCAGCCAACGCCGCGCTCACGCGGGTCCAGGCCCAGAGCAAGACGGCCGCGGCCCAGCTTCAGTCTTTGATCAACAGCATCGGTTCGAACGTCAACACAATCGCCTGACCGACGTCAGACCCGCGTCGCAGCGCGTCTGGAGCGGCACCATGGACGGCGTGGTCGGCAATCTGTTCGCATTGCTGCCTTCGGGCGGCGACGCCGAGCAAACAACCGAACTGGTCGCGAACGAAAACCTGCGCATCGAGCGGATCGTCTCGACCGGCCAGGCGAGCCCGCTGGGCTTCTGGTACGACCAGGACTGGACCGAATGGGTGCTCCTGCTCGCCGGCGCGGCCGGACTTCTGTTCGAGGGCGAGGCGGAGCCGTGCGTGCTGCGTCCCGGCGACCACGTTCTCATCCCGGCGCACCGGCGCCACCGCGTCGCCTGGACCGATCCCGCCCACCCGACCGTCTGGGTCGCCGTGCATTATCCGGATGTCAAAGGGGCGTCCAAATCGATCGGGTGAACAGGACGCGCATGCCGATCCGCTCCATGTTGCGGTGGCTCGCCGAAAGGAATTGCGCGCCGCTGCATATGATCTCGACCCCGGCCGCGGTGGCGTCGGCGATGCGTCGGCGCAGCAGCGCGGTGTGAAAGCCACGGTTGCGAAACGTCGGGTCGGTAGCACCGTCAGCGAGGTAACCGATTTTGGCACGCACGTAGAGCGTGGCGGCCGCGGCTGGCCGCTTCTCGGCGCGCGCCAGATAAAGCGTCCAGCCGGGCTCCTCGCGCCATGGGCGCACGTTTTGCCGAAACCGGTCGTGATCGCTCGCAGCCAGACCCCAGCCCGCCATGTAGGCGTCGAGATAGTCTTCCATCCGATCCGCATCGGTGACGCGTTCGACTGAGATTTTGTCCGCCAGGTCGACCGAGCCCGGTTCACAAATGGTCGAAACATGAAAGTCGGACTGATAATACCCGAGCCGCGCGAGTTCGCGCCCGAGGGCAGAATCGTAATATCCCGGCACCATCTCCAAACGAGCCTGCACGCCGTTCCCGCGGTACCAGTCGGTCAGCGGGGCAAGGTGATGCTCGTGGCCCGCGCGCAAGCCGATCACGCGGTTGAAGGACGGCGAGGGTAGATGCCGCGCCATCAGGGCCACGATGCCATCATCGAGCTGACGGTAGGCCACCCCGATCGGGTTTCCGGGAATCCGCTCGAGCACCCGCAGCCGGGACAGCGTGTAGGCCGATTCAATATCGAGGATGCGGCCGATCAGGTCAGGGGAGGGGATTAAACGGGGTGCGGCCATGGCGGGACCAGTCTAGCGCCGAGAACCTCCCGTGGCATGGCGGCTACAACGGCGGCGAACCCAGCCAGCCATCCCGGTGCGCGCCGGCTGTGCACAAGCTTGTTTGCCAACTTTTCGCCCGATCCCGACTCAGTTACCATCGAAACGCCCGCAAATGGGTATCTTCCTCCCACGACTTGGCCCCGCTCCGGCGGGGCCCATTTTTGACGTGCCCGCCGCACCCGCGACGGCAATCTTTCCGACCTTTCATTGCGCCGCCACGAATTGGAAAGCCGGTGTGCCGTAGTGTCGCCATCGGCATCGACGAGCTTTGCGCCGGGTTGCCTTCGCCGGCGTGTTGCAAATCTCGAAGCTCGTAAACGTCCCGCGGTATTTTTCCGTGGGGCCGGAAGCAAAGGATGCAGGCATGGCGCGCGATCCGAAGGCCGAAGCTGCGCTCGCGCTGCATCGGTTCGGGTTCGGCCCCCGGCTGGGTTCGATCGCGGCGATCGCGTCCGATCCGCGCGGCGCGCTTCTTGCCGACCTTGACCGGCCCGGCGCGGGCCGCATCAGCGATCCCGATTTGCTCACGAGCGGGGAGGCCGCGCGCGGCGCGTTCAATTTCCGCCAGGAGCGCAAGGCGCAGCGGCTCGCTGAGCGCGCGCAGCGCGAGGCCGCGAAGAACGCGCCGCCCTCCGCGCCCACCGAGCAAACGGCGATGGCGGAGGCGGCGAAACCCGCGCCGGCCAAGCCCGCCGCGCTGCCCGGGTTCCCGCAGCAGGTCTATCTCACGGAGGCCAAGGCGCGCATCGATGCCGCGCTCGGCGCCGACCTCGGCTTCGTCGAGCGGCTGGTGTGGTTCTGGTCGAACCATTTCTGCGTCTCCGCCGACAAGGGCCCGGTGCGCGCGCTCGCCGGCGCCTACGAACGCGAGGCGATCCGCGCGCATGTGCTCGGCCGCTTTGCCGACATGCTGCTCGCGGTCGAGAGCCATCCGGCGATGCTGGTCTATCTCGACAACGCGCGCTCGATCGGTCCCGACTCGATGGCCGGCCGCAATCAGCACAAGGGGCTCAACGAAAACCTCGCGCGCGAAATCCTCGAGCTGCATACGCTCGGCGTACGCACGGTCTACACCCAGACCGACGTCACCAATTTCGCCAAGGTCATCACCGGATGGTCGATCATTCCCCCGCGCAAGGATCCGGAGCGGGGCGGCGAGTTCACGTTCAACGAACGCATGCATGAGCCGGGCGCCCAGACGGTGATCGGCCGCACCTATCCGGAAGGCGGCATGGAGCAGGGCAGGGCCGTGCTCGCCGATCTCGCCCGCCACCCGGCGACCGCGCGCCACGTCGCCGGCAAGCTCGCGCGCGCCTTCGTTGCCGACGCGCCGCCGCCGGCGCTCGTCGATCGCCTCGCCAAGCACTTTCTCGAAACCGACGGAAACCTCAAGGAGCTGGCGCGCGCCCTTGTATCGGCGCCCGAGGCTTGGGCTCAGCCGCGCGGCAAGATCAAGCCACCGGGCATCTGGTTCATCGCCGCGCTGCGCGCGACCGGCATCACCCCGCCCGACATCCGCCCGGTCGTGCAGGCGCAAAACCTGCTGGGCGAGCCGCTGTGGCGGCCGCCCGCGCCCAAAGGTTTTTCCGACGACAGCGCCGCCTGGATGGACGGCATTTCCGAACGCGTCGACGTCGCCAATCAGCTCGCCGGGCGGATGGCCGTGCTGGTCGATCCCGAGGCGGTGATCGACACGGCGCTCGGCCCGCTCGCCTCGGAACAAACGCGGCAGACCGTCATGCGCGCGGCGAGCCGGCCGCAGGCGCTGGCGCTGTTGCTGATGGCGCCGGAATTTCAGAGGAGCTGATACGCCGTGGCAAACAGAGACCGCTGCTCCTTGCACGCCCCCTCGCGCCGCGAATTGCTGCTCGCTTCGGGCGCGCTCTTCGCCTGGGCCTATCTGCCCAAGGCCGCGCGCGCGGAAGGGCGCGACCCGCGCTTTCTCACGATCGTGCTGCGCGGCGCGCTCGACGGGCTTGCCGCCGTGGCGCCGGTCGGCGATCCCGATTGGGTGCGCCTGCGCGGAGACAAGGCGCTGCTCCTCGACGGCGCCACACCGGCGCTCAAGCTCGACGACTTCTTCGCGCTCAATCCGGCGATGCCGGAACTCTATCGGCTCTACCGCGCCGGCGAGGCGACGATCGTGCACGCGGCCGCGACGCCCTATCGCGAGCGCTCGCACTTCGACGGCCAGGATGTGCTCGAGAGCGGGCTCACCAAGCCGGGCGCGACCGGCACCGGCTGGCTCAACCGTGCGCTCGCCGCGCTCGAGCCGGGCGGCCGAGTCGAACCAAACAAACGTCAGGCGTTTGCGGTCGGGCCGGTGACGCCGCTCATCGTGCGCGGCGCGGCGCCGGTGATGTCGTGGACGCCCGCGCGGCTGCCGCCCGCGGCCGACGACACTTTGCTGCGGCTCGCCGAGCTTTATCGCCACACCGATCCGCCGCTCGCGCGCGTGCTCGAGGAGCGCATGGGGCTTGCCGCGATCGCCAAAGCGGGCGGCGTCGCGCTGGCGCCGGAAAAGGGCAAGCCGGCGCAGCCCGGGCCGGGCGCGCAGGTGCGCGCCTATTTCGCCGAGGCCGCCGGCGCCGCGGCGAAATTCATGGCGCGCCCGGACGGCCCGCGCGTGGGCGCGCTCGCCTTCGACGGCTGGGACACCCACCAGGACGAAGGCGTCGTCGGTGGCCGCCTCGCGCTCCTGCTCGGCGCGCTCGACGGCGCGCTCGCCGCGATCGAGAAGGAGATGGGCCCCGCGTGGCGCGAAACCATCGTGACCGTCATCACCGAGTTCGGCCGCACCGCGCGCATCAACGGCACCGAGGGCACCGACCACGGCACCGCGACGGTCGCTTTGCTCGCGGGCGGCGCGCTCAAGGGCGGCCGCGTGATCGCCGATTGGCCCGGCCTCAAGGAGACGAGCCTCTATGAGGGCCGCGACCTGAAAGCGACCACCGATATGCGCGCGGTGATCAAGGGCGTGCTCAGGGATCACCTGCGCGTTCCCGAAGCGGCGCTCACCGCGACCGTGTTCCCCGAGAGCATCGCCGCGCGGCCGATGGCGGGGTTGGTGGCGTAGAAAATATTTGGAGAAAATATTCGCAACCCGGATGGAGCGAAGCGAATCCGGGAATCAGCTCCCGCATTCCGCTGCGCTCCATGCGGGCTACATTCTCACGCCAGCGCCTTCTTCACCCGCTCCGGCGTCATCGGCGTCTCGCGCAACCGCTTGCCGGTGAGCGCCGCAAAGGCGTTGGCGATCGCCGGCGCCATGAGCGGCGTCGCCATCTGGCCGGCGCCGGTCGGATGGTTGTCGGTTGCGAGAATCTCGATGTGCATGTTCGGCAGATCGCGCATACGCATGACCTGATAGTCGTAGAAGTTCGACTGTTCGACCGCGCCGTCTTTGATCGTGATGCGCTCGGTGAGCGCCATGCCGAGCCCGTAGACGATGCTGCTCTCCGTTTGTGCCACGACGTTGTCCGGCTGCACCGGAATGCCGCAGTCCATGGTGCACCAGAAATCATGCACCTTGATCTCGCCGCTGGCACGGTCGAGCGAAATCTCCGCGATGCCGCCGAGCAGCGAGTTCGAATAGTCGATGAAGGCGAAGCCGCGGGCGCGGCCGTCGGCCGGCTTGCCGCCCCAGTTCGCCATCGCGGCCACCCGCTCGACCACCGCGCGCCCGCGCGGCGTGTTCTTGAGCAGCTCGAGCCGCAACGCCACCGGGTCGATGCCGCGCTTGTGCGCGACCTCGTCGAGGAAGGCCTCGGTGACGAACTTGTTGGCGGTGTAGCCGATGCCGCGCAGCGACGAGGTGCGCACGCCGCTGTCGCGGTAGATCTGCCCGCAGTACTGGTTGGCGATGTCGTAGCTGCGCAGCTCGACGCCGAGCATGAGAATGAAGTCCTTCTCGCCCGCCGCCTTGTAGCGCACCGGGTCCTGATAGGGGGTAACGCGGTCGCCGGCCAAGCGCTGATGCCAGGCGACAATTTTGCCGGACGAGTCGAGCCCGGCGCGCAGGTAGTGCGCCGTGATCGGCCGCAGCCGGCCGTTGTGGACGTCGTCCTCGCGCGTCCACATCATCTTGACCGGGCGCTTGGCCTCCTTGGAGAGCAGCACCGCGTCGATGATGAACTCCTCGTCGCGATGGCCGCGCCGGCCGAAGCCGCCGCCGAGCAGGGTGTAATGCAGCGTCACCTTCTCGCGCGGAATGCCGAGCGCCTTGGCGCACGCGTCCATCGCCATGGTCTGGCTCTGGGTGCCGCACCAAACTTCGATGGCGTCGCCCGCGGGCGAGACCGAGGCGATCGCGTTGAGCGGTTCCATCTGCGCGTGATAGGCATAGTCGCAGCGGTATTCGCCCTCGATCACGCTCGCGGCCTTGGCGAGCTCGCCTTCCGCGTCGCCCTGCTTGAACCAATCCTTGGTGATCGGGACGCTGAGATTGCGCGCGTCCGCCGCAAACGTCTCCATGCCTTTGTCGCTGTCGAAGCCCCAGCCCGTGCCGGTGCGGTTCCAGGTGATTGTTTGCTCGATCGCGGTCTTGCCCGCGAACCCCGCCCACGCCGTCTCGGCGAGCACGCCGATGCCGTAGGGCAGGCGCACCGCGGCGATCACGCCGGGTATCGCCTTGAGCTTTGCTTCGTCGAAGCGCTCGGGCGAGCCACCCTCGACCGGGCAGCGCACCACCGTGCCGTAGACCATGCCGGGCACCGAGAAGTCGATGGAATATTTGGCGCTGCCGTTGACTTTGTTGGGCAGCTCGACGCGCATCACGTCCTTGCCGATCAGGCGGAAGTCCGATGTCTTCTTGAGTTCCTCGGGCTTGATCTCCGGCGCACTCGCGGGCACCTCGGCGAAGGCGGCGATCTCGCCGTAGGTAAGCCGGCGGCCGGATTTCGCGTGCACGACGACGCTCGGCTCGGTCGTCAGCTCTTCGACCGGCACGCCCCATTTCTTGGCGGCGTTGTCGAGCAGCACGCGGCGCACCTGGGCGCCGAACGTGCGCAGCGGCTTGAAGTAGCTCGTCACCGCGTTGCTGCCGGCGGTGTACATCATCCCGCCGAAGCCCGGGTTGCCGTAGATTTTCTCGACCACGGGTGCCGGCACCACGCGCACCTTGTTCCAGTCGGCGTCGAGTTCTTCCGCGACGATCAGCGGCAGCGAGGTGGTCGATCCCTGGCCCATCTCGGTTGCCGGCGACATGATCGAGATCGTGCCGTCGGGCGCGATGCCCACCCATGGGCTCAACGCCTTGCCTTGCGTCTCGCCCGCCGGAACGGCCGCGGGGGCGGGCTCAATCCGGCCCAGCGCGAACGCGAAAGTGAGACCGGCCGCGCCGATCATCACCTGGCGGCGGGAAACCGCATGCCTGCCGAACGGATGCTCGTTCATGGCTCAGCCCTCCCGCGCCGCGCGTTCGATGGCGCGCAAAATGCGCGCATAAGTCCCGCAGCGGCAGATATGCGCGCTCATGTGCTCGACGATCTCATCGCGCGTGGGGTGCGGCTTCTCTTTGAGCAAATCGGCCGCGCTCATGATCTGGCCCGACTGGCAATAGCCGCACTGCGGCACGCGCTCGGCGAGCCACGCCTTCTGCACCGGGTGCGATGAATCGGGCGAGAGCCCTTCGATCGTGGTGACGGCGCGCCCGGCGACGTCGGCGAGCTGCGTCTGGCACGAGAAGGCGCGCTTGCCGTCGATATGCACCATGCAGGCGCCGCACAGGCCGGCGCCGCAGCCGAACTTGGTGCCGGTCAGTTTGATGTCTTCGCGAATGACCCACAGCAGCGGCGTGTCCCGCGGTGCATCGGAACTCACGTTCCGTCCATTAATCTGAAAAGCGATCGGCATCTGCTCCTCCGTTTCGCATTTTATTTCTTATGCGGCTTTCCATTTGATCGAGCAGCCCATGGCCGGGACCTGGCGGCCCGGCGCCGTGCCGGTCCTGGCGATCGCGCGCATCGCCTCGACGAGTTCGCGCGCCGCTCCTTTCGGCAGCGACCCGGTGCGGCCCTCGTCGAGCCGGCCGCGATACTTGAGACTGCGCGCGGCGTCGTAACCGAAGAAATCCGGCGTGCACACGGCGCCATAGGCGCGCGCGATCGTCTGGTCGGCGTCATGCAGATAGGGGAACGGCAGGTCGTGCGCCTTGGCGAAGCGGCGCATGTTGTCGAAGGAATCCTCGGGATAGCCCTCCGCGTCGTTCGAACAGATCGCGGCAAAGCCGATGCCTTCGGCGAGCAGCGTGCGCGCGTCCGCCGCCATCCGGTCGATCACCGCCTTCACGTAGGGGCAATGGTTGCAGATGAAGACGATCACGGTGCCGTTGTTGCCGGCGACATCGGCGAGCGAATAGCTGCGCCCGTCGGTGGCGGGAAGACGAAAGTCGACCGCGGGCGTGTCGCGTTCGAGGGGCGAAGCGGTGGCGGCCATGGGCGGGCTCCTCGGTCTATCGCGTTACGGGTGATTGGCCCGATGTTAGCACCGTGGCCGCCCGCAACCATCCAATCTGCGCCTCTGGGTTCCCGGCGGTATTGTTCCGGATTGTTATTCGATTGCTTCTCATTGTTTCCCCGGGCCCGAGGTGCTGCAGAGCAGGAACCGGGACCTCGTCTGTTTCTCGAATAAAATTAGAGGCTTATCGGCTCGAGGCGATCGATGGGGCCGATAAACGCATTGTATCCGCATTGTATTTCCGTTGATATTTACAATGGCGTGGTGCGGTGCACACGTCATCGGCCCGGTGACTACATGTGGTATGGGAAGCTCTCCGATCGTGCCCGTCTGCAACGATCTGCAAGCTTCCGCGTGTAGATATAGACCCCTCACGTCAGCCATCTCCACCACGACCGTTTCCGGCCGCATGACCATGACTATGTAACTCCGAGAGATATTGTGTCGATACTATAAGTAAGAAATATCTGCACGCGACCATGCGCGCCGCCGAATTCGGAACAAAAGAACGTGATCCGCGGGTCACGAAAAAACCCGGTCCCGAGCGGGACCGGGTGAAGTGCGCACACTGCTCACTCTTATGGCTATGCCGTCAGTAGCAGGCCCAGATCCAGCGCCAGCCCCAGCCCCAGCCCCAGCCCCAGCCGGTCCAAACGCGCGTCCAGCAGTCGTCGACGCCGATGCCGACGAAGGCGAAGCGGCGGCGGAAGAAGCGATGATGCCTGAACGCGAACCGGTGGAACGCGAACCGACGGTCGTGGTCGAACCGGCCGAAGCGGCGATCTCCGTTAAAGCGGCTCAAGCCGCGTTCTCCGCTAAAGCGGCTGAACCCGGGATGGCTCCAGCCCATGCCGCCCACGGCGGCCATGCTGCGTCCCATGCCCGGCCCGGTATGCCCCATGCCGCTCATGCCGCCGTGCCCTCCCATTCCCCCACCGCCGTGTCCTCCCATGCCCCCGCCACCTCCACCCCTGGCCGAGGCAACATCGATCGAACCTGCCGCGATGACCGCCGCGGCGGCCACTGCGATTAGAAGTTTATGCGTCATGACCTTGTCTCCGAGTTGCGGGTGTATTCCGTTTCCTGCCAGTGTCGCCCCTCGTTGATTGCGGCGGCGGTGTGGTCGCATCGAGCGCCCGCCCGGCCGCGTCCAGCACATTTTGGAACGGGGAGCAAAACATTCAAATTACGAATGCGACAGTTTCTGACAAATAAGTCAGTTTCCGGCCCGCCGATCCATGATAGGGTCGCGCCGCAGAAAGGTCGTGCGGGGAAACAAATCATGCCGCAGGCGCGGCGCCGCATTCTCGTCGTCGAGGACGATCCGGAAACCGCCGAGCAGGTTGTCGAGTCGCTGGCGACCAACGGTTATGAGGTCGACCTGGCGACCGACGGCGACAGCGGACTAAGCCGCGGGCGTTCCGCCGACTATGCCGTCATGACGATCGACCGCATGCTGCCGGGCATGGACGGCCTCGCGGTCATCCAGCGCCTGCGCGAGGACGGCGTCGCCACGCCGGCGTTGATCATCAGCGCGCTCGGCGAAATCGACGAGCGGGTGCGCGGCTTGCGCGCCGGCGGGGACGACTACCTGGTCAAGCCGTTTGCGTTTGCGGAACTGCTCGCGCGCGTCGAGGCGCTCGCCCGGCGCAGCGCCACCGTGATCAAGGAAACCGTGCTGCGCGTGGGCGACCTCGAGCTGGACCTCGTGTCGCGGACGGTCAAGCGCGGCGGCCGCAGCATCGACCTCCTGCCGCGCGAATTCCAAATGCTCGAGTATCTCGTTCGCAATCAGGGTCAGGTGGTCCCGCGCGCGATGCTTCTGCAGCACGTGTGGGACCTGCATTTCGATCCGACCACCAACATCATCGACGTTTACGTCGGCCGCGTGCGGCGCAAGGTCGACGATGACCAGGCCTATCCGCTCATCCATACCGTGCGCGGCGTGGGGTTTTGCGTCCGTGCTCCTGGCTAAGACGCTCCGCTCGTCGACGCTGCGGCTGGCGCTGCTGGCGATCGCCATTTTCGGCGCCGCCGTCATCGCTTTATTCAGCTACGTCTACTGGTCCACCGCTTCCTTCGTGCGCAGCCGCGCCGATCGCGCGATCGCGGCGGAGCAGGCGGCGCTGCTGCGCGAGCGTGACGGCGCGGGCACCGGCGGACTGATCGCGGCGATCAAGGAGCGCGCGGCGCAGGATCGTTTCGCCGGCGGGTACTACCTCCTCACGGATGCGGCGGGCGCTCGCGTCGCCGGCAACCTGCAAGCTTGGCCGGGCACGTTGAAGGGCGCGAGCGGCTGGGGAGAGTTCACGCCGCCGCCGGATAGCGCCGCCGCGCCGCCGGTGCGCGCGGCATTTGCTACGCTGCCCGACGGCTATCGCCTGCTCGTGGGCAGGGACATCGACGATCTCGACGCCTTCGCGCGCACGATCGGGGCCGCGCTGCTCGCCGGCATCGCTCTCATATTCGTTCTCGCCGGCGTGGCGAGCCTGACGGTGACGCGGCGCACGGTCGGCCGCATCGAGGCGATCAATGCGACCAGCCGCGTCATCATGCAGAGCGGGTTGGGCGAGCGCATACCGTTGCGCGGCACGCGCGACGAATGGGATCAGCTCGCGGCGAATCTCAATTCCATGCTCGACCGGATCGAAGGCCTGATGGCGCAGGTCAAGCAGGTCACCGACAATGTGGCGCACGACCTGCGCACGCCGCTCGCCCGCATGCGCGGCCGGCTGGAGAAGGCCTACGGCACGCAGGGCGGCAGCGAGCGCGAGCGCGCGCTCATCGGCGACACGCTCGCCGACCTCGATGGGGTGCTGCGCATGTTTTCCTCGCTCACGCGCATCTCGCAGATCGAGGCCAACTTACGCACCGACGCGGCCCGTCCCGTCAATCTGTCCGAGGTTGCGCGGGAGGTCGCGGAATTGTTCGATGCCGCGGCCGAGGACAGGGGAGGGCGCGTCGAGGTCGCAAACGATGAAGCCGTCTTCGCCGCCGGCGATCGCGACCTTCTGTTCGATGCGCTCGCCAATCTCGTCGACAACGCGATCAAGCACGGCCGCGACGGCGGTCGCGTCATCGTGACGGTCGCGCGCCGCAGCGGCGCCGGCGAAATTTCCGTCGCCGATGACGGGCCGGGCATTCCGGTCCACGAACGCCGGCACGTGTTCGAACGGTTCTACCGGCTCGAGCGCAGCCGGCGCACACCCGGGAATGGACTGGGGCTCAGCCTGGTCGCCGCCGTTGCCCGGCTGCACGGCGCCGAAATCGACATGGAAGACAACGCCCCCGGCCTGACGATCCGGCTCAGGTTTCCCGGGTGAAATGAAACGTGAGGCGTCATCCTGAAGGGCCGGTCGCGCCAGCGAGCGGTCGTCTCGAAGGACGCAAACAAGCACGGAGCAAGCTGCCACCCTTCGAGACACTCGCGCGACGACGTCGCGCTCGTTCCTCACGATGACGCTGAGTTTGTTCGCTCGCTGGGCAGGTTAGTGACGTTTGACGCGTTGTGTTGACTAAAACAAAAAGACGAAGAGCAGCTTGGGCCCGTCAAGGAACCCAAGCCGCTCTCATCACTGACCCAGTTTAACTAACGTCTGGTTCTTACCATTCCGTCCAGCGGTCGCCGCGCCAGTAGCCGCGGCCTTCGTGCTCGCGCCACCGGAAGCGCTCGCCCGCGCCCCAGCGCCAGTTATCCGGATGCACGACCACACGCGCGTCAGACGGATAGTCATAGGTGGTGTGGGTGTGCCAGCAGACGTCCTCGCTGCACACCACCGCCGCCGACGCGCCCAAGGCCGAGAACGCCAGAACGCCGGCTGCGGTCGCCCCGGCGAGCAGAAGTTTGCTCAAGAGTCTCATGTCCAGCCTCCGCATTTTGCTATGTGGGGAAACGGACGCCGCCGCGTTGGGTTCCGGCGCGGAAGAAGAATTGAGTCGACCGGCGGTCGCAGTGCGGTTGCATCCTACCGCTCGGGCAAAGAAACTTGGGCGAGACCTCAGTCACCGTTCCGCGAACCCTGCGTGCATTAGGATCAGGTGAGCGGGCGCTAGATCGAGTTGCATTTCGGCAACACAGTTTGGAAAAGAAGACGGCCCGCCGCCTTTCTCCTTGCATAGCCATAGTTTGAGCGAACCGCGCGGGTAAATTCTGATCGGATAAGGAACGAGTCTCGTGCGAGTTCGGCAGCAAGCTGCGCCTCGCAAAGGGCATGGAGCGCGGCGATAATGAACCCGTGGGGGCTCGCTGGATTAGCAACGTTGTGCGGAACGGTCGTTCTCGCCGGTTGGGGCGCTGCCGGTCACTTCGATTCGCCCCGTATCGAGAACGCCGCGGCCCCCGTCGTGAGCAGCCCGGCGCCCGCCGTGGCCGCCGGCGCCGAGTCCGCCCGCGCGCCTGACGTCGTCGCGAGCGACGACGCTCCGCGAATCGCGGCGGCCGAGGGCGCTCCGCAAGCCCTGGCGAGCGAGGACGACGTTGCGGTCAAAGACCCGGCGATCGTGGAGCCTGCTCCGCCCGCGCCGGCGCCCGGCATGCAGCTGGCATCGCTCGGTACGCCTGAGACGGTTCAAAGCGGGGGCAAGCCGGCAACAAGTTCCGTGGCAATCAGCGACGACTGCGCCGGCGTGGAAAGCTGCATCGACCGTTACCTCTTTGCGGTGTACGAGCGCACCCCGAAACTCGACACCGTCAAGATGTCGGAGCAGGTGAAGGTGACGGTCACGAAGAAGGGCAAAACCCGCACCGTCAACAAAACCGTCGTCAAAATGGTCGATGAGGACTTCGGCTGGAAGGACCCGAAGGCGGCACAAAGGGCCGGCATGCCGCTGATCGACTACGTCATCGGCGGCATGGACCGCGGCTTCAAACTCAAGCTCTATCATGCGCTTCGCGCGATGGACGAGGCCGGGCTCGAGCCGGGCATCACGAGCGGATTCCGCGACGATTATCGCCAGTCGATCGCCAGCGGCAAAAAGGCCGCGAGCGACAGGTCGTACCACGGTGGGAGCTTCCGGGGCGGCTATGGCCATGGGTTGGCGGCCGACCTCGTGAGCTGCAAGGGAGAAACGCGCGACCAGCGCTGGGTTACAAGCGAAGTCTTGTGGAGGTGGGTCGACGCGCACGGCGCGGAGTATGGCGTCGGGCGGCCGTATCTCGACCGAGACCCGCCCCACGTCGGTCCGATCGATGGCCAGGAATACGCCGATAAACGCGGTCGGCGGCCGGCGAAACAGGCGGGAGCGCAAACGCGCCGCCCCGCGGCGGCGGCGAGCAACGATCACCGCCAGACGAAAAGCGCAAGAACCGCATCGCCGAAGGCGTGAGATTTCCAGGCTTCTAAACAGTAGAAATATCGAGGCGTTTTAACAAAAGACGATATTTGTTGGCGCGATCGCGTCACCATTCGTTTCACCATTTCGCGCTGTGGCCCACGAAACCTAGCCGCGGACACCTTCGGCTTAGGCAATAAGTTTACCGAGTCAGGGATACATCGGCCGCTCGACCGGCCGTCTCGATGCGGCCAACTTCCCTGTCACGGAGCCGATCATGTCCCTGACCTTCCATTCGCGCGCGTGCACATGCTGCGGCGACCTGCTCGCGGGCCGCTTCGACCGCCGTTCGTTCCTCAAAGCCGCCGGCAGCGCGGGCGTGCTTGCCGCGTTTCCGTTCGCCGCCTTCGGCGCAAGCGGCAATTACGAAGCGATGCTGCTCTCGTGTATCGATCCGCGGTTTCCCGCGCCCACGCTCGACTACATGAAAGGGCGGGGACTGCTGGGCAAATACAGCCAGTTCAGCATCGCCGGCGCCGCTATCGGCGTGGTCGCGCCCCCGTTCAAGGATTGGCACAAGGCGTTCTGGGACAACCTCGCCGCCACGATCCAGCTGCACAATATTTCCCGAGTCGTTGCGCTCAACCATCGCGATTGCGGCGCGGCAAGGATCGCGTACGGCGACGGTGCGTTGCGGACGCCGCAAGGGGAGGTCGACACGCATCGAGCCGTGTTCGCGGAATTTCGCAAACAAATGAGCGAACGCCAGCCCAAGCTCACGGTCGAGACCGGCCTGATGGCGCTCGACGGAACCGTGGAAATGCTCAGCAGCTGAGAGATCGGGGCTGTAGCCCGCGCCGACAGGATGGCGTCGAATTTTTTCATCTGCGCGAAAGCGGCTGCTGCGGTTACATAGTAAGGGGACCGCCGGCGCTGCGGCTTATTGCAGCGCCCGTCATGCGGAACTTCACCCCGGCGCCGTTCATTCCGTTCGTGGCTTAAATCGCAGAGAATGGGAGACGCACATGTTGCTCAAGAGCACGCTGATCGCCGCGGGCCTCACGCTGGCGGCGGCGACCGCCGCCTCGGCGCAGCCGATATTCGCCGGGCCGGGGCCCTACTACGGACGGCCGTTCTATGGGCCGGGATTCTTCGGACCGCCGGTCTTTGCCGTGCCCGGGCCGGTGGTCGTCGCCCCGCCCGGCTATTACGGTTACGGCTGGGGTCCGCGCCCGGGACCCTATTACGATGTGGGTGTCGGCGGCCCCGGGTGGTGGTGATTACCAGGGATCAGGCGCCAGGCGTCAGGCGTCCGGCGACTACCTGATGCCTGATACCTGATACCTGATACCTGGCCGCCCGGCGCAGCGCCTGCGGCGGCTGCCCGAACGCGCGTAGGAACGCGCGGCGCATGCGTTCCGGGTCGCCAAACCCGGTCTCGGCCGCAATCAGTTCGATCGGCTCGGCGCCGCTCTCGACCTCCTCCCGCGCCGCCTCGAGGCGCAGCCGCTCGACCGCCTTGGCGGGAGTGGTGCCGGTGTGGGCGGCGAAGGCGCGAGCGAAGTGGCGTGGGCTCATGGCCGCCCGCTCGGCCAGCCGTTCGACGGAGAGGCGTTCACGCAGACGTTCGCGCGCCCAGGCGAGCAGTGGCGAAAATCGGCTGTCCGGCCGGTCCGCGTCCAACAACGCCGAGAACTGCGACTGCCCGCCCGGACGGCGGTGGTAGACCACGAGCTGCTGCGCGGCGCGCTTGGCGACCGCCTCGCCGAGATCCGCGGCGACCAAGGCGAGCGCGAGGTCGATGCCGGCGGTGATGCCGGCCGAGGTCCACACGGTGCCGTCGCGAATGAAGATGCGGTCGGGCTCCACGCGCACGCGCGGATAGGCGCGCGCGAACTCCGCCGCGCGCGCCCAATGGGTGGTCGCGCGCCGCCCGTCGAGCAATCCCGCGGCGGCAAGCACGAAAGCGCCTGAGCAGACGCTTGCGGTGCGCCGGGCGCGCCGCGCCGCGGCGCGGACATAGGCCAACGTCTTGGCGGATACAGAGGCGTCGCGCGCGCCCCAGCCGCCGGCGACGATCAGCGTGTCCAGCGCCCCGCCGATCAACGCCTCCGCCATCATTTGCACCCCCGACGAGCTTGCGACCGGCCCGGCCGTAGGTGCCATCACGCGCAGCCGATAGGCCGGCCGCGGCGCTTCCCGCCCGGCGGCTTCGAACGCCGCGATCGGCCCCGCCGCATCGAGCAGCTGGAAGCGCGGAAAGATCAGAATGCCGATGGTGCGGGCCATGGCTGAAAAAGAGGGAAATAGGTCATTTCGGACGAGAACTATCTCGGCTATCGTCGATCGTCAACGCAAGAAAGGTGAGGTACGGCCATGAGCGATCGGCAGACCGTCATCGTGTTCGCATTGTTTCCCTGGGTAACGCAGCTCGACTTCACCGGCCCGTACCAGGTATTCGCCGCCCTGCGAGGCGCGAGCGTCATCCTGGCGAGCGTGGAGGGAGGAACGATCACGAGCGCGAACGGCATCACGTTCGCGGGGCTGCAACGGCTCGCCGACGTCCCCGCCTGCGATCTCATTTGCGTGCCGGGCGGCATCGGCGTGACCGACAATGCAATCAAGGACGAGATTTTCCTCGGCGAATTGCGCCGGCTTGCCGGCACCGCGCGTTACGTGACCTCGGTGTGCACCGGATCGCTTGCGCTCGGGGCGGCCGGGCTGTTGCGCGGCAAGCGCGCCGCGACCCACTGGGCCTGGCGCGAGTTGCTGCGTCCGTTCGGTGCGATTCCGGATGCCGGGCGCGTGGTGCGCGACGGCAACGTCATCACGGGCGGCGGCGTGACCGCCGGCATCGATTTCGCGCTCGCAGTCGTTGCCGAACTCGCCGACCTGGAAACCGCCCAGGCGATCCAGTTGGGCATCGAGTATGCGCCGGCACCGCCGTTCGACGCCGGCCACCCGGAGACGGCGCCGCCCGCCATCCTCGAGCGCGTGCGCGCGCGCATGGAGACGATCGCGGCGCAACGGCGCGCCGCGGTCGAGGCGGCTGCCGCGCGGTTGAACCAGCACGCCTGAGCTAACCGATGCTCGAGCTGCGGCCGAATTGCGAATGGTGCGACAAGGACCTCCCGCCCGCGGCCACGGACGCGCGCATCTGCACCTTCGAGTGCACCTTCTGCGCGGACTGCGTCGCGACGGTGCTGTTCAACGTCTGTCCCAACTGCGGCGGCGGGTTTGCCCCGCGCCCGATCCGCCCGGTCAGACAATGGCGGCCCGGCGTTTGTTTGGAGCGCAAGCCCGCCTCGGCCCGGCGCGTTCATCTCCAATGGTCGCGCGACGAGGTCGCCGTCTTCGTCGACCGCGTGCGCGCCGTCGATCCCGCCGAGCGTTAGCGCGTGGGGTACCGGCGACATTCTATGCTAGACCGTGCACGCGTCGGCGGTGGCAAGGGCGCGGGGAGAGCCGAGGGTGTTGCAAGAGTCGCCGGAAGGGAGCGCGGCCGCAGGCATACCCGAGCGTGCATGGGAACGTGGCTGGCCGGCGCTGCTGCGGCGAGAATCGCTTCCGGCACTCGCCGTGCTGCTGGGCGGCGTGCTTCTCCATTCGATGAATGTGCTGATCGTCGCGACGGTGCTGCCGAGCCTTGTCGCGGAGGTCGGCGGCGCGGGCATGATGAGCTGGCCGACGACCGCCTTCCTGGCGTCATCGATCCTGGCGGCAACCTGCACCGGCCTGCTCACCGTGGCGATCGGCGCGCGGAGCGCTTATTGCGCCGGCGCCCTGATCTTCGGCGTCGGGGCGCTGGTATGCGCGCATGCGGGGGCCATGGGTTATTTCATCGCCGGCCGTTTCGTGCAGGGGTTCGGCGGCGGGTCGTTGGCGGCGGTCGCCTACATTCTGGTCCGCCGCATGTTTCCGCAACCGATGTGGCCGCGCGTGCTCGCGCTGATCTCGGGCGCTTGGAGCGTATCCATACTGCTGGGGCCGCTGGTGGGCGGCGTATTTGCGCGTCACGGCGATTGGCGCAACGTCTTTCTCGGCGTGACCGCGCTGGCCGTGCTGCTCGCCGCCGCCGCGGTGCGCACGCTGCCGCGCGCACCGCGCGAGCGCAACGCTGCACTGCCGCCCGTGCCCGGCGCGCGCGTCGCGCTGATCTGCCTTGCGATCATCGCACTCTCGTCAGCCGCCGTCATGGATGCGCCGGTCGCCAAGGTGAGTCTCATCGCGCTCACCTTCGTGGCGCTTGCCGGCATGCTCCGCTTGAACCGCAACGCCGCCGCGCGATTGCTGCCGAGCGATGCCTTTTCGCTGCGCTCGGTGACGGGCGTCGGGATGTGGAGCGCGCTGCTGCTGGCGATCGCCTATAGCCCGCTGCAGATCTTCGTCCCGCTGTTCCTGCAAAGACTCCACGGCTTCGAGCCGCTCGCCGCCGGCTATGCCGTGGCGGCCTCCTCCCTGGGGTGGACCATCGCTGCGCTCGCCGTCGCCGGATTCTCGACCGCCTGGGCGCGACGCATGCCGATCCTCGGCCCGGCGGCGATGGCAGTCGGTCTCTTTACTATCGGCATCCTGGGCTCACCCGGTCCGATCGCCGCCCTGATCGCGGCGATCCTGCTGGTCGGCCTCGGAATCGGCATGTGCTGGGCGTTCGTGGCGCAGCGGGTCATGGGCGGCGCCGCTCGCGAAGAGGCGACGATTGCCGCCTCCGCAATGCCCACCGTCCAGCAGGTCGGACTCGCGCTTGGCGGCGCGGCCGCCGGGCTCGTTGCCAACATGGCTGGGCTTTCCGACGGGGACGTCGCAGGCATCGCCCAGGCCGCCTTCTGGGTGCCGGCGAGTTTCACAGGCGCGGCGGTGCTTGCCGCCCTCATGGGCGTGCGCCTGGCCCTGCTCACGAAGCGCTAGCCGAGGGCGTGGTGGCGCTCCGATAAAGACGGCCTCTCATTTCCGCAAAATGCGACTCCCATCCCCCATCGTGATGTCCGCTTCTAAGGGTTGTATTTCGGACAGGATATGCTCACTTTTGTGCAGTTCGCCTTTTGTGAAGGGTTTCGGATGCCGGCCGCCGGAGTCCGCCGGCACCCCCGTGAGCGGCCGGCATCCGAAACCCTTCACATAAGCGGACCTTGTTCCTGAGGCGACATTGGTAGGGGGCTCAGCGCTGTCCCGCCACATCGAAGTCTGCTATTCCTTCGGCTGGAAGCGCCCGAGGCGCCGACAGCGGCGCGCCTCGATCCTGGTGGGGACTGCTGACGAGATGGCCCAATGAACCGCCGCGAGTTCACTACGCTCATCGGCGGCGCGGCAGCGGCGTCGCTACCGTCGAGCGCCCGCAGCACTCTCGTTTTGATCTGTGCCCAACGTCTGACATTGGTTAGAGATTGCGTCAGATGCGTTTGACGGGAGCCACTATACGGCGGCGTTTTTGCCTCGTGCTCGTGAAGCCGTCGCATTACGACGATGATGGCTACGTCATCCAATGGAAGCTTTCGCCAATTCCTTCGAATTCACTCGCCGCGCTCTATGGCCTTGCCAGGGACTGCGCCGAACGGCATGTGCTCGGCACCGACATGGACATCGAGATTCACGCACTCGACGAGACAAATACCCGCATCCGGCCGGACCACATCGCCCGCGGCATCGAGAGGGCCGGCGGCGGCATGGTCATGTTGGTCGGCGTCCAGTCCAATCAATTTCCCCGCGCGCTCGACATTGCACGGCCACTGCGAGCCAGGGGGATCACGGTCGCTATCGGCGGGTTCCATGTCTCCGGTACCATCAGCATGTTGCAAGGCGACGATCGCGGCCTCGATGAAGCTAAGGCGATGGGACTATCGCTATTCGCCGGTGAGGCAGAGGGCCGGCTAGACGAGGTGCTGCGAGATGCAGCCTCGCAGGCACTTAAACCACTCTACAATTTCATGAACGACCTGCCCTCAATCGAAGGCATGCCGCTCCCGCTGTTGCCGGCCGGGTACGTGCAACGCACTGCGGCGAACGGCACGAGTTTCGATGCCGGACGCGGCTGTCCCTACCAGTGCTCATTCTGCACCATCATCAACGTGCAGGGCCGCAAGTCGCGCCGGCGTTCTCCCGATGATGTTGAAGGGATTATCCGCGCCAACTATGCCCAGGGTCTACGCAGCTTTTTCATTACCGACGACAATTTCGCCCGCAACAAGGACTGGGAACCAATCCTCGATCGCCTGATTTATCTGCGCGAAGAGAAGAACTACGATATTGGCTTCATCATTCAGGTTGACACGTTATGCCACAGGCTTCCGAAGTTCGTGGAAAAATGCTCGCGCGCAGGTGTGCGGCGTGTGTTCATCGGTCTGGAGAACATTAACCCAGCCAATCTGGCCGGCGCCAAGAAGAAGCAAAACAAAATCACTGAATACCGGCAGATGCTGCTCGCCTGGAAATCGGTACGGGTTATCACGTACGCCGGTTATATTCTTGGTTTTCCCAATGATACGGTCGAGTCGATTTTGCACGATATCGATGTCATCAAGCGTGAATTGCCAGTCGATCTATTGGAGTTCTTTGTTCTGACGCCGCTCCCGGGCTCCGAAGACCATCTTAAACTATTTCGTGCCGGCACGCCGTTGGACGACGATCTCAACAAATACGACTCCAATCACGTTACGACGGCACATCCGAAAATGTCGGCCGACGAGTGGAATAGAGTCTATCGGCTGGCTTGGCAGCGCTATTACACAATAGAGCACATCGGCACGGTGCTGCGCCGTGTCGCGTCGACCGGTGCCAATGCCAGTAATGCACTGTTTTTGATCACCTGGTTCAAGGGGGCCATCGACCTGGAGAACATTCATCCGCTGGAAAGCGGCTTCCTGCGCATGAAATTTCGTACCGACCGTCGCCCTGGCCTCCCGATCGAACCCATCCAAACATTCTATCCGCGCTATTGGTTTGAGACCGCCGTGAAATTGGTACGGTGGGCGACGCTCTACCTGCAGCTCCGCATGCTATACCTACGTATTCGCCGCGCCATGCCGCGAAAGCAAGCCGGAGTGTTGCGTAAGTTAGCTTATAGCGATCTCGCCATGACACCGGTGAGTGAGCAGGAGGTCGAGACGCACGAACTGTTCGGCACCGCGGCCGCCAAGGCTTATGTCGATCATGAGCGGCGTCTCAAAGAAGTGCTCCGCAACGCTGCCGCCTCGGAGGCCGCTGTATCATCAGCCGCATCCTAATTTGCTGACATCGCCTCGACATCCGACGGGCGACTCCCGGAGATAGGCGGGACAAGGGTCGCCCCAGGAACTCAAAACATCGCTAAATCCGGCTGAAAAGGCGGCCGGCGCAGAATCCGGATGATCATCATCCTGGTTCGGTGCAGCCGAAATGTCGCCTATCGGCACGGAACGGAAATCGGTCATGTCCGCTCCCATGTCGGTTATTAGGGGACACCCGGACTCATTATGCGCAGGTTGAGTTTTGTCGATCCTGACCCTAAGCGATCCCATGGCAGCGGTGTCGGTGAATCCTAGCCGCGCGTCTGGCGACGAGCCGCTGAGCTATATGGACTGTTCGGGCGCGCCGCAAAATGGCATTTCGATCCCACTCAATGCGCGTTGGGCGAGGGAGCCGGCGGCGTCACGTTGCGCATCAGCGGAACCAGGATCGTCGCAACCGCAAATGCCAGCATGATCGCGCGGAAGGCGTCGGCATAAGCGAGCGTCGAGGCCTCGCGATAGGCGAGCTGCCAGAGCTGTTTGAGCGCGGCGGCGTGCCCGGCCGAAAGGCTGCCGGGGAGCGCGGCAAAGCGTTGCGTGACGGCATCGAGCAGGCGCTGCATGGGCGCGTTCGCCGGGGTGAGATGGGAGGCGACCTCGACGAAATGGAAATTGGTGCGGGCGTTGAGGATCGCGCCGCAGACCGCGATGCCGACGGCGCCGCCGAGATTGCGCATCATGTTGAAGAGGCCGCTGGCATATTTGAGCCGTTCCGGCGGCAGGCTGCCGAGGCCGAGCGTGACGCTGGGCGCGACGGCGAAAACCTGCGGGAAGCCGCGCAGCACCTGGGGAATGAGCAACTGGTCGGCGCCCCAGTCGTGGGTGATGAAGCTGTAGCTCCACATGGCGAGGCCGAAGGAAGCGAGCCCGACCATCATCAGCCAGCGGGTGTCGAGCTTCTTGGCGAGATAGATGTAGACTGGCACGCCGGCGAGCGAAGCCAAGCCGGTGGAAAAAATCGCAACGCCGGTCTGCGAGGCGCTGAAGCCGCGGACATAGCCGAGAAACAGCGGCGTGAGATAGATCGTGGAAAAGATGCCGATGCCGGTGACGAAGGAGAGAAAACAGCCGATCGCGAAGTTGCGATTGGTGAGCGCGCGCAGGTCGACCACCGGGCGCGCAAAGGTGAGGCTGCGCACGACGAACGCCAGGCCGCTCGCGGCGGACACATAGGCGCAGGCTTTTATGGTCGAATCGTCGAACCAGTTCCAGCGCGTACCCTCTTCCAGAACATATTCGAGGGTGCCGAGAAACACCGCCATCAACGCGATGCCCGGATAGTCCGCCTCCTTGAGCAGCCGCAGGTCGGGCTTGTCGATGTCGACGAGCAGCGGGACAAGCAGCGTGATCGCAATGCCGGGCACGAGATTGACGTAGAACAGCCAGCGCCAGTCGAGGGTGTCGGTGATGAAGCCGCCGATGACCGGGCCCAGCGCCGGCGCGACCGAGGCGATGGTCCCGATCACCGCCGCAGAGTAAACGCGGCGCGGTCCCTGGAAGTAATGGAACGAGGAGGTGAACACCGTTGGGATCATCGAGGCGCCCAGCAGGCCTTGGAGCGCGCGGAACAGGATCATGCTGTCGATGTTCCAGGCGAGCCCGCACAGCATGCTGGCGACGGTGAAGCCCGCCGCCGAGCCGGTGAACAGCCAACGGGTGGAAAAGACGCGCGTGAGCCAGCCGGAGAGCGGGATGACGATGATTTCCGCAATCAGATAGGCGGTCTGCACCCAGCTGATCTCGTCCTGCGCGGCCGAGAGCCCGCCGCCAATGTTCTGCAGCGAGCTGGCGACGATCTGAATGTCGAGCAGGGCGATGAACATGCCCACGCACATCACCACGAAGGGCAGGAGACTCCTGAGCCAGCGGCCGGTCGACGTGTCGCTCATGGCACGGGCTCCGCTCCCGGGCGCGTGTCCACGGTCGCGTAGATGGAAAGGCCGGGACGGATCTTGCCCAAGGTGGCATCGCCGTCGTCGAGCACGATGCGCACCGGCACGCGCTGCACGATCTTGGTGAAATTGCCGGTGGCGTTCTCCGGCGGGATCACGCTGAACACGGCGCCGGTCGCGGGAGCAAGGCTCAGCACGTGACCGTGAAACACTCGGCCGGGCAGCGTGTCGGCGACGACGGTCGCGGGCTGGCCCGGCTTCATGCGCGCGAGCTGGTCTTCCTTGAAGTTCGCGTCAACCCACAGATCATGCGCGGGAACGACAGTGAGCAGATAAGTGCCCTGGGACGCATAGGCGCCGACCTGCGCGGCGCGATTGCCGATATAACCGTCGACCGGCGCGCGGATTTCCGCATAGCCGAGGTTGAGGCGTGCGGTCTCGCGGTCCGCCCGCGCCTGCGCGACCGCGGCGGCAGCCTGCTCGATGTCGGCGCTCATCACGGTCAATTGCTGCTTGGCCGCGGCCAAGCCGGCTCGTCCCGAGGCAACGGCTGCGCGCGCCGCCTCGTCGGCGGCGCCCGTTCTTTGCGCATTCTGCTGCGAGCCGTAATTGTCGCGGGCAAGCGTGCGGTAGCGCTCTGCGTCGGCCTTGGCGAAGGCGGCCTGCGCGACCTTGGCGTTGAGGTCGGCCTCGGACTGCTCGATCATCGACTGCTGCAGCACATAGCGCGCGCGCAGGCTCGCCAGCGACGCCCGGCGCTGGCCGAGTACCGCCTCGGCATGGTCGGCGGCCGCGCGCACGTCGCGATCGTCGAGACGCACCAGGAGCTGCCCGGCGGCGACGCGCTGATTGTCGGTCACGAGGATTTGCGCGACGAAGCCGGAAATATGCGGCGCGATCGGCGTGACGTTGCCGCCCACATAGGCGTCGTCGGTGCCCTGGAAATAGCTTCCGACCGTCCACCAGTGATAGCCGTAGCCGCAGCCGGCCACGGCCGTCAGAACGGCGAGCGCGATGACGAGCAGCTGCTTGAGGCTCGCGCGCCGCGGCGCCCGCACGCGGACCCAGCTTTCCGCCTCGCCCAGTGCCTTGAAGTCGGTGGTAGCGTCCATAACGGGCTCCTTGCAGGTTTCGCCCGCGCGAACGATAAAGGCGTATATGCACCTATATGTCCGGCCTTTACGATCACAAGTGCGTGGGCACGGGGCCGCTGTGCCTCGACTCACGGGTTCAATTCGCTTGCCACCACCGCGCGCAGCATCGCGCGCAAGTCCGTTGCGCGCCTGGCGCCGTAGGCCTTCTCGAAGCGCGCCTGCGCCGCGCTCCACGTTTTGAGCGCCGCCTGGAGGCGCTGCTCGCCCGCGTTGGTGAGCAGCACCTCCTTGGCGCGGCCGTCGGTCGCGGATGGCTGGATCTTGATCAGCCCGTCGCGCTCGAGCGGCAGGATGTTGCGTCCAAGCGTGGTGCGGTCCATCACCATGTCCTCGGCGAGCGTATTGATGGTCAGCGGACCCTTGCGCTTGAGCTTCGCGAGAATCGAAAACTGAGTCGTGCGCAGCCCGGTCGGCGCCAGGAACTGGTCGTAGGCCTGGGTGACGTGCCGCGCCGCCGCGCGCACGGCGTAGCAGTTGCAGTCTTCGGGTCCGGGTTTGACATCGGGCGGCATCGGTAAACTCCCCGTTGGTTCGCGGGCGGCGTAGCAGAGGATATAGGGGTATATGCGCCTATGTCAATCCTCACGGCGGCCGAGTGCATTGGGCATTTTGCATGAGCGCCACGCATGGGCACGATGCACTGCCGACATTCATCCCGACGACAAACAAATAAACGTGATCCGGGGTTTCCGACCGCCGGTGCGATGACAATATCGCCGGACGCAACGCCGAACTCGAAACCAAGGAGACGTGTCATGAACAAGATCGCAATCGTATCCATCGCATTGGCCATGCTGGCGACGACGCCGGCGCTCGCCCGAGTGCGTCATCATGAGCAGAATCAGCCCTTCACCTACGGGCAGGTCGACCACGGCTATCAGCCCTCGCAAGTGCGCCCCGGCGACGTCCCGTTCGCCCCGTTCTGATCGCACCGTTGAGGTACGTATATGCGTGTGTATAGGAGCATATACTCTTATATTGACCATGCGCATCGAACAGCCAAGTATGACGGTCACCGAATCCGATCGAGAGCAAGACAGGAGGCAAAAATGAAAGTTGCAGGATCAATCGCACTGGTGACGGGCGCTCGGCCGCACGTTTGCCAGGGCGCTGCTGTACATAACCGTTGGCTGCGCCCCGCCATTGCACCCAGTGTGAAATTCCCCACAGTCACTCGGTAACCATTGGGTTAGTTGGTTGATCCACGGACGAACACCAAAGGGCTGCCACACGTGCTGAGGGGATTCCATCTTACAGGAGCTAACCCATGTCACCCTTCCCGGTGAACCCACGCTGGTACGAGGAATACTGGATGACTGAACAGCCGCCGCGGTTGGCCCGCCTGGCCGCCGCGCTACGCCGTCTCGTCTGCGTTTGGCACGAAGCTACCGTCCAAGAATGTCCGCTCTGATGTCGGCAATCGAAGGATAACCGGACCTGTTATGCTCAGGTTGAGTTTTGTCGCTCATGACCCACAACAGACATGTCGGTTCCTTGATTTGATAACCGGCACAGAGGCAGCTGCCATTTACCCGGTGCTTGGCGTACTCGCTGCCAACCTCGGCAGCGATTAGCCGTTCAATCTCGAAAACTTCGTTGGTACGCTGGCAGGAGCAGCCGCGCTGGGCGGTTTGTCCTAACGGAGGGGAATGCCATGACAAAGCGTCGAGCCACTATCGCCATCCGGGGCGGAATTTGCGCCCTTGCCCTCACAGCCGCCGCAACGCCCGCCAGTGCCGGTGTTGCCTTCCTCTCTCACACCGGCAGCGGCACGACGTGCAGTCAAGCCGCGCCGCATCTCAACGACTACTGCGGTCGGTGTCGCCGGCCCCGATGGTGAAGTCATCTGCCTCGACAAAGGGTCTTACGGCGGCGCCACGATCACCCAGTCGGTCACCATTTCCTGTGGCGACGGATTGTGGGAGGCCCCTGACGGCTCTGTGACCATCACCACGTCTGCGGGCTCCGATGTGGTCATCGAAGGGCTCGTTATTGATGGCGCGACCGGTCTTCTCGGAAGCGGCATCAATATGACTGGCCAAGGCGCGCTGCATCTGCGACGCGTGCGCATCGGGAACACGACTTTGGTGGCGGACGATCACGGAGTGAATTTCGCACCTAACGGTCCCGCGACACTTCACATCACCAACTCTTACTTCTACAACAACAGCGGTTCCGGCGTTCTGATCAAACCTGCCTCAGGCGGCTCCGCCAACGTGCATATCCGCAATGCGCGGTTCGAGCATAACCTGCACGGGCTCTTCGTCGACGGCACCGCCAGCACGGCCGGCATCAACGTCAACGTCGCCGACAGCGCCTTCGTCGACAATCAGGGCAACGGCATCGGCGCTTTCACCGGCACTGCGCCGGTGACGGTCTCGGTGGTCGCCTCGCAGATAACGGGTAACTTCACCAACGGCATCGGCGTGCTCGGCACCGGCGGGGCGCCCGTGGCCGTCCAGATCGGCAATTCGCAGATCACCAGCAACGTCACCGGTCTGGCGACTGCCGACAGCGGCCAGATTTTCAGCTTCGGTGGCAACCAACTTCACTCGAACGGCGGCGGCAATGGACCCGTCACAAGCATCGCGACCCAGTAAAGAGCATCAGAAGCATGCGGCTTGCGGTGCTTGACGCGCCGCAGGCCTCTCCAACTATTTTGATCACGCGAATCCTTGACTTGGCGAAGCGCGCCCACCGCGAGCGCGAATGGCCTATTCATCCCCGGGATGGTACCTTGGTGGGAACAGCCGCATGGGGCGGCTGTACTCAGGGGGACCAAAATGGGGCACGGGAAATTCCGCGCCCCATCGCCGTTTCTCTATCGCTCAAAGTCCAAACAAATGTCGGTTTATGGCACGAAGCTGCCGTTCGCGGATGTCCGCTGATCAGTCGCTATTGAGGGTAAAGCGTACGTTCGGCGGACAGGGCCGCAGGGCCGCGAATGATCGGCCGGCTTAGCCGGTCGATGCAACACGCGCACTAAATCGTAATCTTGCGGAGGAGGATTTGGCCTGCCTTCGGAGGCTTCGACGAGTCAGTGGGGGACGACCGCGTTCGCCGCGGCTTCAGGCATTTGCCCCGCTGACCTCGTCATTGAAGTCCTCTATCAGACGGTCCCAGGCCGGGATCGTGTCGACCAATCCGTGCCAGAAATCCTGGCTCTTGCGGCGGTCGAAATCGGCGATAGAGACGCCTTGCTGTTCAACCCAGGTGTAATAGCCGAGATTGAAGATGCGCTTACGTTCGACGTGAGTGAGGTCGAGCACATGATCGTCGGCGATGCTGCCGAGATAGCTGCCGAACAGCTCCCCGGCGTCGACCTCGTCGAAGCCTTGCGCATAATGTCGAGCGCGATAGGCTTGGCGTTCGCTGTGGTACAGCGCGGCACTGTCGGTCGCCACCGTCATGATGACGTCGTTTGCGCCGTACTCGAAGTGCCGCGCCAGCTTGATCGCCGCGACGATATTGGCGAAGCCGGAAAGGCCGACATTGTCGAACATCTGCACCATTTCGGGATCGATCTTCTTGCGTTCGACGAGGTATTTGCGCCCGACGTCGTCGGCAAACAGCAAATTCAGGGCATCGCTGGCGGCGTCGGATACTGCGGCCACGACGTCTGTGTTCATCACGTTGTGAATCAGGGGAATGTGCTTGTCGCCGATGCCTTGGATATTGTGCTCGCCATAGCCATTGTTGAGCATGGTCGGACATTCGAGCGCTTCGACAGCGACGATCTTGGTGCCGTACAGCTCCTTGAGCCGATCGCCCGCCGCAATCGTACCGGCCGATCCGGTAGCCGAGACAAATCCCGCCAGCCGATAGTTCTTGTTAGTGCTCTGGAGATGCTTGAATACGGCATCGAACGCAGCGCCGGTGCAGTAGTAATGAATGAGATAATTGGGGAATTCGGAGAACTGATTGAAAATGACATTCTGTTCGTCCGTTTGCAACTCGGCGCACGCATCGTATATTTCCTTGACGTTGCTCTCGGTGCCCGGCGTGCGCACGATATCGGATGGATCGGCCACCCAGCGCCCAAGCCACTCGAACCGCTCGCGGCTCATGCCGGCCGGCAACACCGCCGTGCCACGGCAGCCTAAAATGCGCGAGATCGCGACACCGCCGCGGCAGTAGTTGCCGGTCGATGGCCATACTGCGCGATTGCTGGTCGGATCGAACTGTCCGGTGAGAAGACGCGGCACGAGACACGCATAGGCAGCCAGCACCTTGTGCGCTCCGATCATCGGGAAGCGGCCGCCCAGCAGCACGACGACGGGTGCCTCTACGCCGGTTAGTTCCGGCGGAAGGATCATGTAGCCCGGCGTGTCCGTCATCGTTTTACGGTCGGGGCCGTTAAACCAATGGACGCGCCATAGATTGCGCGGATCGGCATCGTCCGGATCTACGTCTTTGAGGTCGCCGGACAGGGCCTGCTGCGGCGCTGCCAACTGGGTCCAGGTCGGCAGGCGGCCGCCAACGTCGCGCAAGCGTCTTATGGCTGCAGCCCGGCGGCCACGGTCTTGGACGACCGGATCGATCAAAAGAGACACAATGGGAATTCCTGCAGGGGCCTTCGTCTAGAGCGGGATGACTTTTCTTCGAATCGTCGTCCCGCTCTAACTTACTCTTGGAGCATGATCTTTTCCGAAAACCGGTACCCACTTTTCGGGATCATGCTCTAACCGACGCCGCACCAGTCGTAGATGCTCAACGCCATCACTTTAATGGCCGTCTGATAGTCCTCGATGCTGACGTATTCGTCGTCCGAGTGCATAACGGCGGTGGACCCGGGCCCGAAGATCACCGTCGGAGTTTTTCCATAGAGATTGAGGAAGCGAGTGTCCGCGGCGCCTTGGCGGCCGCTGATCTCGGGATCGCGGCCGGTAAGCTCCTTGTAGTTCTTGCTTACGACCTTGACGATCGGATGATCGACCGGGATCTCCGATGCGTACGCATCGTAGCCGACGAAACGCACGATGGGAGGGTGATCCTTCATCCAAGGATCTTGCGCCGCGAACTGCGCGATGTGATCGACCAGTGACTTCTTGACGCCTTCATGGTCCTCGCCCGGCACCGTCGCCATGCTGCCCTTGAGCGTGCAGGTGGCAGGGAAGGAGCTGGCATAGTTGCCGGCTTGGAATGCGCCCACCATGCAAGGCAATGCGTCGATCGGCTTTGGGTAAAGCGGGTGCGTCACGGTCGCCACTCGCTTTTCTTCGAGCGCCGAAACCGCCTTGACGATTTTATAGCCGAGCTCAATGGCGCTGATGCCCTGATAGCGTCGCTGAATGCCGGCAGGCTTGCCCTGGACGTCGATTTCAAACCAAATGCGGCCAATGCAGGCGGGTTGCACCGCAAGGCCGCTGGTCTCGCCGGAAATGCCGGCGTCAGCCTTGTAGCCGCGAATGACCGTGTCGAGCGTGCCATGGCCGCTGACTTCCTCGTCGATGACGATGTCGAGGTAGACGTCGCCCTTTGGCCTAAGTCCAGCCTCCATCATGTTTTGGACGGCCATAATGTGGCTGGCGACGCCGCTCTTCATATCGCAAGAGCCACGGCCATAGAGTTTGCCATCCTTGATCAACGCCGACCACGGATTGTCGCTCCAGCCTTCACCGTTGCCGACGGGGATTACGTCGGTATGGCCATTGAACAATAACGACTTGCCGCCGCCAGTACCCTTCCACGTCGCAACGATGTTTGGCCGGCCTTCGTAGCCACGGTCCACGGGGATATAACCGGGATGCTTCTTCAGCGCATCCCAATTGGTTTCCCACATGTCGACTTCGAGACCCATCTTGCTCAAATAGTCGGCGAGGAACTTCTGAATTGCGCCCTCATCCCCGGTAACGCTCGGGATCGACACCATCTTCTGCAGGAATTTGAGAGACTTTTCCTTATTGGCCTCAATTTGCTGCAGGACCTTCCGGCGAGTGTCGGTCATTTTGACTCCTTCACGGGTCGCATTCGAATGCATTCGGCTATCCGGTCGGATCGGGCGGCTTCGTCTTGATGCGACCCACCGAAAAGGAAAAATCCAACGGCGAGTGCCCCGGCTTTCCCGTCGAATTCCGCTCAAGTGGGCCTCCGAATCTAGCGCGAACACAGCACCAAGGCCATTCCCCCGTCCCGAGCGGTCCGTCCTCCGGCATCCACCTAAGCCCGATCTCTTCCGCAAAGAGTCAGTCTTTAGTCCTTCGACCTTGCTCTGATCGCTTCGCCGGTTTCCATCGCGCTTGTCCGATCGACTCATCGCCAAAGGCCGCTGAATTGCGAGGCCACCACGGACGAATACGGCACATCGATATCGAGAATGCCGAGAGATCGCGCAAAGCGATTCATGCCGGTGATGAATTCCGGCGTGAGCTTCGCCTCGTAATACGGCAAGTCACGCCGCACCAGCGTCACAATGTGTTCGGCTTCAGTGGGAAAAAGCGCCGCGCCAACCTTTGCCGCCAGAGTGACATCCGCGTGCAGCGCTTTCTGTGCCGCGACGAGGGCGCGCACCGCGCCGGCGGCCTCGTGCGGCCGATCCTTGATGAGCCGGTCGGTCGTCGCAAGCGTGGCCATCGTATAGTTGAACGCCTGCTTCGGCCCGTCACCGCGGCGCGCGTCGATCACCAGCGTACCGGCACCCGACAGCACGGCGATTTCCGCACCCATGCCGTTGGCCCAGAAGCCGTCGATCGAACGTTCTGCCAGGGCACGGGCTGCGACGACACCGATGTTGATCTTCTTGCCGACCGATCCCGGCACGGTGACGAGGTCGACGCCGTCGCGTTTCATGTCGATGCCACTGTCAACCAGCATTTGCCGCAAGCCCATGCCGACCCACGGCGCGGCGCCGATCCGACGCCCCTTCACGCAGTTCAGGTCGCCCCGTTGCGCGCCGATGTCGGAGCGCATCACCAGAAACCAGTAGAGGCCCTGCGACTGCGCGCATAACAGCCGCGCCCCGTCCCAGCGGGGAAAGGCCGATAGCGTCGAGTGCGCAGAACCGGCGACGATGTCGACCCGACCGTCGCGCATCGCGGCATAGGCCGCCTCGACCGGCGCGATCAGCTCCAGCTCGGCCTCGATGCCCTCGGCGTCGAAAAAGCCAAGCGTGACCGCTGCCTCGGCCGGGAGATAAGACGGTGAGATGAGGTCGGGGACCGCAATTTTCATGATCAACATCAGGAGCCGGAAGCGGCATCGCGGCGGCGTTATCGCGCCGAAGAACGGGATGGCGCGTATTGCTGCGAGCGCGCCTCGACGGTGGCCCATTCCTCTTTCGTCAACTTGGTCGAACCAACGAACTGGTTGGTGAACATTTTCTCGACCGGCGGAAGGTCTTTCGCGCCCATGTAGGTCTCCACCGTCTTGCGAGTCGTCGCGAGGTGGTCGGGATCCATGTAACCAAGGGCCACGTCACGGAAGGAAGGCACCATGCCGAGTGAGGTGCTTACCGCCTGACCATACTCGATCACCTTCCGATTGGTGATGCTGCCGCCCTGAAATTCCTTTAAACTATCGATGTGAAGGTCGACCGACTTTTCCGGGTTCAGATAGACGTATTTAAGGCCTTCCATGATGCCTTCGATGAAGGCTTTGCAGAGTTCCGGGCGCTTTTCGATCGTAGAGCGTTTGCAGGCGATTACGTTGCTGTAGCACTTCACGCCGTAGTCCTCATACAGGATGCCGTCGATTTCGAGGCCTTGCGCCCACAAGCTCGGCGCGATGCTGCCAAAGAAGTTCCCCTCGGCCTTCACCTGCTTCTCGATCAGCGCCTTGATCAACGCCGCCGCATCCATGGTAAGCTTGTTGACCCTCTTCTCGTCGATGCCGGTCGCCTTGACGAATGCCGGCCACATCTGGAAGTCGCCGCTGCCGACGTCGAACGCCACCGTTTGACCTTCCAGGTCCTTCGGCTTCGTGATGTTGGATTCCTTGAGCGAGAAGATACCGACCGGGGATCGCGGCCATACACCGGCGACCGCGACGAGATCCAGCCCGCGGCCAACGCAGTTCATCATCACGCTCATATCGATGATGCCGAAGTCATATTGGCCTTGATCGACGGGCACGCACACCTTACCGGAGCCGAACCCCCGATCGATCGACACGTCAAGACCGCGTTGCTCGAAGAAACCCATCTTTTTGGCGACAAACGCATAACTGAACGTGCCAAGCGGCAGCCACGGCAGCGTCAGTTTCACCGGCGTTTTGGCGCCTTGAGCCAAGGCTCGCCTCGGCTGTTGCAGCGCGCCGCCAAGGCCGATGGCCGCAGAGTACTTCAGGAAAGAGCGTCGATCGAATGTCATCGGACTTCTCCTGTGGATCTCGCTTCAGCTAGATCTGTGCTTCCATCGTCGTGTCAATCGGCGCCTGCCAGTAGATCGCGCGTTTTTCGACCGCCGCTATCAAGCCGTACAGCACGAGGCCGGCGATACTGAGGATCGTAATCGCCCCGAGCATCAACGGCGTGTCGAGCAAACCGCCAGCCAGCTTGATCAGGTAACCGATGCCCTGCTGCGAGGCGACGAATTCCGACACGATCACGCCGATGATTGCGAGCGTGATCGAAATCTTCATGCCGCCGAAGATATAGGGCAACGCATTCGGCAGCCGTATCTTCCAGAAGATCTGCCAGCGCGACCCCATGAAAGTGCGCGCCATCTTGTCGATGTCCTCGTCCACCGACTGGAAGCCCATCGCTGCATTGATTGTCATCGGAAAGAAGGCAATCAGGAACGCCAGCAACAGACTTGACATCGTTCCGGTCCCGAACCAGACGATGAACAATGGCGCAATCGACACCTTCGGGACCACTTGCGATACCACGATCATCGGATAGAAGCCCTTGCGCACGATCTCGGAATAAGTGATCAGCACGGCGACAACGATGCCGCCCACCACGGACAGCGCGAAGCCGAGGACTGTGAGATAAACCGACGGCCATAGATGATCCAAAAGCAGATCGTAGCGACGGAACATCACCTCGACGACTTCGGACGGCGGCGGCAGCACGATACTGCGGATGCCCATGATCCGCACGGCAGCTTCCCATGCTGCGAGCAGCAGAAATGTCGTGCCGAGCGGCCACGCTGAGTCTTTCAGCGAGGCATTGAGCTTAGCTAGCATGGCTGGCCTCAATTGATTTACGCAGGTGACGGACGTAAGTGTTGAAGCTTTCTTCTTCGGTCATACCGACCTGACGCGGTCGCGGCAGATCGATCTTCACCTCGTCAATGATGGTCGCCGGCCGGCGGCCCATGACCAGCACCCGGTCGGACAAGAATGCCGCTTCGCGGATGCTGTGGGTGACGAAAACGACCGTCTTTCGGTTGGCCTGCCAAATGCGCAGCAATTCGACCGCCATGTCATCGCGGGTGATGGCATCGAGGGCGCTGAACGGCTCGTCCATCAGCAATGTGCTGGGATTGTGAATGAGCGCGCGGCAGATCGAGGTGCGCTGACGCATCCCGCCGGATAGTTGGCGCGGTAGCGCGTTGGCGAAGTCCTCGAGTTTCGTCATCCGCAAGAGTTCCATCGCACGGTCGTGATATTGCTGGCGCGGCAAGCGCAGCAATTCGATGGGAAAGAGGACATTGTCGAGCACGCTACGCCACGGCAGCAGCACCGGGCTTTGAAACACGACCCCGACGTCCTTGCGCGGACCCGTGATCGGCGAGCCGGCCAATACCAATTTCCCGGAAGTCGGCTGGGTCAGCCCGGCAATCATCATGAGCAGCGTGCTTTTGCCGCAACCGCTCGGGCCGAGCAGGCTGATGAATTCGCCATCGGCGACGTCGATGGAAACGTTTTTGATGGCCTCGAGCGCGCCGAACGTCTTGCGGACCTCGGCCACTCGCAACGCCATCTCGGTGACAGGCGCGCTATCTCGAGCGACCGGCGCGCGTCGGCTCGGCGGCATCATCTCTCCCCGCGTGATCATCTCTCCTGTGTCGCGTCCTCGCAGCAGAGATTGATTATTGTCCCGGCGTGCCATGCCCCCGCGGCTCACGCCTTCAGGCGCGGAATGATCTCGCGGGCGATAATCTCGATCTGATCGCTTCGATATTTGTACGGCACGAAGATGATCTTCTGGACACCCACGGCGAGATGCTCCTTGAGCTGGGCAACGCATTCGTCGACCGAACCGATGATCGCGCTTTCCCTCGAGCAGTCGCTGTGGGCCGGGAAGTCCCATTCCTTGTTCAGCCAATCGAGCATGTCGGCCCTTACCGCTTCCATCGATTGGCCGACCATGATCGGCAATTGTGAGGCATTGAGCAGCTTGTCCGGGTCCTTGCCGGCGTCCTTGGCAGCCGCACGAACCTTGTTCCACGACTTCGTGAAGTGGTGCGGCTTGTAGAAATAGGTGAGCCAGCCATCACCGGCCGCGCCGGCGCGCCGGAGTACGCGGTCAACGTAACCGCCGATCAGCAACGGCATGCGTGGTTTCTGGACCGGCTTGGGATACATCACGGCGGCGGAAATGCTGTGAGCCGTGTACTTGCCGTCGACCTTGTCTTCGGTCCACAGCCGGTTGAGAATCTCCAGGTTCTCGTCCATCAACTTGCCGCGCTTGTCGAACGGAATGCCGACCGCATCGAACTCGCGCTTGTACCAGCCCGACGCCATGCCCATGATCAGGCGCCCGTTCGAGAACTGGTCCATCGCGGCAAGTTGCTTGCCGAGCGTGACCGGATTGCGCAGCGGCAACACCAGAACGCCGGTGCCGAGCTTGATGCGCGTGGTGCGCGCCGCGATCGTGGCGAGCGTCGTCAGCGAATCCATGATCGGGAAACTCGGATCGACGCCGAGAAGGATGTGGTCCCACACCCACAGCGAATCGTAGCCGAGCGCCTCGACCTTCTCGCCGTACGCGATCAGGGCCTTGGGATCCGGCATCTCCGGATATGCCGTGAAATTGGGCACGGCGATACCGAAGGTCTTCATCAAGGGCGTCATACGAGTCTCTCCCGGAGAAAGCTTCAGGCCGTGAATTGCCGGTCCGGATCGAGCGCACGCAGCGTCGACAACTCGTGCGTCGAAGGCGGTTCGGTCACGCTCGTCGCGTCGTCGAAAATCAAATCGAAGCCGGTGTTGTCCTGCACCTGCTCACGTGGGACGCCGGGATTGAGCGCCAGCACCTTCATGCGCCGTTCGGCATTATCGAACGAAAAGACGGCGAGCTCGGTGATCACCCTGAACATGCCTCCGTGCGTCAGGCCGCTTTCCGCGCGCGAGTTGCGGCCGCGAATGAAGCCCGGGCTGGTGATGAAATCGACCTTCTCCACGAAGCGCCGCCTCTCGTGCTTCATCGCGACAATCATGCTGGTGAGGCTGGAAATATCGTTGCCGCCGCCGGTCCCCGGCAACCGGACTTTTGGCTTCTCCCAGTCGCCGATGAATGACGAATTGAGATTGCCGTACTGATCGATCTGAGCACCGCCCATGAAGCCGACGTCGACATACCCGCGCTGGAGGAGAAGGAGCACGTCCGCACTGCCCAGCACCATATTGGCGCGCTTCGTGCAGCGCTGATCGTTGGTCGAGGGTGGCAGGCGTCCGGGCTCGACGAACGCCCCGATCACGCCGCCTTCGAACAGGATGGTCAGCCCGGGGCAGCGCAGGCGCTGCGCCAGTGTCGCCGCCAGCAGGGGAATGCCGACGCCGGCGAACACGACCTGGCCGTCCTTCAACTGGCGCGCGCTGAGGATCGTCAGGATTTCGGCCGCCGTATAATGGGGGGATTCAGAGGTCAAAAATGCTCTCCCCTTTCCGGCTGGCGCGCATGATCTCTTCCATGCCGACCAACCCGAGGAATTCGTTCCACGACTTGGGGCCATAAACGTATTTGCCCAGATAGTGGCGCATGCCTTCGATCGGATCGCCATTGACCTGCTCGACATAAGCATCGAGGTGTTTCATCGCCGGCTCATAGATCCCGTAGCATTCGTGCGGCATTGCGCCGTAGGGCACCTCGACGACGGCATCGACGCAAAAGAACGGGATCTTCGTTTGGTCGGGCGCGCGACGGATCTGATCGTTCGAGATGATCCGCTCGGTGGTCAGGATGACGCGATTGGCGGCAAGCGCGAGGTCGATGTCCATGAACTGGAGGCCGTCCATTTGCGCATTGCCGTAGGCGTCGCAGCGCTGCACATGGATCAGAGCAACATCGGGATTGAGTGCGGGGATCAGCAACAGCCTCTCGCCGGTGAAGGGGCAGTCGATTTCTTTCACCTCCGGACGGATGCGCGCGACATCCGACCCGAGCATCGATCGCATCGGCAGGAATGGAACGCCCATGCCGCCGGCGCGAAAGCGCATGCCCATGCCCATGTGACTCCACTCGTCGTAGCGCACCAATTCGTTCTCAATGTAGTGGCGCATCACTTTGGAGAGGCCCCAGAGAATGCCTTGCGCGAACCAGCTCGACATGATGTGGCTGGCAACGCCCGAACCGATCAATAGATCGCCGTCGGTCGAAATGATGCAGCGGGAGCACGAAAGATTCTTTTTTCCGGCGCGGATAAGCTGCCAGATCATCGCCATCGGCGTGCGCGACAGGGTCGAGCCGCCGATAGCGACCGTCGCTCCATCGTTTACGAACGAAGCCGCCTCTTCGAGGCTGACGACCTTTTCGCGCAACGACCGGTCGCGTTTCAGGAGGTTGTCGCGAAGGGTGTGGTAGGGCTGCACCAAGTTGGAGTTCACGCCGATGCCTTCGTTCCGCGCAGCCAAAATCACACAGGTTGTCAAGAGCTTGCCCCGACCCTGAAACATCCTATCATCAGGCAAATAGCGAATCCAGTCTAAGCGCGCTGGTTGCATCCTCTTGGATGCGGCGCTGAGCGAGTGGTTTCGACGGCCCGCGTCGACACGGCGACCGGTTCCTTTCAGGGCGGTGGCGTACCTAACATGTCCAAGTTTGGTGTCGGTGCTTACGTTCTGCGCAAGGAAGACGACCGGTTCTTGCGCGGCAAGGGACAATACGTCGCCGATTTTCGCATCGCCGGGATGCGCGAAGTCGCGTTCGTCCGCAGTCCCGTCGCGCATGCCCGCCTGAAAGGCATCGACATTCCCCCGGAATGCCGCGACGCCGTCTTCACTGCAAAAGATCTGACCGGCGTCAATCCGATCGTCTCCGCGCCGCCGCTGAAGGGCTTCAAGCGCTCCTCCGAGCACCTGCTCGCGACCGACAAGATTCGTTACGTCGGCGAAATTGTTGCCATGTGCATTGCCGACACACGGGCGGAAGCGGAAGACGTCGCATCCGCGGTGACGCTCGACCTCGAGGAATTGCCGGCGGTCACCGACATGCTCGCCGCACTCGGGCCCGATTCGCCGCTCGTCCATGAGGAATGGGGCGACAACATCTTCGTCGAGTTCGGCGAGAATCGCGCTTTTGACGACAGCGTCAAGAACGCGCCAATCAAGGTCAGCAGAACGATCCGCACCGCACGCCATTGCATGTTCCCGCTGGAGGGGCGCGGCGTGATCGCATACGACGACATGCGCATGCGGCTGCTCACGGTCGTCACCTCTACCCAGTTCCCGCACTCGGTACAGACGGGCCTCGCCGAATGCCTGGGCGTCGAACACGGCCGCATCCGCATCATTTCGCCCGATGTCGGCGGCGGCTTCGGTTACAAGGGCTTGCTCTGCCGCGAGGAAGTCCTGCTCGCTTGGCTGACCGGACAGGTGAAGTGCCCGGTGCGCTGGCTGGAAGACTGCCGCGAACACCTCGCTGCCAATGCCAATTGCCGCGAGCATCACTATCAGATCGACGGATACGCCGACTCGGACGGCCGACTCATCGCCATCGACTGCGTCGGCCATGTCGATGCCGGCGCCTATTCCTCTTATCCAATCTCGTCCGCGGTGGAAGCGGCACAAATTCCAAATCTGCTCCCAGGACCCTACATCTTCTCACACTACCGTTGCCGTTCGGCCGCGATCGCCACCAACAAGTGCCCAATCATTCCGTATCGTGGAGTCGCTCGTACCCACATATGCGTAGCGATCGAAGCGATCATGGATGCCATCGCCAAGGAGACCAAGCGCGAGCCTTACGAGGTGCGGCTGCGGAACATGGTACGGCCTGAGCAGATGCCTTACGACAACATCGTCGACAAGCATTTTGACAGCGGCGACCATCCCGAATGTCTGCGCCGTGCCGTCGAAGCCATTGGTCTCGAGAAAATCCGTGAACGCCAGAAGCAGGCCGAAGCAGACGGCCGCCGTATCGGCGTTGGCCTGTCCTTTTTTGTCGAGCAGGGTGCGCACGGCACTTCGGTACTCGCCGCGTGGGGGCGCCCGATCGTGCCCGGATATGAACAGGCCAATGTCAAATTGACCGCTGACGGCGAAGTCGAGGTTCATGTCGGTACGCATTCGCACGGCCAAGGCCATGAGACCTCGTTCGCGCAGGTTGCGCATGAAATCCTCACCGTGGATTTCGACAAGATCAAAGTTTACCAAGGCGACACTCTGACCACGCCCTATTCGACCGCGACGTGGGGTTCCCGGTCGATGGTCCATGGTGGCGGGGCAGTTGCCGCGGCGTCGCGCATTTTGGCAAAACGCGCGGCCCATATCGGCGCGTGGCTGTTGCAGTCCGATCCGGCAAGTGCCCGCATCGCCGACGGCAAGGTCTACGCCGGCAAAGGCAGCATTTCGCTGCGCGAAGTCGCGCGAGCCTGGTATCTGCAACCGCAGAACCTGCCGGGCGACGTAGACACCGGAGGCCTCGAAGTCACCGCAGGCTATCGCGCCGCGCGCGACAGCGGGACCTTCACCTATGCGTCCCATGCCGCCGTGGTCGCAGTCGATCCGCAGACCGGCCTCGTCCAACTCCTCGATTACGTCGTCGTCGAGGACGGCGGCAAGCTGGTCAACCCGATGATCGTCGACGGGCAAATCCACGGCGGTACCGCGCAGGGCATCGGCACCTGCCTGTATGAGGAAATGCCGTTCGACGCGCAGGGCCAGCCGCTCGCCTCGACCATGCTCGATTATCTCGTCCCGGGCGCAACGGAAGTGCCGGACATCCGCGTTCTGCACATGGAGTCGCCTTCGCCCTACACCGAATTCGGCATGAAGGGCTTGGGCGAAGGCGGCGCCGTCGGCCCTCCGGCGGCGATCATCTCAGCGGTCAATGACGCGCTGCGACCGTTCGACGCCGAGGTCCACGATCTACCGCTGACACCCGCGTCGGTGCTCGCCGCCATTGCGCAAAGCAGCAACCGGACCAAGGCCGGCGCACCATGAAACCTGCTGCATTCGAATTTGTGCGGCCGGCGACGCTCGCCCAAGCATCGCGTTTCCTGACCGAAGGCAACGGCAGCGCGCGGCTGGTCGCCGGCTGCCAGTCGCTCGGCCCCATGCTCAATCTACGGCTTGCGACGCCGCGCATGCTGATCGATCTGACCGGGATTCCCGAACTGACCAGGATCGAGGATGGTCGTGACAGTGTAACGATCGGCGCCTGCGTGACCACGGCTTACATCGAGGACGCGCGCCTGCCCGGCCGCGGCATCGATGCACTGGCGCGGATTGCCAGCAATATCGCGTATCGGGCGGTACGCAATCGAGGAACGATCGGCGGCAGCTTCTGCCATGCCGATCCGGCCGCCGACTGGGTGTCGACGCTGTGTGTGCTCGAGGCCGAATGCATCGTTTACAGCAACGGCAAGCAGCGCCGGATTGCGGCCGATCGGTTCATGCTCGGCGCCTACGAAATTGCGCTCGCGCCAAGCGAGATTCTGGAAGCCATCCGGATTCCCCGGCTGCCGGACGGCGCCCGCTGCGGCTTCTACAAGGTCTGCCGCAAAGCGGGCGAATTCGCCTCCGCGCTGGGCGCCGCCGTTCTCGATCCCTCCCGCGATCGACTGCGCGCCGTGATCGGCGCCACGCGCGGCAAACCGATCGTGGTGCCGGACGCGCGGCCGCTGTTTGGCCGCGGCCTGGCGATCGACGAGAAGGCGGTTCTGGCCCTGCTGGACCGGAATAACATCAGCGACCCGACCGCACGGCAGCAGCACGTGGCGGCGCTGTCGCGCGCCTATCGGCAGGCGATATCGCCGCCATGACCCAAATCACGCTCGACGTGAACGGCCGCCAGGTGACGGACACCGTGCAGCCCCGCACCCATCTCGCGGATTTCCTGCGCGAACACCTCGACCTGACAGGAACGCATCTGCGCTGTGAACAGGGTGCCTGCGGAGCCTGCACGGTGCTGATCGACGGGCAGCCTGCGCGCTCGTGCATCACCTATGCGGCAATGTGCGACGGCGCGACGGTGCGCACCATCGAAGGCCTCGAGGACGATGCCGTCGTGGCGGCGTTGCGGACGGCATTTTCCCAGGAGCATGCTTTGCAGTGCGGCTTCTGCACTCCCGGCATGTTGATGACCGCGCGCGACATCGTGCTGCGAATTCCCGACGCCGCCGCCGCGCGCGTGCGCGTCGAACTCAGCGGCAACCTTTGCCGCTGCACCGGCTACGTCAACATCGTCAGGGCAATCATGCGCGTGCTTGAAGAACGCCGTGGGCAATCCGGCGGTCCTGCCCGCGAGGCCGGTCCGGTCGGACCGGTTGGCGCCCGCGCCGGCCGCAATGGCGCCACCGCCGCGACCTCCGCGCTAGTCGGCGTTGCGCAATCCTCAGCGGCTGCGACCGAGACAGGGCCACTCGGGCTTGGTGGCCGCAAGCCGAATATCGATATCCGTAAAGCCTTCTCCGTGGCGCAGCCTGTCGACAAGGTATGGGCGTTTTTTGCCGATCCCGCGCAGGTGGTGGCGTGCCTGCCAGGTGCCCGCATCCTGCAGATGCGCGGCAGCGATGATTTCGACGGCGCGATGGCGGTCAAGCTTGGGCCGATCACCGCGAATTTTACCGGCCGTGCCCGGATTTTGCGGGACGACAACCGCCGGTCCGGGGTCATCATGGGCTCGGGCAATGACAAGGGCGGCGGCTCGCGTGCAGCGGGTGAGGTCGAATATGCCGTGCGCGAGACGGCGTCCGACCAGACTACGGTCGAGCTGAGGATCCGCGCGCTGCTCGCCGGACCGCTGGCTCAGTTCGGCCGTAGCGGCATCGTCGACGATTTTGTGACAAAAATGACGGAGCGGTTCGCCGCCAATCTCGAGGCGCAGCTCGCGGGCGTCGCGCCGGCCAGCGATCAGAGGGCGCTTGAAGCAGGCGCGCTGCTCTGGAGCCTGCTGATTGGCCGCTTGAAGAGATTATTTGCAGGCGTCCGATAAGCCGACTGCGATCAATGTTGCGGACGCCAACGGGGAGGTCATCTGCCTCGACAAAGGGCCTTACGGCGGCGGCACGATCACCCAGTCCGTCACGGTTTCCTGTGAGGACGGATTGTGGGAATCTCCTCTTTCTCTGGGTCCTATGTGCCATCAGGCACCCTCCGTGGCGCTCCCCATGTTTTATTCTCCTCCGCAAAATAGCCGACATGATAGTCCATGAAATGGCATTCCCACATTCCGCTGCCCGTGTATCTCCTGGTCGCCGCGGGATTTGTTGCCGTGCAAGCGCTTCTCGTTCATGCGCAGGGTCATCCGCTGACCTGTACGTGTGGGACAATAAGGTTTTGGGTTGGCGACATATCCAGCCAGGAAAACTCGCAGCAGCTGACCGACTGGTACACATTCTCGCATATCATCCATGGATTCGGATTTTATCTCCTCCTCTGGCTTATTGCGCCACGCACTCCGGTGGGTCTGCGGCTTGCGCTTGCAGTTGGGCTTGAGGCGACATGGGAAGTCATGGAGAACAGCGAATTCATCATCAACCGGTATCGGCAAGCGGCCCTCGCGCAAGGGTATTTCGGCGATAGCGTCGTCAACTCCATCAGCGACACGCTTGCCATGCTGCTGGGTTTCGTTCTCGCACGCAGGCTGCCGGTTTGGCTGATCGTCGCACTGGCGGTCGCGATGGAGGTGTTCACCGGCTACATGGTTCGCGACAATCTGACGCTCAACATCATTCAGCTCATCTACCCGAGCGACGTCATCTCGCGTTGGCAGGCGGCACGTTGAAGGGGTCACGCGCCGAAGCAAGCCGGTAACTAGCGACCGAGCACAATTTCGGCCGAAGCGTCTTTTCGCACCGCCATCACGATCGCCTCGAACAGGGAGCCAGCCTGCTCGAATGCAAGGCGCGCGAAAGTTCACGAAACTTGGCGGGCGATGATCGCACAGGCTTGACAGGTCATCACGCCGGCCGTTCTCGGCTGCGGCGCCTGACGCTGCCTATTTCAGCTCACGCGGCGTGTCTGGCGCAGATCGCGGTTCTCGAGCGCAAGCTTGCGCAAACGCAAGAAGCGCTCGCCGAGCTGCGCGCGATCTGCGGGTTGTCCGGCGATCCTCGATCGGATCGCAGATGATCCTAGTGTCCCGATTCCGAAGTTCGCTTGATTCTCCGGCTCGCTCCGTAGCGAACTTCGGAATCGAAGGACACTAGCAACTCTATGATTCTAGTGCCGCTTTGAACCCGAAGTTCGCAATAGTGTTCCGTCCGAGGACATCTCTGACAGGTGTTCGCAGACGTCCCTGACGCCTGTTCGCGTTCGAGTAAGCCGCCGGTCGGGACAGCTCGGTCTAAATTGCGGCCGGGGACGACAACGGCGCGAATGCCGGCTCGCCGCGGGCGGCACGGGCAGCAATGCGCCGGCGGAGCGCGATGCGCTCGCGCGCTGGAACGCCGATGAGGTCGGCCGCGCGCCAAACAAAGTTCTGTTCGACGTCGCCGACCGGCCCGCCCACGTGGACGATTTCCCACATCATCTCGATGATGCGCCGGCGGCCCTCGTCATCGAGCGAGCGGGCGATGCGGCTGGTGAAATTGTAGAGGTCGACGGCGCGCCGATCCGCTTCGGTCGCCTGCTCGATCAACCGCGCCGCGGTCGTATCGTCGAGGCGGAAGCGGCGTTTGATCACGGCGTGAAGATTGGCGCGTTTGTTGGCGAGCTTGGCGCTTTCGACAGCGGCGACGCGGACAAGCAGCGCCGCGGCGGCAAGCCGCAAACCGTCGTCGCCAAAGCCGTCGTCCGGCCCGGGCGCCGGGGGCGCAAAAAAAGCCTTCAACAGCGCCAGCATGGGGTCCCGCCGATGATTTTTCGTGGCGAGTTATGGAATCCTCGACCTTACCGCAGCATGGCGGCCGGATTAGCGTTTGGTAATCCGCGCAGGTTTGGAGCGGCGTGTCTTTAGGGGCGTCGGCTGTTGTGCACATTGCCGACTTTGCCGCAGGGGTGCACAATGGATACAGCGTCTGGTCGGTTCATGCACAACCAACACATCGGGGAGGATACGCCATGAAGCGGTCAATGGCTTTTGCCGCGCTGCTGAGCGCGGTCGTTCCGTTCGCGGCGCTGGCGCAGACGGCCGACGATCTCAGGAACGACGAGAAGACGCCGGGCGACGTGCTCGTCTACGGCATGGGATATTCGGGGGAGCGCTTCAGCCCGCTCACGCAGATCAACAAAGACAACGTGCGCCGGCTCGTCCCGGTGTGGGCCTATTCGCTTTCGGATCTGCAGGGCGGCGAGTCATTCCCGCTCGTCAAGGACGGCGTGATCTACGTCACCACGCATAATTCCACGGCCGCGGTCGACGCGCTCACCGGCCGGCAGATCTGGCGCGTGCTGCACGACTATCCGCCCGAGACCCTGCGGGTCGTCTGCTGCGGCATCGTCAACCGCGGCGCCGCGATCTACGAGGACATGATCATCCGCGCCCTGATGGACGACCGCCTCGTCGCCCTCGACGCCAAGACCGGCAAGGAGATCTGGTCGGCCAAATCGCCCGATCCGGTGACCCATGCCAACGGCTACGCCATGACCGGCGCGCCGCTGATCGTCGACGGCATCGTCATCATGGGCGTGGCCGGCGCCGAATACAGCCACCGCGGCTTGTTGGAAGGCTACGACGCCAAGACCGGCAAGCACCTGTGGCGGCTTTATACGATCCCGGCCAAAGGCGAGCCCGGCTCGGAGACCTGGGAAGGCGATTCGGAATTGACCGGCGGCGGCAGCAGCTGGGTGACCGGCACCTACGATCCGGACCTCGATCTCGTCTATTGGGGCATCGGCAATCCCTCGCCCTGGAACGCGCGCGCGCGCAAGGGCGATAATCTCTTCACCAACTCGATTTTCGCGGTGCGGCCAAAGACCGGCGAGCGCGTCTGGTACTTCCAGATGACGCCGAACGATCCGTTCGACTACGACGCGGTGCAGACGCCGGTTCTTGCCACGCTCAACGTCGGGGGAACGCCGCGCAAGGTGGTGATGCAAGCGAACCGCGGCGGCTTCCTCTACGTGCTCGATGCAAAGGACGGCAAGCTGATCGCCGCCAACGCGTTCGGCAAGGTCAACTGGGCAAACGGCGTCGACCTCGAGACCGGCCGCCCCAACGTCACCGACGTGTTCAAGGGGGCGCTCGAGGGCCGGAAGGTCACGGTGTGGCCGTCGGTTTCCGGCGTGACCAACTGGCAGCATATGTCGTTCAGCCCGCAGACCGGCCTGCTCTACATCAACACGCTGCACGTGGGCATGACCTATGAGGCGCCGGAGCCGCCGAAGCTTGCGCCCGGCAAACCGTCGGGACCGGGAACCGTCAAGCGCACCACCGTGACCGACGACCCGAACGTGCGCGGCTATCTCAAGGCGGTCGATCCGCTCACCGGCAAGGCGAAGTGGGAAACGCCATACCGCAGCCCGAATTACTCCTCGACCCTGGCGACGGCGAGCAACCTCGTGTTCACCGGGGTCATGACCGGCGAGTTCCAGGCGCTCGACGCCGATACCGGCAAAATCCTGTGGAGCTTCCAGACGCCTTCCGGCATCGTCGGCCAGCCGGTGACGTGGGAGCGCAACGGCAAGCAGTACGTCACCGTGATGAGCGGCATCGGCGGCGTCTACGCCCAGCGCGCCGGCGATCCGGCGCTCGAGAATGCGCCGACCGGCGTGTCGCTGTGGACCTTCGCGCTGTTCGATCAGTGACACGCCGGCGCGGTAAGAGGCGGGGCGGCGCGCTGGCGCTCGCCGCGGCGATGCTCGCGTGCGCCGCCGCAGCGCAGGAGCAGCCCGCGGTCGAGGCGGGCGAGGCCGTCTACAACAACAACTGCCAGACCTGCCACGGCGACGGCCTCAAGAGCACCGGCCAGGTCTTCGATCTGCGCCGGCTCACGGCGGGCGATCGCGCCCGCTTCGACAATTCCGTGCGCAACGGCAAGAACCAGATGCCGCCCTGGAAGGACGTGCTGAGCGATCAGGAGATCGATCAGCTTTGGGCCTATATCCGCGCCAACGCGTATCAGCGTTAGGTCGAGGAGATGCATTATGATGGCTGGCGCCGCGATCGGCCGTCACATAACACGACGTCATCCCGAGGAGCGCGCCGAAGGCGCGCGTCTCGAAAGATGGAAGGAGGCACGGCATTTGTTTCTATCCTTCGAGACGGTCGCGCGCAAGCGCGCACGACCTCCTCAGGATGACGGCGGTGTTTGTTTCACGCGTCTTCTTCCAGCGGCTCGAAGTGCGGCTGGAACCAGATTTGCGCGATCAGGGTCGGCACCACGGCGCTGCCGATCACCGCCGTAAGCAGCACCGTATATTGCGCCTGATCGATGATGTGATTGGTCAGCCCGAACAGGGCCGAGATCGAGCCGAAGGTCAGGCCGGTGGACATCATCAAGGTCGTGTACATGCCCTCGCGCGGCTCGAAGGCGAAATAGCGGGTCAACGGCAGGATGCCGACAAACTTGGTCGCCATCTTCATCGCGAGAAAAAGGCCGATCAATCCTGCGCCCTCGATCAGGGCCTTTGCCTCGATGAGAGACCCGGCCTTGAGGAAATAAAACGGCGTGAGGAAGGCGAAGCAGATCGCCCGCATGCGCAGCTGCAGCTCCTTACGCGCCATGAAGAACGGCGCCAGCGCCATGCCGATCAGATAGGCCGGCAATACCGCTTCGCTCTTGCCGAGATTGGCGAGGCCGCCCAAGGCAAACAGCACCAGGAACAGGAACTTGATCTCCGGCTCGCTGGCGCGCCCGCCGATGCGCTCGAACAGCCACGCGACGATCCACGGCAGCGCCGCCACGACGATCACGGTGACGACGGCGAAGATCAGGAGATAGAGGTTGTAGTTGGCGAAGACGAGACCGAGCGCCAGCACGGTGCCGATATCGTTGATGAAGCAGGCGGCGAGGATGATTTTGCCGAGTTCGGTCTGGTTGTAGCCGGTCTCGACCATCACCGCGTAGACGACGGCGACCGAGGTGGTGGAGAGCGAAATACCGGCGATCTGCGCCTGCGGCCACGGCCAGCCGAGGCCGTAGCGCGCGAGCAGCAGGCAACCGATGTAGGGCGCGAAAAATCCCATCAGGCCGATGGTCACGCTCGAGCCGAAATTCCGCTTCACCACGTGCGGATCGATGTCGGTCCCGGCGAGGAAGGTGAGCACGATGGCCCCGAAGCTCGCGATGTAACTGATCCAGTCGGTGAGCGGCAGTCCGATGGTGTTGCCGGCAAGCGCGCCGACGACGATTTCGAACAGCGCCGCGGAAATCGTCACGAACAGGGAGCAGATGGCGGCGATCAGCGCGAGCGCCATCCACAACGCGGACTGAAACCAGATATTTTCCATCGCTCGATCCTCGCTTAAAGCGCGATGACTTTCTTCGAATCGTCATCGCGCTTTAAGTTCTCGCTCTACGTGCCCGTGGCGGGCACAGCCTGCACTTCGGCAGGATGGCGAGAGGCACTCTACCGCAGTGGCGCGTGGCGGTAGGGGTCATCAGCTCGGGTCGAGCGGTTTTGGGGAACCCCATCCCCATTGAGATTCGCGAGATTACTCAAGGTCGGCGAAATGGCAAGCGTGAATTGCCGCGGCAGGCGGTGTCGTTGTTTCGGAACCGGCAAACAAGCACTGTGCTTGCGGCCATCCTTCGAGACGCTAGCGCGACGAAGTCGCGCTCGCTCCTCAGGATGACGCTGAGTTGTTTTATCTATCAAAACGTCCAGTGCCACCGGCCGGTGAACACGCTCACCGGGCCGCGGTCGGTGTTGTAGCCGGGGTTGACCACGAACTGATAATCGAACGACACTTTGGTCGAGGAGGAGAGGGTGTAACTGTAATAGGCCTCGAGAATCTGCTCCGGCCCGGGGTGCGGCAGCTGGCCGTCGCCGATGAGGATGCCGAGGCCGCCGGCGTTCAAGAACGCCTGATGGACGTCCGAGATTCCGTTGACGACGCCGGCGATGCCGACCGTGTCGTCCGGCCGGCCCCAGCGTTTGCCGTTGATCGAAACGCCACCCGAGACGGTGCGGTCGACGTCGGTGAAATCCCACGGCTCGATTTGGCCGTCGGCCCATCCCGCGCGCGCGAACACGCCGAGCGTATCGTTGATTTGCTGTTCCAGGTTGATGCTCACGCCCGGCCGGCTGGTCTCGGTGCGTACCGCCGTGATGTCCGCCGGCTGCCCGGTTGCCTGCGCGAGGGCGATGGCATCCGCGAAGGCGCCGGCGCGGCCGCGGCTGAGATAGCCCGTGATCTTGAGCTTGCCGGGCTCGCCCCACAGCTCGTGGCGCTCCTCGATTTCGCCGACCACCTGATATTGGCTGAACGTCGGATCGAGCTGCCCGGCGAGCGGGCTGTTGCCGCCCGCCGGCGTGACGGAGAGATCGAACAGCCCGGCACGCAGGGTCCAGCGTCCCTGATACCACTCGGCGGCCGCGCCGTAGGTGTAGCCCCAACCGTCGCCGGCGTAGTCGAAGGTGCCGGCGTTGACCACCGTCCAGTTGAGAAAGTCGGTCTTGGCGTTGTTGGCATATTTGTTGGTGTCGAAAATATCGGTGATGGCGAAGCGCCCGACGGTGAACACCAGCCGGTCGGCCGTGCGCGAGCCGGCGAACTGATTCTGGTCCGCATCGACCTTCTCGCTCGCCCCGCCGAGGTCGATGGTCTGGCGCAGGAACGCGCGCTGGACGCGCGCGTAGGGATAGAGCGAGCCTTCCTTGTAGGCTTCCGCGCTCGGGAATCCGGCGATGCCATGAGCATCGGCAAAGCCGAAGCCTTGGTCGATCTCCGGATTGAACCACAGTTCGGCGCCCTGCCACAGCTTGAGGCCGGCGAACAGCGTGAGATCGAACGTCTCGCGCGCCTCGCCGCTCCCAGGCAGGCTATGGGGTCCTTCGTAGGGCGAACGGATGGGTGGATAGGCCTGCTCGACGAAGGTGGCCTGGCCGTGCAGGCTCAAGCGATCGGTGTCGGGCGACGTCGCGGCTGCGCTCGCGCCTTTGCCCGCGGACGTCTCGTCGCCGAAACGATAGTCGAGGCCGACACGCAACTGCTGGAGCGCGAAATCGGAAACGAACCGCTGTCCCGCGACCGGGAAGATGGCGCCGCTCTGGCCGTAGTCGGTGAACAGATATTCGACCTTCATGGTCCAATGCGGCGCGACCGGCCGCTCGGCGCCGACCCCCGCCGCCCATCCCACGCGCCAGTGGAACACCGACTCCATCGTGCCATTCGCGAGCTGGGTGAGGTTCATCTGATCGTAGGTCCAGGCCAATCCGGCGGTCGCGTAGAAAAGCCAAGGGCCGGGCGCGTAGCCGATGCGCCCGCGCAAGGTGCCCGCATGCAGCACGCTCTCGCTGTAGCTTTCCGGCCCGAGCGTCGGCGTTACAAAGATCGAGGTGCCGCCGGTCGAAATGCCGGCCAGGTCGGGAAAGCCCGGAAACGAGACGTCCGCCTCGGCGCCGATGACGAAGCGGTTCGGAAGCATGCGGTTGTAGCCGGCCTGCAATCCGGCGAAGTAGCTGCCCGCTTCGGAGAAGGCGTCGAACGGCTGGAACAAACCAAACGAGCCCGACGCGACGGGGCCCGCCGCCCCGACCGTGTCCGCGGTCCAATTCGAGGTGCCGCCCGCGTAGCCGAAATGGCCGCCCGCGTAGAATCCGGTCCAATCGAAGGAGGAGAGGGCGGGCGGCGCCTTGAGCGGCATGAGCGGCGCGTCGGCAGCGCGCGCGGGCATCGCGAGGCATGTGAGCGAAAATCCCAAGCCGACAGCGAGCGGAGCGATGATGCCCCGCGCCCGACGTAGGCACGTACAAATAGAAGACGAAAACAAGTTGGCCATGGCGGTCCCCGCTGCGCGTGACATTTCCATGTGTCACCACAGCGGAAGAGACCCGCCCCGGGCGCGCGCCCCGCGCGCCGGAAGGATGACGTGTCCAGGCAGGTCTCCTGGCTCGCGGGTCATGGCCTTGCTCCGCCTTCCCGGGTCTGCGCGGCAGGCCCAGTGGCAACGTGGAGAAGGGCTCGCCGCCGACAGTTGCGGGGGCAGCTCCGGAATTGACCGCCGTTGACGAACGGCTGTCGCACCGGATTCCCTCTTGGGCCGCTCGACCGGAGCGGCACACCTGAACATCGAAATTAGAAATTCGCCTGATGTGCCTGTCAATCGTGGGAAAAAAATTTGTCCCACGTGTGGCATTTTTGCATGCGTCAGGCGCCGGAAAAACGTTTGTAGACGATGCCGGTCAGGCTCCCGAGGAGCGCCCAGAACAAAAGGCTGGTCAGCGTAACGGCGACGACAAACTGGCGCGAGAGCGCTGGAGGGACGTCGGTGTGGACGTGGTCGAGTTGCGGCGCGCCGATCAGATGCGGCAAGGCGATGAGGCACAAGCCGAGAACGGCAGCCCAGGGCGAGCGTTTGAAGAAGAGCAGAGCGAGTCCGCCGGCGGTCGCCGCTGCGGTCGCAACCCACCAGACTTGACGCAACCCCAACGGTGCAGCCGGCACGCCGGGAAGCTCAGGCGGCAGGCCCAGGCCGGGCGCAACCGTAAACACGAGAAAGCCGCTCAAGCCCCAGAGCAGGCCCTCGTACCAGGTGACGGTCCGTTCGCGCAGAGCGAAAATGCCGGCGAGAAGCAGCGCGAAACCGACCGCGGTGAGGATATTGGCTCCCGCCGTAAAGGCGTTTCGCTCGAATCCCTCGCTGGGTTCCCAGGCGGCCGCCGCATGCTCGTGATCGCCGTGCTCGTGAGCGTGCGAGGCGGGTTGAGGCGACGTCGCGGCGGCTTCTTCCGCGGCCCGTTCGTAGACTTCACCCTTGAGGATCAGCGGTACGGTGCCGAGCTGCTGGGCGACCGTTACGGCGGCTCCGACCAGAGCGCCGACCACCACCGCCGAGAAGACAATCGAGCGGAAAACCGACATCTCATTCTAATGGCACGGGAAGGCGTTGGAGTGGCGCACGTCGTGCGCCGCGTTATGGAGCACGTCGATATGAGAAAACCCGACCATGAACACGACGAATAGTCCGAGCGCCATCGCCAGCGCGGCCTGAACGATCGTGCTGGCACCTTTGGCGGCAACTGACACGGGTGCGGCGTATGCCGGTTGCACGGAACCCTCCTTGGCGGAATTGCATCGATCCGCACTATAGCCGGGGCCGGATCATTTTGGGAGTACCCCGGTCGCGGACAGATCCCGGCTGGTCAGGTGGAAGCTCACGCCGGGCCTAACTCGTCTACGCGCGATCTTGGCCGCCGCGGCTTGGTGGAATGCCGCCGCGTGAGCGGCGAAATACGCCATGCAATCGTCGGGCGTCGGGGCGAGCCCAAGCAGGCTGCGAAAGGCGAGGCGATGCACCATGCAGACGCTGCCGTGCCCGTCCGGCTCGAACGCCAGGGCATCGAGGTCGCTGCGCCAATGCGCTCGGTTGCATTCGACCATGAGGACCTTCCCGACGGGTCGCTATAATCTTCGCCATGTATCCGCCGGCGCGCATCGTCTGCCTCACCGAGGAAACCACCGAGACGCTCTATCTCCTGGGCGAGCAGCAGCGCATCGTCGGCATTTCCGGCTATACCGTCCGGCCGGCGCAAGCGCGCAAGGAGAAACCGCGCGTCTCGGCGTTCATCTCCGCCGACATCCCCAAGATCCTCGCGCTCGAGCCCGACCTGGTCCTCGCCTTCTCGGACCTGCAGGCCGACATTGTCGCCGCGCTCGTCAGGGCGGGAATCGCAGTCCACGTTTTCAACCAGCGCACGCTGGCCGGGATCCTCGACATGATCCGCACCCTCGGCACGCTGGTTGGCGCCGGCGAGCGCGCGCACGGGTTGGCGGAGCGCCTCGCGGCCAATCTCGAAAGCACGCGGCGGCGCAGCGCCGCGCTGAGCCGCCGGCCCACGGTTTATTTCGAGGAGTGGGACGAGCCGATGATTTCCGGCATCGGCTGGGTATCCGAGCTCATCGGCATCGCCGGCGGCACCGACATCTTTGCCGAACTGGCCGGCTGCAAATCGGCCAAGGGCCGTATCGTCACCGCCGACGAGGTGATCCGTCGCGCGCCCGACATTATTGTCGGGTCCTGGTGCGGCAAGAAGTTCAACAGGGATAAGCTCGCCGCGCGCCCGGGATTTGCCGATGTTCCGGCGGTTCGGAACCGCCAGCTTCACGAGATCAAATCCGCGCTGATCCTGCAGCCGGGGCCGGCCGCACTCACCGACGGGCTGGAGGCATTGGAGCGCATCATCGCGAGCTCGCTTTCGACGCCCCGGGTATAACCCGCGCTAAAGCGCGGTGCCGACTCACTCGGAATTCGTCGCCGCGTAGGGCGCCGGCGCGCGTTCATAGCCGCGCAGCCGATAGAACAGCAGGGAACCTATCCAGCCGACGGCAAACACTGCCACGATGACATAGCCGAGGGTGGCGAAGTTTTCGTTCACTTCCGCGACGAGGCGCCAAAAAACGCCATCGCCGCCGAAGCGGTCGGCGAGAAGGGCGAGCACTTCGACCCCGCCGATGCAGAGCGCCACGACCACGGAGACGAGCGTGATCGTCAGATTGTAGAACAGCTTGCGCTGCGGTTTCACATAGGCCCAGCCGTAGGCCCCGAGCATGAGAATCCCGTCGGCGGTATCGACGAGCGTCATGCCGGCCGCGAACAACGCGGGAAAGACCAGCACGGACCACGCTTTCGCTTGGTAGGACGACTGGGCGGAGAGCCCGAACAGGCTGATTTCGCTCGCGGTCTCAAATCCGAGTGCGAACAGCACGCCGATCGGAAACAGATGCCAGCTGCGCGAGACGAGCCGGAGCACCGGCCGGAACAAACGCGCGAGCCAGCCGCGCTGCCCGAGCAGGAGGTCGATGTCTTCCGCCTGGATGTCGCAGCCGGCCCGCGCCTGGCGAAACGCCCGGTAAACGCCGCGCAGCACCACGATGTTGGCGGCGGCGATCGCGAACAGAAACAGCGCCGAAGCGGAGGTGCCGACGATGTTGCCGACCTCGCGCAGGCCCGCGACCCGGTCGGTAAACGCCGTCGTAGCGAGCGCGACCGCGGCCGAAGCGACGACGACCACCGCCGAATGACCGAGCGCGAAGAAGAAACCGACCGCGACCGGGCGCTTTCCCTCCGGCATGAGACGGCGAGTCACGTTGTCGATCGCAGCGATATGGTCGGGATCGAATCCATGGCGCAAGCCGAGGCTGTAGGCGAGCGCCGCGGTGCCGAGCAGAACCGGCTGGCCGGTGAAGGCGGCGAGCGCCCATAACCACGCGGCTATATTCGCAGCGACGATGAGAAGGCCGAGGCTGAGGATGCGCGCACGCATGTCGTCGGCACTGTCGCTGAGCATGTTGCGCAAGAAATTCGCGTGCATCGCGGTTATTAACTGGCTTTCTGCCATGCGGTCAAACCTTCTGCCGCAGTCGACCGGAGACGTTTGCGCCTGAGCCGCAGCCGGAAAAAATTTCGCCGACTGGTCCCAGCGGAGATCGCGGGCGGCGCGCACGCCAGAGAAGCACGTGCAGTGCCGGGAAATCGACAATCGTATTCACGACCTGTGTGACTGCGGTCACAGACCGCTGGGACCGGCGGCGGCTACACGATCGCGTCGGCGCGGACATCAACGCCGCGCCGGGTAACGCCGGTTCAGGTTCCGTC
>Ga0153928_1000046_pt1 | contig 60114 bp, 55 predicted proteins | sample TSNJ012MetaG_FD_106656 | JGI IMG/M metagenome (GOLD analysis project Ga0153928, IMG submission 106656) | Attine ant fungus gardens microbial communities from New Jersey, USA - TSNJ012 MetaG | ecosystem: Host-associated > Fungi > Mycelium > Unclassified | place: USA: New Jersey, Wharton State...
CAATACGTTCGTGGCGGAGTTGGAGCGCCGCGTGACCGAGGGCGTCGCGAGCCCTTGGGGCGTACAGCTGAGCGCTGGCTTCTCGCGCGGCAAGGTGCTCGCGGTCTACGCCGAGGTCGAGCGCAAATACCGCACGGTGCTCGCCGGCCACGACCCGATGATCATTCGCGCGCGGCTTCTGACCCGCGGCACCGGTGCCTTCTATCAGGTGCGGGCCGGCGCCGGTACGCGCGCGGAAGCCGACAAATTGTGCACCGGCCTGCGCCGCGCCGGCGGCCATTGCCTCGTGCTGCGCAACCCGCGCGGTTGACGGATGCCGAAGGCGTGGGTACCGGATGTGCCATGCTCAGCTTCGGGATTTTCGATCACGTCGACGACAACGGCGCCGCGCGCGCCGAGCAGTTCGAAGACCGCCTCAAGCTCGTCGAGTTGCTCGAAGCCGAGGGCTTCTACGGCTATCATCTCGCCGAGCACCATGCGACGCCGCTCGGCACCGTGCCGTGCCCGAGCGTGTTTCTCGCCGCGCTTGCCCAGCGCACCCGCCGCATCCGCTTCGGACCGCTCGTCTACGTGCTGCCGCTGCATCACCCGCTGCGGCTTTACGAAGAAATCTGCATGCTCGACCACTTGAGCGGCGGGCGGCTGCTGCTCGGCGTCGGCCGCGGCGGCGCGCTGCTGGAGCACGCGCGCTACGGGATCGACGCCGCGGCCGCGCCGGCAACCGCGCAGGCGATGTACCACGAAGCCTTCGACGTGCTGATGCGCGCCTGCGCCGCCGACGTCCTCGATTACGAAGGCAAATTCTATCGCTTCAAGGATTTCGTGATTACCGTCAAGCCGCTGCAGCGTCCGCATCCGCCGATCTGGTACGGCGCGCCCAACCCGGAGGCGATCGGCTGGGCGGCGCCGCGCAGCGTCAACGTGGTATCGCTCGGGCCCGCCGCACGCGCCCGCGATATTTCCATCCGCTATCGCAAGGAGTGGGGCGAGCTCGGACGCAAAGGCGACGACCTGCCGATGATCGGCATCACGCGCCACATCGTGGTCGCCGACACCGATGGCGAGGCGCAGCGCATCGCGCGCGAAGCCTATGCACCGTGGCGCGAGGTGATCGGCTTTTTGTGGGAGCGCTCCAAGGTCGATTTCGTTCTCGCCGGCATCTATCCCAAGACGTTCGAGGAATTGCAGGCGATCGGCCACGGCATCGCCGGAACGCCCGCGACGGTGCGCGACTATTTGCGCGACCTTCACCGCGAGACCGGCATCAATTATCTGCTCGGCCAGATGGTGTTCGGCACCATGAGATTCGCGGACGCCGCGCGCTCGCTGCAACTCTTCGCCCGCGACGTGATGCCCGCGTTCAAGCGCCAGTTCGCGAGCGCGCGAGTCTAAGCGCTTACGTCCAGCCGCCGATAGAGCGATCGGCCGGCGAGCGAGAGGCCGTAGCACAGCACCAGATACGTGGCTGCCACCGTCGTCAGGATGGCGACCGGCTGAAACTCGCGCGCGTTCACCAGCAGCGCGGCGCCGGTGAACTCGGTCACGCCGATCACCGAGGCGACCGAGGTGAACTTGGTCAGCCGCACATATTGATTGAACAGCGCCGGCAGCATGCGGCGGAGCGCCTGCGGGACCACGACGAAGCGCAGCGCCTGCGCGCGCGTGAGGCCGAGCGCGAGCGCCGCGTCGACCTGCCCCCCTTCGACCGAGCGCAATCCGGCGCGCACGTCTTCGGCCAGATAGGCGCCGATGAACAGGACGAATCCCACCGCGGCAGCGGCGAACGGCGTGGTGCGGTAGTGCAGCAGCGCCGGAAATGCGAAATATGTGACGAACAGCATCACAAGCAGCGGCGTGCCGCGCACGATCTCCACGTAGACGGCGGCAGCGGCGCCGAGCACGGGGAGCTTGAGGAACCGCACGACGCCGACGACGAGACCGATCGCGGTGCCGCCCACGATCGCGACGAGCGCAAGCTCCGCAGTGACCGCGAGCCCGCGCAGCAGGAAGCCGGCGTTGGCGAGCACGACCTCAGGCATCGGCAAGTCCATGTGCCGATTCGCCCCCGCCAAACAGCATCATCAGCCGGCTCACAGCGGTGACCAGCAGAAAATAGAGCAGCGAGATCGTGATGTAGACCTCGAAGGTGCGAAACGTCTGCCCTTCGATCGCGTCGGCCGCATAGGTCAGGTCCGCGACCGCGATCACCGAGGCGAGCGAGGAATCCTTGATGAGCTGCGACATCAGGCTCGCGAGCGAGGGCGCGACGATCCGCAGCGCCTGCGGATAGATCACGAAGCGCAGCGCCGCAAACCCGGTAAGCCCGGTCGCGAGCGCGGCCTGCAACTGGCCGGCCGGCACGCTGCCGATGCCGGCGCGCACGATCTCGGCGACGTAGGCGGCGGAATAGAGGGAGAGCCCGAACACCGCGCAGGCGAACGCCGGCAGCTTGAGGAACGCCAGCGCCATGTACCAGATATACATGTGGATGATCAGCGGGATGTTGCGCGTGGTCTCGACGTAGAACGCGGCGGCGATGCGCAACGGGCGCCCGCGCGCGGCACCGGCGGTGCCGACCAGAACCCCGATCGCCGCCGCCAGCGCGAGCGCCGCCAGCGAAAGCGCGATCGTCGTGACGAGCCCGTCGGCGATGAGGCCGCGGTTTTCCCAGATCGGCCCCCAGTCGAATTTGTAGTCCATGGGTCGGCTCAGGCGGCGCGGCTTGCGACTCCCTCTCCCCGCGAAGCGGGGAGAGGGCATAGGCGGCCTTCGGCCGCCGTTTTTAATACAAAGAACGCCGACGCGGAGCGTCGGCTATGGTGAGGGGCTCTTTCAGCAAGCACGAGCTGCGGAAAGGCCCCCTCACCGACGCGCTGCGCGCGTCGACCTCTCCCCGCAAGCGGAGAGAGGTAAGAAGCGTCACGGCCATACTTCGATCGGATATTCCGGGTCGGCGTGGAACCATTTGCGGTAAAGCTCGGCATATTGTCCCGAGGTCCACAGGTCCTGGAGCGTGAAGTTGATCTCGTCGCGCAGGGCCGAATCGCCCTGGCGCACGCCGATCCCGAACGGCTCGATGCTGAAGCGGTCGGGGAGAATCACGAACTCCGGATTCTCCTTGGCGAAGCCGCGCAGGATATCGAGGCTGCCGGTAAGCGCGTCAGCGCGTCCCTGCACCAGCGCGAGCCACGCGCTGTTGTAGTCGCGGAACGCGAGGATGTGCACCCCGGGCGCCGCCGCGGCGAGGTTCGTCTCGAGGGTCGTGCCCTGCTGGACCGCGACCTGTTTGCCGGCGAGGTCCTTGAGGGAGCCGATGCCGCTCGCCTTATGGACAATGAGCGACTGCGCGCCGGTGTAATAGGTGATGCTGAAGTCGATCACCTTGTCGCGCTCGCGCGTGTGGGTCATCGACGCCGCCACCAGATCGACGTTGCCGCTCACCAGCAGCGGAACGCGGGTCGGCGAAGTTACCTTCACGAACTCGACCGGGACGCCGAGCCGTTCCGCGATTTTGCGCACCAGATCGAGATCGAAGCCGACCGGCTGATTGCTGCTGTCGAGGAAACCGAACGGCGGGGTGTCGAATTTCACGCCAGCGATGAGCTTGCCGCGCTCCTTGATGGGCGCGAGCCCGTCGTCGGCCGCGGCGACCGCGGCGCCCATGAGCACGGCCGCAAGGCCGAGCGCAACGCCGGTAAGCTTGCCCACAAAGTTCACGTCACGATTCCCGCGCGGGCGATGCGGGCGAAGGCTTCGTCAAGCTCCGCGTCGGAGGCGGTCAGCGAGAGGCGCAAGTGACCGGCTCCGGCCTCCCCAAAAGCCGAACCGGGCAGCACCGCCACGTCCGCGGCGTCGAGCCAGTGCTTCGCCGTCTTGACGTCGTCGCCGTCGATCGCCGGGAACAGATAGAACGTCGCGTCCGACATCGCACATGTGATTCCCTCGATCGCCGACAAGGCCGCAACGGCGCGCTCCAGGCGGCTGCGGAAGCGGGCGCGATAGGCGGGCGCGAGTTCGTCGAACAGCCCTAACGCCTCCACGCCCGCGGCCTGGACGAACGGCGCCACGCAGTAGATCGAGTGCTGCAGGAATTTGAGGATCGGCCGCGCGAGCACCGATGGCGCCGCCAGATAGCCGAGCCGCCAGCCGGTCATGCCGAAGGTCTTCGAGAGGCTGTCGACCGCGATCGTGCATTGCCGGCCGCCGTCGAGCGCCTGCGGAAATGCGGCCGGCGCGTCATATGTGAAATCGGCATAGACCTGATCGAAAATGAGCCACAGGCCGTGGCGTTGCGCGAGATCGACCGCGGCGGCGATCTCGTCGGCGCGCAGCACGCGGCCGGTCGGGTTGGCGGGCGAATTGAGGATGACGGCGCGGGTGCGCGGGGTGACCGCGGCCGCGAGCGCCACGGGATCGATCCGGTCGAGCATTGCCAGCGCGAGCGGCACGCCGCCCGCGAGCCGCACGCACGGCCCGTAGCTCACCCACCCGGGCTGCGGCACGATCACTTCGTCGCCCGGCTCGATCGCGCCCATGAGCGCGGCGAGCAGCGCAAATTTCCCGCCCGGCGTCACCAGGATGTCGGCCGGATCGTAACGCGCGCCGCAGCGCGCCGCCTCGCGCCGGGCGATTGCCTCGCGCAGCTCGGGCTGGCCGGCGGGCGTGGCGTAATGGGTGTCGCCGCGCGCCAGCGCCCGCTCGGCTGCCGCAATGATGCGCGGGTCGGTCGCGATGTTGGGATCGCCGCTCGAGAGCCCGATCACCTTGCGGCCGGCGGCGCGCGCCTGGCGCACCCGGTCGGTCATCTCGACGGTGGCGGACGGCTTGAGCGCGGCGAGGCGCTCGGAGGCCTTGCGGAGGGCGGCGTGCGCGGTCATGGCGCGCGCACGCTAGAAAATGAGCGCGCCGCAAACAACCCCCGGGCCGATTGACGCTCTACCGGCCGCGAGTCCACATTGCCCGGCGCTAGCGAGCGCGGCGCCAGCAGTTTTTGGGGGGGAACAATGCCCGAAGCTTCATCGCAGCTTTACATCGCTGCGCTCGGCGGCATCTACCGGCGCCTATGGACGTGCGCCGAAGTGGCGCTGCGCATCGCTCTCGGCGCCCTCTTGTTTCCGCACGGCTGCCAAAAGCTGTTCGGCTGGTTCGGCGGCGCCGGTCTCACGCGTTTTGCCAGCATCTTCGATAACATCGGCTACAAGCCGGGCTTGTTCTGGGCCATCGTGGTCGGGCTCACCGAGGCGCTCGGCGGATTGCTGCTGGTCTTCGGATTGTTCACGCGGCCAGCCGCGCTCGCGGTCCTCATCTTCATGCTCAACGCCATCTACGTCACTTCGGCCAAAGGCTTCTTCTGGACCGCGGGCGGGTCCGAGTACTCGATCCTGATCGGGTTCGTGGCGTTCTATTTCCTCATTCGCGGCGGCGGCGCCTGTTCTCTCGACCGCAAAATCGGCCGCGAGTTTTAGGATTGTCGGACCTGATGCCCCGCCGCGCGCTCATCATCGGCGGCTCGCTCGGCGGCCTGTTCGCCGCGCACCTGTTGCGCGCGGCCGGCTGGGGGGTGGATGTCTACGAGCGCATCGGGGAGGACCTTGCCGGCCGCGGCGCCGGGCTCGGCACCCACGAGGTGCTGCGCGACATGATGGCGCGCATCGGCATCGACGTGGTTACGCCGCTCGGGGTCGCCACCCACGCCTACGTGTGCCGCGACCGCACCGGCCGCCCGGTGCACGAGATCAAGCTCGAGCGGGTGATGAGCGCGTGGGCGCGCCTCTATCGGCCGCTGCGCGACGCGCTGCCGGACGCGCATTATCATCCCGGCATGACGCTCGCGCGCGCGGAGACCGACGCGCGCGGCGCCACCGCCGTATTCGACGACGGCACGCGCGTTGCCGGTGACCTCCTGATCGGCGCCGACGGCGGGCGCTCGACGGTGCGCACGCAGTTCCTCCCCGACGTGAAACCGGAGTACGCGGGCTACATCGCGTGGCGTGCGCTCGTCGCGGAACGCGACATGACAGCCGCGGAACGCAACGCCCTGTGCGACGAGCTCACCTTCTGCGCTCCCGACGGCGAGCTGTCGATCTCCTACCCGGTGCCGGCGCGCGACGGCGATATCCGGCCCGGCCGGCGCGACTACAACATCGTCTGGTACCGCCCGGTCGACGAACAGCAGCTTGCCGACATCAACACCGACGCGAGCGGCCAGCGGCACGAGCAAGTGCCGCCGCCGCTGATCCGTTCCGAGATCACGGCGGCCGTGAAAGCGCACGCACGCGCCCTGTTGCCGCCCACGGTCGCCGATGTGTTCCTACGCGGGCAGCCGTTCTTCCAGGCGATCTTCGATCTTTCCTCGCCGCGCCTGGTGTTCTCCCGCGTGGCGCTGTTGGGCGATGCCGCCTTCGTGGCGCGTCCGCACGTCGGCGCCGGCGTGACCAAGGCCGCGCTCGACGCTGCCTGCCTCGCCGACGCCAGCGTCGCCTTGCCCAGCCTCGACGCGGCGCTCGCCTATTACGACCGCGAACGGCGGCGGTTCGGCGACTGGATCGTCGCGCGTTCGCGCGACCTCGGCGCCTGCATCGGGCTCGGCGCGAAGGCGGAGCGCGAGCTCACGCCCGCATATGTGATGACCGAATACGCGACGTTGCCCACCGACGTGAAGAACTGGGCCGCGGATCAGTCATCAGTAATCAGTGATCAGCAATCAGGCATCGCTGCTTCTTCTGTTCACTGAGTACTGGTCACTGATTACTGATACGGTCGAGGCGATAAACCTTGCGCGCGTTGCCTTCGAAGATCTTGCGCCGGTCCGCCTCGCTGAGCCAGTCGGCCGCGTCGATGTAGCGTTTGGTGTCGTCGTAATAATGGCTGGTGGTCGGGTCGATGCCGCGCACCGCGCCGACCATCTCGGAAGCAAACAGAATGTTGTCGATCGGCACGATCTTGAGCAGCAGCTCGATGCCCAGCTTGTGATAGACGCAGGTGTCGAAATAGACGTTCTTGAGCAGCAATTCGTCGAGCGGCGGGCGCTTCATGTCCTGGGCGAGGCCGCGGTAGCGGCCCCAATGGTAAGGCGCCGCCCCGCCGCCGTGCGGGATGATCATCCGCAACGTCGGAAAATCCTTGAACAGGTCGGAGGTGAGAAACTGCATGAAGGCGGTGGTGTCGCCGTTGATGTAATGGGCGCCGGTGCCGTGGAAATTGGGATTGGCCGAGGCGCTCACGTGCACCATGGCGGGCACGTCGAGCTCGACCAGTTTCTCATAGATCGGGTACCACCAGCGGTCGGTCAGCGGCGGATCGGTCCAATACCCGCCGGACGGATCGGGGTTGAGATTGCAGCCGACGAAGCCGAGCTGCTTCACGCACCGCTCGAGCTCGCCGATGCAATTGTCCGGCCGCACCCCGGGCGACTGCGGCAACTGGCACACGCCGATGAAATTGTCGGGATAAAGCGTGCAGACGCGGTGAATGAGGTCATTGCACACCTGCGACCATTCGAGGCTCACCGCCGCGGTGCCGATATGGTGCGACATGCCGGCCGCGCGCGGCGAGAAGATCGTGATGTCGGTGCCGCGCTCGCGCTGGAACTTGAGCTGCGAGGCCACGCTCGCGCGCATCTCGTCGTCGCTGAACTTGAGCATGTCGCGGCCCGGCGCCTGCGCCGGGTCCTTCAAGGCGGCGATCTGGCGCTTGCGGAACTCTTCGAGCGGCTTCGGCGCGGTGGTGTAATGGCCGTGGCAGTCGATGACGGTCATGTGGGTATTCGCTTTCGTTGGCAGGGGTGCCGATCTTCTCGGATCATCTAGCGCGATTCAAGGAGGCGTTCCCCGGATGCCGTGCAGCGCGCGGCGAAGCGGAGCGGTGCACCGCTGCCCGGGGTCCATGCGTGCGGCCCCTGACCCCGGGTTTGCGCCCGGGGAACGCCTCACGACCGGAGGTTTGACACTCGCGCGAAAATTTTGAACGATTGCCCGCGCGCTCACAACTGATTTAGCGGCGACCATCTTTCATGACATCGACGAGCGAGGATAGCCGAATCATCGACGGCGCGACGCGCCTCTACGGCATCGTCGGCGACCCGGTCGCGCAGACCGGCTCGCCGCGCGCGTACACGGCGCGCTTCCGCGCCGCCGGGCGCAATGCGATCCTGGTGCCGTTCCATGTCCCGGAGGCGGCGTTCGAGACGACGATGCGCGGCCTCATGGCGCTCGGCAATCTCGACGGCATCATCGCGACCGTGCCGTTCAAGGTGCGGATGCTGCAGTTCGCCGACCACCTGCTGCCGACCGGGCGCGCGGTCGGCGCGATCAACGCCCTGCGGCGCGAGCCGGACGGAAAATGGACCGGCGACATGTTCGACGGGCGCGGCATGCTGCACGGGCTCGCCCAACACGGCCATGCCGTCGCCGAGCGCAACGTGGTGCTGATCGGGGCCGGCGGCGCCGGCAGCGCCATCGCCTGCGCGCTGGCCGAGGCCGGCGCGGCGTCGATCACGCTGTGCGACCTCGATCAGCGCAGGGCGCGCGCGCTCGCCGCGCGGGTCGCCGCGATTGCGCCGGCGTGTACGCTGCGGATCGGCCCGGCGACGGCCGAGGGCGCCGACATCCTGATCAATGCATCCCCGGTCGGCATGAAGCCGGACGACGGCTTGCCGGCGCCGCTCGGGCAATTGCCGCCGCACCTCGTCGTCGCCGACGTCGTGCTCAAGGACGAGACGCCGCTGCGGCGCCACGCGCGCGCCTGCGGCTGCGCCACCGTGGACGGCGCGGACATGATGCTGGGCCAGGTCGACGCGATGCTGGCGTTTTTCGGGATGTAGACCTGTAGCCCGGATGAGCGCGCAGCGCGAAATCCGGGGCCGACCCCGCATTTCGCTTCGCTCATGCGGGCTACGACGTCACTTCTCCAATATCCCGGCGACGGCCTTGATCTGGTTGCGCGCGTAGGCGGGGAGCCCGGCGCTGATCGAATTACCGCTGTTGAACGAGCTGTTGCCGACCAGCACCTGCGCCGGCACCAGGTTGCGCAGGACCGGGACCGATTCGTATTCCTTGCGGTTCTCCAGCACCTTGGCCTTGATGGCGAGCGCCACATAGGCGGTGACCACCGTCTTGTCGGTCTCGGCCGGGTGCTGCTGGACCACGGCGAGGAACTTGCCGAAGCGCAGGATCTGGTTGACGTAGAAAATACTCTGCTCGAGCACGCCCGCGATCGGCGTGTTGATCCCGGTCATCTTGACCAGGCCCACCTGATCGATTTCCGCCGGCTGCAGGACGCGCAGCTCGCTCTGAAATTCCAGATAATCGTCGATCTTCTTCTCGCTGTCGGTGAGCTTGTTGACCAGACGGATGCCGACCGGAAGCTTCCCTTCGAGCTTATAATGCGACTGGATGCAGATCACGTTCGGGCGCGGCTCGCACCAGGCCCGATCGGGGTGCCGGTGGACGCTCGGGTCGATCTCCTTCGGCGGCAGCAGGTCGGCGGCGGTGATCTGCTTATGGGTGATCGCCGGGTCGATCTTCTCGAGGAACGGCAGGCTCGCATAGCGGGCAAGATCGACCCCGGCGGGCGGCTTGTCGACGATGAAGCGCGCCTCGGCCACGTACATTTGCAGCTTCTCGATCGCCGGCTTCTTCACGCCGTCATGCATCACCTGGACGATGGGCTCGACGTAGCTGGGATAGAGGCTGAGAAACTGCTTCTGCACCGGCCGCACCCGCGCCCAATCCTCGAAGCGGATGAGGCCGGTGGCCGGGTCGGCGAGATCGTCCTTGCGGTGATCGGTGAACGCGATCGTGTGCGGCTTGAGCTCGCCGACCGCGACGGCGCCGAGGGAGTTGACCTCCTCGATCGCGTAGTCGCCGGCGGCGGCCGCCGGCCCGCAGGCCAGCAGCACGACGAGGAGCGCAGTCGCGCGGTCGAATCGCATGCCAGGCATCAGTTGAGGTTGCGGCCGCCCCACGGGTAATCCGGATCGACCCGGCGCGATCGGCGCCGTGCCGCGTCGTCGTCCCACCAGGAGCGGCCGCCGAAGAAGCCGCCCCATGGCGGCGCCGCCGCGCGCGGCTGCTCGCGCCACTGCGGCACCTGATAATAGCGGCCGTTGTCGTTGCCGCCGAACCAGCCGCCGACCGTTTCGCCGTCGCGCGGGTCATACTCGCGTGACGCAAACGCGTCTTCGCGCGAGACCAGGCGATACTGCGTGTCGTCCACCTCGCCGTCCGAGGCGCGCCGGAAGTGCTCGACGAAAGCGCGCGGGGTTGCCCGCGCGAGCACCTCGCCGGTGACAAGGTCGATCGGGAGATCCACGAGCTGCTTCTTGGCTTCCTCCGAGGGCGGGGCGAGCACCGTCTTCGGCGCGTAGGAGGACCAGACGTTCTCGATTATCGAGGTGAAAATCGGCAGCGCGACCTTGGCGCCGGTTTCGCCCGATCCGAGGGTACGGCGGTTGCCGTCGGCGTTGTCATAGCCGACCCAGACGGCGACCGTCACGTCGTTGGTAAAGCCGACGAACCAGGCGTCGTTCTCCTGATCGGTGGTGCCGGTCTTGCCGCCTACATAGGGCGCGAATTGCCGGATGGCGCGCGCGGTGCCGCGCTCGACCACGCCCTGGAGCATGGTGCGCAGCTGATAAAAGGACGCGTGGTCGCTCGGCCCGATCGAGGCGGCGGACACGGGCGGATGCTGATAAATCGGCTGGCCGTCCCGCAGGATTGCCTCGATCGCGTAGGGCGCCGGCCGTGTTCCCTCGTTGGCAATCGCCGCATAGAAGGCGGCCATGTCGATCGGGCGCACCGGCTGCACGCCGAGCACGAACGGATAATAGCGCACGCACTGCGAATAGAGCTGCGCCTCCATGGCGATTTCGCACACGCGATCGAGGCTTTCCTCGGGCGTCGATTCGATGCCGCCGTCGAGCAAGCGCGCGGTGACGAGGTTCTTCGAGTTTTCCAGCGCGCGCCGCAGGGTCAGCACGCCGGAGCTTCCGCCGTCGTAGTTCTTCGGTGTCCAGTAGTCGCGCTCGCGAGCGTAATCGACGTTGCTGCCGATCGGCGGCAACGTCACCGGCGTGTCGAGGACCAGAGTGTTGGGCTGCAGGCCGCTGCGCAGCGCGGCCAGATAAGTGATCGGCTTGAGCGAGGAGCCCGGCTGGCGCCGCGATTGGGTGACGCGGTTGAGCTGGCTCAGCGGATAGGAGAAGCCGCCCGCCATGGCGAGGATGCGGCCGGTCTTGTTGTCGAGGATGACGGCGGCGCCCTGCACGCTCGGGCGCACGCGCAGCTGCGCGCGCGCCTCGCGGCGGCGGCCCTCGTTCACCTGCACGTAGACCACGTCGTAGAGATTGAGCGCGCGCCGCACGCCGGGTCCCGCGCCGGCGAGCGGGAGCACACGGCCGTCGGAGAGCCCGACCCGGATCACGCCCGCATTCTTGCCGCGCCCCTTGTCGAGCACGACGGCTGCCGGCCAGTGCACGTCGTAGAGCGGCAGGCGCGCGGTTTCGAGCGCCTGCTGCCAGGCGGGTCGCGGCGCCGCGGCGGTCTCGGCCGGCGCCGCCTTGGCATTCTCCGTCTCGATGCGGCGGATCGCGTCGGTGAGGTTTGCTTCGGCGGCAGTGAAGCGCGCGCGGCCCGCATTGATCTCATAACGGGCGAGCCCTTCCTGCAGCGCCGACTCCGCGGTGCGTTGCAGCTCGGGAATGACGGTCGAGCGCACGGTGTAGGAACCGGCGGTCAGGCTGTCGATTCCGGCGAGCGTCTTGGCTTCACGGGCGACGTGGTCGGCGAAATAGAGGCCCTCGTTGCGCTGCGGGCGCTGGTAGGCGACGAGCGTCGGCAGCGCGGCCGCGGCCTCCTTCACCTCGTCGGGGGTGATGGTGCCGTCCTCGCGCATGCGGTTGAGCACGTAGGTCATGCGTTCGCGCGCGCGATCGGGATGGCGGTCGGGGCTGTAATAATTCGGGCCCTTGGTGAGCCCCGCGAGCAGCGCACCCTCGGCAACGGTCAGCGCCTTGGCGGATTTGCCGAAATAGCTGCGCGCCGCCAGCTCGACGCCCCACGCGCCGCGGCCGAGATAGATCGAATTGAGATAAAGCTCGAGAATCTCGGCCTTGCTCATCGTCTGCTCGATGCGCGAGGCAACCAGCACTTCGCGGATCTTGCGCTCGTAGGTGACGTCGTCGCCAACCAGTAGGTTCTTGGCGACTTGCTGGGTGATGGTCGAGCCGCCCTGCGGCCGCCGCGGATTTGCGAGGTTGCCCACGAAGGCGCGGATCAATCCGCGCTCGTCGACGCCGTGATGCTGGAAGAAGCGTTTGTCCTCGGCGGACACGAAGGCGCGCCGCACGTGCTCGGGAATGTCATCGAGCGAAACGTGGATGCGCCGCTGCCCGGGGTCGTGCATTTCGGCAAAGGCGTTGCCCTTGCCGTCGAGCACCGTGGTCAGCCCGGCAAGGTTCATGCCCTTGAGCTTGGTGTGGTCGGGAAGATCCGCGACCGCCTTGTTATAGAAGCTGACGACCTCGCCGAGGTCGAACGTCGCGTAATCGACCGGCTCGGTGCCGCAGAACTGGCGATAGGCCGCCTGCAGGTTCGTGAACTCGAGGCCGTGGAACGACTTGATGCCCGAGGCGGCCTCCGGGTCCGCCATCGCGGTCGAGATCAGGTCGTCGAGGTTGATGTCCTCGATGTCGAACGCCTTGCGCATATGGGCGCAGCCGTCGCGCAGGATGTGCACGATCTCGTCCCGATCGGCCACGGGATCGAAATGCGTCTTCACCGCCTCGGGCCGGGTGGTCACCTGGCTCAGCGCCAGCGCCGTGGCAAAAATCTTGATCAGAATGGCGTTCATCGGCTTCGCGGCACCACTCGGGCCACGCATAATGCGCCCGCCGGGTGAATCAGACCTCTATATAAAGGCTGTTTTGCGGTCGCGCCGAGAGCGCCGATCGAAATTTCCCTTATCGGCGCAAGGCGTTTACCGAGCGGACCAGGGACGGATTGCCGCTCGCCATCCTGCGCTCGACATCGACGAGGCTCATCTTCTCGGTGAACTCGACCGCAAACCCCTCGGCAAAGCGCCGCACCACCCGCCCCACCATCTTGCCCACCGCCAGCGGGGTGCCCGGGTCGGGGTAGAGGTCGGCCGACACGGCGGCCCCGGAATCGGAAAAGTCGATCACCAGGCAGGACGTCATGGAGCCGTCGGCGAGCAGGATCGTCGCTATCGGGTTTTTGGGCACCACCCGCGCGTGGCGCCGGTTGTCGGCCAGGCCCGGAGACTCCTTCTGCTTGGCGAGCCAGTCGAGCTTCGCAGTGAGCCGCTCGCGCGTCTGCGCGTTCGCGGCGATCGACATCGCAAAGCCGTTGGTCATCAGCCGGGTGATCGCGCCGTGCAGGCGGCCCAACGTTTCGCTGTAGACGATGACGCGTTCGCCGATCGGGCCCGGCACCGGCGCCGCCAACGCCATGCCGTCGGTCGACACGTTCACGATCCGGCAGGCGAACTCGCGGCGATCCCCCTTGAGGTTTCGTCTGCTCGCCAGCATGTAGCGGCCGGGGATGTTGACCAGGACGCGGACGTCGTTGCGACGCTCGAAGGCCGGGACTTCAATCACGTCGTCCATCGCGGCCGGCATGGGCATCTTGGCACTTCCCGGCGACCATCGGCGGCATTTGCCGTCACGGACAATTAATCAGGCAGCTTTTAACAAAAACTTGTGACGATTTCGGACTCGCGGGAGCGCGGACGCGACGAACGTTGTCATAAATCCCCGGCTCCATATAAAAAAATACGCAACTGCGTCGTATGCGTGTAACGCGGCCCGTCTTTCATCCGAAGGATGCCAATCCGCCAGCTATAACGTCTCGGATCTGTTTGTGTTGCCTTAACGACACAACCTGCCGCCGAACGCGATGGTAACTGCCGACCGTCCGCTCTGCCGTTAAGCGTCTGGAAACCAAACTGCCAGTTATCCACACGCTCCGGATTTTGCTGGATGCCGAGTGAGCCGGCCGAGCCGCTTGCTCCTTCCCTCCCCCATCCGTCTGCTATGATATCCTTCCCTGAACCTAGTGCCGCGAACCCGAAGTTCGCACGAAATTGCGGCAGGTACGGTTGCGAACTTCGGGTTCAAAGCGGCACTAGAATCATAAAGTTGCGAGTGTCCTTCGATTCCGAAGTTCGCATCGGAACGCGCTGCAAGGTTAGGCGAACTTCGGAATCGGGACACTCGCCGGGCGCAGGAGTTCCCTTCATGCCTCATCCAGCACGTGCATTGGCGCTGGCCGTTGTCGCGGCCGCATTGACCGGGGCCGCGCCCGCGGGCGCCGCCGACAAGGTCCGCTTCCAGACCGATTGGCTGCCGTCGGGCGAGCACGCCATGTATTACGGCGGCTGGCAGAAGGGCATCTTTGCCGAGGAGGGGATCGACGTCACGATCACCCGCGGCTACGGCGCGGGCGACACCGTCGCCAAGCTCGGGGGCGGAGCATTCGATTTCGGCGTCGCCGACGTCGCCGCAGTGACCACCGCGCGCGCGCGTCAGAACGTGCCGGTCAAGGCGATCGCGGTGCTCTACACCCAGTCGCCGCACTCGCTGTTCGTGCTCAAGAGTTCCGGGATTACCAATTTCAAGGGACTCGAGGGCAAGAAGATCGGCATCACGCCGGGCAACAGCCACAAGTTCTACTTCCCCAAGGTGGCGGAGAAAGCCGGCACCGATCCGAACAAGATCATTTGGGTGAACATGGACGCGGCCGCCATGGCCGGGCAGCTGATCGCCAAGAACATCGACGCGGCGCCGTTTTATTCGATCCATCACTATTACATCAACAAGGCCGCCAAGGCGGCCGGCGAAGAAATCATCGCGCTGCCGTTCGTCCAGGTCGGTTTCAAGATTTTGTCCGCTTCGATCGTCGCGACCGACGACACGATCGCGCAACGTCCCGACCTCGTGCGGCGGTTTCTCCGGGCGATCAAGCGTTCGTTCGAATGGGCACGCGACAATCCGGAGGAAGCGTGCCAACTGCACATACAAAAAGTTCCGGAAGTCGCGCTCGACGACTGCATCCACAGCGTCAAGGCGGTGATGACCTTCGTCTACACCGACCACGAGCAGAAGTACGGCTGGGGCAAGGAATCCCCGGAGCGGCTCGCCTTCACCTGGCAGGTGGTCGCGGAATCCCAGGACCTCGACCCGAAATGGGATCCCAAACAGGCATTCGACACCTCGCTCGTGCCGGAGGAGTGATGCTTACCTCTCCCCGCTTGCGGGGAGAGGTCGACCGCGCGCCAGCGCGGTCGGGCGAGGGGGACTCTCAACCGCTGCGGCCAATGGATAGCCCCCCTCACCCCGACCCTCTCCCCGCAAGCGGGGAGAGGGAGCCCGCGCAGCACGCTCGCGCCTCAACTCGCCGGTCGGACTCGTAGGAAAGGTGCTCGCGTGATCGTGCTCGAGGGCGTCGGCAAGACCTTCGTGACGCGCGGCGGCGAGGAGGTGGAGGCGCTCGCCGGCGTGTCGCTCGCCGCGCGGCGCAACGAGTTCGTCTGCCTGGTCGGCCCGTCCGGCTGCGGCAAGTCCACCCTGCTTCGCCTGGTCGCCGGCCTCGTCGCGCCCTCCGCCGGCGCGGTGTCGATCGCCGGCACCGCGGTCACCGAGCCGCGCGCCGACACCGGCATCGTGTTCCAGGCGCCCACCTTGCTGCCGTGGGCGAGCGTCCTCGACAATGTGCTGTTTCCGCTCGACATGATGGGCCGCCTCGACGCCGCCGGCCGCGCCCGCGCGCTCGACCTCCTGGCGCTGGTCGGGCTTGCCGGCTTCGAGCGGAAATATCCGCGCGAACTCTCCGGCGGCATGCAGCAGCGCGCCGGCATCTGCCGCGCGCTGGTGCACGACCCCGACATTCTGCTGATGGACGAGCCGTTCGGCGCGCTCGACGCGCTCACCCGCGAGGAGCTGACCATCGAGGTGATGCGCATCTGGGCCGAGCGGCCCAAGACCATCCTGTTCGTCACCCATTCGATTCCCGAGGCGGTGCTGCTCGCCGACCGCGTCGTCGTCATGTCGGCGCGGCCCGGGCGCATCGCCGAAATCGTCGAGGTGGACCTGCCGCGCCCGCGCGATTTCGACATGGAGGCGCGGCGCGAGTTCCAGGACGCGACCCGCCACATCCGCGAACTCATCTTCGGGAGCCGCCATGGGCGCGCCCATTAAGCCGCCGCTTCCTCGCTGGGTTGCCGACGTCGCGCAGCCGGTCGGCGCGCTCGTGCTCTTCGTCGCGCTATGGGAAATGGTGTGCCGGGTTTTTCACGTGCGCGCCTATCTGTTGCCGCCGCCGTCGGCGATCTTCACCGACACCGCGCAACTCGCGGGCCCGGTGCTCATGCACACGCTCGCGACCGGCGAGACCGTGCTGCTCGGGTTCGCCGCCTCGGTCCTCGTCAGCCTGCCGCTCGCGGTGCTCATCACCTCGTCGCCGCTGATCGCCAACGCGATCTATCCGCTGCTCGTGCTCACCCAGGCGATTCCGAAGGTGGCGCTGGCGCCGATCCTCGTCGTCATGCTCGGCAGCAACGAGCTGCCGCGCGTCGTCGTCACGTTCCTGGTGGCCTTCTTTCCGCTGGTGCTATCGATCGCGGCCGGCATCACCGCGGTGCCGCCGGAACTGATCGAGCTGGGGCGCGCCTGCAAGGCGAGCCGCTGGCGCGAGCTGTGGCGCATCCGCCTGCCCTACGCGATGCCGTTCGTGTTCAGCGGGCTCAAGGCGGCGATCACGCTCTCGGTGGTGGGCGCGGTGGTGGGCGAGTTCGTCAACGCCGACCGCGGCCTCGGCTATCTGATCCAGACATCGACCGCGTTCTTCCGGGTGCCGCTCGCGTGGGGTGCGCTGGTGCTGCTCTCGCTGATGGGCATCGTTCTGTTCCAGGTCGTGGTGATCGTCGAGCGGGTGTTCTTCCCCTGGGCGGTCGACCTCGACAAACAAACCGTGTGAGGGAGAGCCATGAACAACGGACGCGCAACCATCATCCGCGGCGGCCGCGTGGTCGACGCGTCTCGTCCGCGCGCCGAACTCGCCGACGTGCTGATCGTCGGCGATGCCATCGCCGAGGTCGGGCCGCCCGGCCTTGCGGCGCCCGCCGACGCGGCCGCGATCGACGCGCGCGACAGGCTCCTGCATCCGGGGCTCATCAACGCCCACACCCACGGCCACGGCAACCTCAGCAAGGGCTTGGGCGACCGCTGGACGCTCGAACTTTTGCTCGCCGCCGCGCCGTGGCTCGCCGGCGGCCGCACGCTCGAAGACAAATATTTGAGCACCTACGTCGGCGCGCTCGAAATGCTGCTCAAGGGCTGCACCGCCTGTTACGACCTGTGCGTCGAATTTCCGGTACCGAGCGTGGAAGGGCTCGCGGCCTGCTCGCGCGCCTATTCGGACGCGGGGATTCGCGCGGTCATTGCCCCGATGGTGGCGGAGTTCAGCTTCTACCAGGCGATCCCGGGGCTGTTCGACGTGCTGCCGCCGGCGCTGCAGAAGGAAACCGAGCGGCTCAAGCTCGCGCCGGGCGAGGCCACGATCACCGCCATGCGCGCGTCGCTGCACGGCTGGAACGTCGATCGCGACCTGGTGCGGCCGGCGGTGGCGCCCACCATCCCGCATCACTGCTCCGACAAATTCATGCAGGATTGCGCCGCGCTCGCGCGCGAGTATGGCGTCGGCCTGCATACCCACGTGCAGGAATCGAAGCCCCAGGTGATCGTGGCGCTCAAGCGCTACGGCAAGACGCCGACCGCGCATTTGCAGGACCTCGGCCTGCTCGGGCCCGACTTCACGGTCGGCCACGGCGTGTGGCTCGACCATGACGACATGCGGCGGCTCGGCGACCACGGCGCCTCGGTCGCGCACAATCCCGGCAGCAACCTGCGGCTCGGCAACGGGCTTGCCGACGTGCGCGGCATGCTCGAACGCAAGGTCAACGTCGGCATCGGCACCGACGGCGCGAGCTGCTCCGACAATCTCAACATGTACGAATCGATGCGGCTCGCCTCCATGGTTTCCAAGACGCAAGGGCCCGACACCGACCGCTGGCTCACCACCGGCGAGGTGCTGGCGGCGGCGACCGAAGGCAGCGCCAAGGCGCTCGGCTTCGGCGACAAGCTCGGCCGCATCGCGCCCGGCTACAAGGCCGACATCGTGCTCGTCGATCTCACCAGCGTGAACTGGCTGCCGCTCAACAACGCGGTCAATCAGCTCGTGCACACCGAGGACGGCACCGGCGTGCACTCGGTGCTGGTGGGCGGGCGTGCGGTGGTCGAGAACGGCCGGCCCGTCGGCGTCGACATGAGCGCGCTCGCCCGCAAGGTCGAGGCGGCGCGCGCGCGCCTCGAAGAAGCGAACGCGCCCAACCGCGCGTTCTTCGAAAAGGTCGAGCCGGTGGTCAACACCTTCTGCCCGGGCCTTGCGAAAATGCCCTATCACATCGACCGCTGGGGCGGCGGCCACCACGGCCACGAGCACGCGGCATATGTGAGATGACAGACTGTGCGCGTGGTCAACGTGAGGCGGATGATGGAAAGACCAGCAGCAAGTGCGGCGGTCGTATTTGCGCCCTCTCCCCTTGCGGGAGAGGGCAGCTCCGGATGTGCAGCGTGCTCATTTGGGTGAGGGGTTTTTGCCGCCACCCCTCACCGCTCAAACATTGTTGCACGACTGCGTAGCCCTCTCCCGCAAGGGGAAGTGACTTTTTACTAAATTATTGACATTACTGTCAAATTTGGTATCATAAACCATGCACAGGTCCTACTCAGATATAGTAAAATCAAGGACTTGGCCGAAAAAGATTCACAGATTCTGCACAGGCGGCGGTGCCCGATGGCCTTCCTAGTCGATACGCAGGAACTCAAACCCGGGCTAGTCATCTTCCGCCGCGCCGACGTGAAGCACAAAAATTGGTACTGCCGGGTCAAGCTCCCCCAGCAGGACCGCTACAAGACGGTTTCCTTAAAAACCGCAGATATTGACGCGGCCCGGGAGCGGGCCTTCGACCAGGACGCAGACCTACGATTCCGCATCAAGCACGACGTACCGATCTTCAATCGCCCCTTCAGCCAAATCGCCCAAGACTACATCAATCTCCAAAAGGAACGGGTCCAGGCGGGGCAGATTGCCCCTAAACGACTGGAACTCGTGGAGTCGACTGTCCGTGTGAATCTCAACCGCTATGTCGGCTCCCTCCAGATCAGCCACATCGGGCAGGACCGCTGGCTCGGTTATCCCCTGTGGCGGCAAAAGACCTGGCGCGAACGGGTCGAAGCCGAGAAAGAGGCGCTGCAAAAGGCTAACGAACAGAATGGCTCAAAGCCGGCCAAAGCTCGCAAGCAGCTTCGGCCACGCATCAGCGATGCGACGATCCGCACCGAGATGTCAATCTTCCGTGCAATTATGACTTATGCCGCCAGTAAGCGGTTCATTAATGAAAGCCAAAACTTCAAGGGCAAGCTTCCCCTCGACAAAGTGCGGCGTGAGGAATTCACGCCCGAGGAATATCGCAAGCTCCACACCTTCGCGCGCGGATGGATCAAGAAAGCGCGAAAGCCAGCTCACATCGCCACGCGCACAGTCGTTTACAATTTCGTGCTTATCATGTGCAATACCGGCATGCGTCCGCCGGAAGCAAAGAATCTTCGCTGGCGCGATATCAGCATCAGGACCGACAGTCAGGGCCGCAAATTTGTCGTCCTACATGTGCGCGGCAAAGGCAAGTATCGCAACCTAGTCGCCGCAAGCAACGTGGCCGAATATCTCGACCGAGTGCGCTCGATTACCAAAACGACCGGGTCAGATGATTTTGTATTCACGACCTCGGCCGGTAAACCTGCTGCCATGCTTTATAAGGGTCTCATCGCCAATCTACTGACCGAATCCGGGCTATTGCTCAGTTCGTCCGGCAGCCGCCGCTCGACCTACTGCTTCCGACACACCTACGCCACCTTCCGGCTCTCCGAGGGGGTTGATGTGTATTTCCTCGCCGAGCAACTGGGAACGTCCGTGCAGATGATCGAGCGTCACTACGGCCACATCACTCCGGTCAAGAATGCCGAGCGCATTCTCCAAGGCTTGCCCGGTTGGGAACCAATTACTGCCGCGCCCCAAGTCAGGCCCGAGACCGGCCGCGTGAACGCGGTTGCGGCGAAGGCGAGAGCCGCCCGGTCGAAGGGGCACAAGGCGCGGAACCCTTTACGTCGAGGCCGTGCACCGGCCTCCCAATTTCGAGCCTCAGATCATTAGGGGTTGCCGAGGCCAAGCTAAAGTGCCAATCCTCTTCAAGTTGCGAGCAACTTTGCCGCCGGCACCACCCTTCTTTGATGGCCATCTAGCGACATGCCGGAAATGACGCCCACTGAATTTATTACCAAATGGCGCGATAATCCGCTGACCGAGCGTCAAGCATCTCATACTCACTTTATCGACCTTTGCCATTTGCTCGATGAAGCCGCGCCCTACGACCTCGGAACGGACGCCGAAAGCTACTGCTTCGAAAAGGGAGCCACTAAATCGACCGGCGGCGACGGTTGGGCTGACGTATGGAAGCGGGGTGCCTTCGGCTGGGAGTACAAAGGCCCCAAGAAGGACCTGACAGCCGCCTATGCACAGCTCCAGCAATACGCGGTCGCGCTCGAACATCCTCCCCTTTTAGTCGCCTGCGACCGTGAACGCTTCCAAATCCATACGAACTTCACCAACAGCGTTAGCAAGCTCTACGAGATTACGCTTGACGAGCTTACCGACCCGGACAAACGCGAAATACTCAAAGCGGTCTTTGCCAACCCCGAATCCTTAAAGCCCGACCAAAGTCGCCAGTCCCTCACTGTTGAAGTCGCCGAGGAATTTGCAACGCTTGCTCTGCGCCTCCGTAGCCGTGGTCACGATCCGCAATTCACCGCACACTTTCTTAACCGGCTTGTCTTCTGCATGTTTGCGGAGGACGTTAATTTGCTTCCCAATGCCATGTTCAAGCGGATGCTTGAGCATGCCATGCAGCGCCCGACCGAGTTCGCCGATCTGACGCGTGATCTTTTCCAGGCGATGAAGGATGGAGGACGCATCGGCTTTGAGAAAGTCGATTGGTTCAACGGCGGTCTATTCGATAACAACACGACCATTCCTTTGGAGCCTGAGGACATAAAATTGATATTGAATGTCGCCCGGAAGGATTGGAGCGACATTGACCCGTCAATTCTCGGCACCTTGTTCGAACGCGGCCTTGACCCCGACAAACGCAGCCAGCTTGGTGCCCACTACACCGACCGCGACAAGATAATGCAGATTGTCGATCCGGTCGTCATCCGGCCGCTGCTCGCCGAATGGGACGACACGAAGAAGAAGATTGCGGTTGAGATCGAAAAATATAATGCCGCGCGAGCGCGCCTGCCGGCGAAACAAGCCGAGGCCAGGCGAATCCATGCCGCGGCGCGAAGGGAGGAAGAACGCGCTTGGCGCGAAGCGCAGCGGCTCCGAGCTGGTTTTATCGAGCGCTTGCGCAACGTGCAGATTCTCGACCCAGCATGCGGTTCCGGAAACTTTCTTTATCTGGCACTCCTTGCGCTCAAGGACATCGAGCATCGCGCCAATCTTGATGCAGAGACCATAGGTCTTGGCCGCTTTTCGCCGTCGGTGGGGCCTGAATGCCTCAAGGGCATCGAGATCAATCCCTATGCGGCCGAACTTGCGCGCGTCACCGTCTGGATAGGGGAAATCCAGTGGATGCGCCGCAACGGATTCGACGCGAACCGAAATCCGATCCTTCGGCCGCTCGATACAATTGAATGCCGCGACGCCGTCGTTAATCCCGATGGTTCCGAAGCCGTCTGGCCCCCGGCTGAATTCATCATCGGCAATCCGCCGTTTCTCGGCGCCAAGCTGATGAAGCGATGGTTAGGGCCAGAATATACGCAACGCCTTAGGGCCGCATATTCAGGTCGGCTCAAGGGCTTTACGGACCTCGTTTGCTATTGGTTCGAGAAAGCACGCGGCGAACTTATTGCCGAGCGGGCCAAGCGTGTTGGATTAGTCGCCACAAGTTCGATCCGTGGCGGAACAAACCGTCCTATCCTCGACCAGATCGCAACCGATCTTGCGATCTTCGAGGCTTGGAGCGAACAACCATGGACGGTTGAAGGGGCCCGCGTCGAGGTATCCCTTGTCTGCTTTTGCCCCCGTGAATTGAGACCGCCTCAGCTCCGCCTCGACGGAAAGATTGTGCCGACGATCAACCCTGATCTCACAACCGGGGTCGATCTTACTCGTGCCATTCCGCTGAAAGCGAACTCCGACATTTCTTTCCTGGGAATTCAGACAAGTGGACCGCATGACATTCCTGGCGATCTAGCCCGCCGCATGTTGACGATGCCAACAAACCCGAATCGCCGCGGTAATCATGAAATCTTGAAACCATACTGGAATGGCGACGATGTAACGGGCCGTCCGCGCGATCGTTGGCTGATTGATCTGCCGCTAAACCTTTCAGAAAACGATGCCGCTGCTTTCGAGGCTGCCTTCGAGTACCTTAAGACCGCTCGCTATGACGCTTCGAGCGCAAACGATCTGCGCACCTTACCCGAGGCGCGTTCGACCGCGCGGGATACGCACGCTCGCATACGCTGGTGGGAGCCATATTGGCCCCGGCCTGAAATGCGTAGGCGTATTGAACTGCTTTCCCGCTACATCATAACCCCTGAAACATCTCAATATCGCCTTTTCGTTTGGTTGAGTTACCCCATACTGCCGGACAAGAACCTCATCGTCATCGCCTGCGATGACGACACGACCTTCGGCATACTTCACAGTCGATTTCACGAAGTGTGGTCCCTCCGTCTAGGTACGAGCCTGGAGGACCGTCCGCGCTACACGTCTACGACGACGTTCGCCACCTTCCCTTTCCCAAATGGACTCGACCCGAACGGCTCGCCCGTGCGCGGTGGAACTAGCCGAGTCGGCGGTCAGATCGCCCACGCGGCGCAGCGGTTAGTCGAATTGCGCGACAACTGGCTCAATCCTGCGGAACTGGTCCGCCGCGAGCCTGAGGTGGTGCATGGCTTTCCGGACCGCATCTTGCCTGTCTCTGAGACCGCAAAGACGGAATTGCGGCGCCGAACACTAACCGACCTTTACAACGAAAGGCCTACCTGGCTCGACAACGCCCATCGAGCACTCGATGAGGCTGTTGCGGCAGCATATGGCCTAAGGCCCGATCTCTCGGATGATGACATGCTCACGCATCTAATTGAATTGAACGTGCGCAGGGCCGAAACGGAAAGGCAATAGTACGCCGTACTTGAAAGCACGCTTTGACTACCGATATTATTTCTATGTGCGGACGTGTCATTCAGGCCTCAGGGCCTCTCAAATATGCAATCGTTGACGGCCTTGATGTTCGAGCCCGGCTCGACAATTATCCGCGCCGCTACAACGGCGCGCCCTCGCAGGAATTCCTCATCATCCGCGAGAACCACGAGACCGGCGAGCGCTCGCTCGACCTTCTGAAGTGGGGCCTCATCCCCTATTGGTGCGAGGATCCCAGAGGCGGGCGCAAGCCGATCAATGCCAAGTCGGAGACCGTCGCAACCCTGCCGACGTTCCGCGCCGCCTATCGCGAACGCCGCTGCATACTGCCCGTCGATGGCTTCTACGAATGGATGGCGACGAAGGGCGGCAAGCAGCCCTACGCGATCGCCATGAAGGACCGATCGCCATTTGGCATTGCGGCGATTTGGGAGAACTGGAAAGACCCCGCGAACGGTGAATGGGTCCGCACCTTTGCGGTGCTCACCACGCCGGCGAACGAGCTCGTCGGCCGGATTCACGACCGCATGCCGGCGATATTGAAACCGGCCGATTACGGCCGCTGGCTTGGCGCCGAGCCGGACCCGCGCGATCTGCTCGCTCCCTTTCCGGCCGAGCCGATGGCGATGTGGCCGATCTCCAAACGCGTGAACTTCCCTCAAAACGACGACGAAGAGCTGCTTAAGGAGGTCAGCCTCACGGGCTGACCGTCGTACCTTTCGTTTATCCAACGGCTAACGCCCTAGAATTCCTCGTTAAATAGCACCGCCTTGACTCTTATGTTCTCGTTTTGTTCTAATGGCTTCCCATTGCCAAGGCGCCATTATGAGGAAGGCCGAAACCATTGAAAAACTCTACCTGGATTTCGACGGCTTCTTCGCGTCCGTCATGCAGCAAGCCTTCCCGAGCCTGCGCGGCAGGCCGGTCGGCGTCATTCCGTTCGAGACCTCGGCCGCCAATTCCACCATCGTCATAGCTTGCTCTAAAGAGGCGAAGGCGGCCGGCTGCCAGAATGTGATGCCCGTGCCGGACGCGCGGAAGCTGTGCCCCGACCTGGTGCTGATCATGCAGCGGCCCGATTTATTTCGCCGCGCGCATAACGCCCTGCTGAACGAAATTTCCTGCGAGATACCAATTGAGACCGTGAAGTCGATCGATGAGCTGGCCTGCAAACTCGACAGACCCTCGATCGCCGATCCCGAGGGCTTGGCCAAACGCATCAAAGATCGTCTTCGAAGAAATATCGGCGATCAAATCACCTGCTCGATCGGTTTTGCCGCCAACCGCATGCTGGCGAAGATCGCCTGCAAGGCGGACAAGCCCAATGGCGTCACCATCTGGCATCCGCAAGATATGCCGGAGCCGCTATTCAAGCTCAAGCTCGAGGAGATTCCCGGCGTTGGCCGGCGTATGAACACACGGCTTGGCCGAGCCGGCATTTTCAGCATTCGTGATCTCTACAATGCGCAGCCCAAGCGCCTGCGGGCGCTGTGGGGCAACGTGAACGGCGAACGCATGTGGTACGCGCTGCACGGCTACGATATCGCCGCACAACCGACCTCCCGCGGCATGTTCGGTCACGGCCGCGTCCTGCCGCCCCAATGGCGCGACGCCGAGCATGCCCTTGCCTGCTCGCGCCTCCTGCTCACCAAGGCCGCGCGGCGCATGCGGCGCGACGGCTACTACGCCAACAAGCTGTGGCTATGGCTCGACATCCGTAACGATGGATGGTTCGGACAAGGCGAGTTGCCCTGCGTGCAGGACGACTTCGCCTGCCTTTCGGCGCTCAACAGCCTTTGGGAAAAGGCCAAAGCCGCCATCAGTACGCAAGCCAAAATCATTCGCGTCGGCGTGACGCTCGCGGAACTGTCACCCGCCAATCAACGCCAGCTCGATATCTTCCTGAACGACGATATCCAGCGCCGGAAAAGCGAGCGCATCACCAACACCGTTGACAATCTGAACCGGAAATTCGGCCAGCGCGTCGTAACGCTCGGCGCGTGGACGCCGCCGCCTGGCGGCTATGCCGGCGGAAAGATTGCCTACAACCGGATTCCGTCGGCGGAGGATTTCTGGTGACGTGGCTGGAAGATACTTCTCTACGCGATTTGGATGACAGTGTCCTCATCGAGGCCACCTGCCTCCGCTGCTTACATGTCTGGCTGCAAAGTCCCGTGCAGCTACTCATCAAGGTCGATCATCGCGACGTGCGCATGGACGAAGTGGCGAAAAATCTAGCGTGTCCGAAACCCGGTTGCGGCTATGTCGGCACCCGGCTCGCGCTTATCAAGAACCAAGACACGAGCGGGTTTGTCGGCGGGATGCCTTAACGACGCGCATGCTCGGGCGTGCGCGGCTACTCGCGGCGCTAACCCGGTGCCGGACCGCCGCCGACGCTCGCTCAATCGGATTTCATCCTTGCCTTATGTCCTTGATATCACTATATGACCCCCGCCCACCGATATTTTCCAAGCAATTTTTTATTTCGCGGTGGCGCATAACCTCATGACGAACCGACTGGAGACGACGCATGCATGACAAGGACCAGAATACCGAGCCTGCCGAAGCGATTCTCGCGGACACGGAAGACTATATCGATGTAACGATTGGCATAGCCCAATGGATGACTCCTGACGACCAGTACATTCTTGAGGAAGATTACCGCGTCGCAGGGGAAGTGTGGCGCGTTCACAAAACCGATGCCGACCCATATCCTTCCAATCCTCATGCCCATTGCATTGACGGGCAGGATCGCTTCAAGGGATGCAAGCTGCACCTCGGAACCAGGGAACTGTTCGACGGCAGGCGAGCGTTGGGGCGTCACCTCAACCGCAAACAGTTCAACACACTGATCGGAATGATTAGACCCAAATTTCCGGGAATCACGTTGCCGTTAACGACGTGACTGGCATGCCCTGAATATTAAGCTGCGCGGGCCTTGCCTGCGCAGCCTTTCGCGCGCTAACCCGGCGACGGGTCGCGGCGGGTGAGCACGAATCGGATATTGCGCAGGTTGATATGCGCGTTTGCGCGTTCGCCTGAGCCTTCCGGGAATTTCTGAAGCTCGTTCGTGATCCGCGAGAGGAGCGCGCACAGCTCCGTTCGGGTCAGACGCATCAGCTCGGTTATCGTGAGCACTCGCATTGTTTCCTCCATCGTTTTTCAGCCGCGCCAATCGCGGCCTTCTGGCGGAGGCCCGAGCGACGGAGGAGGCGGGTGCACCACCTGCGGCCGCAACGAAGAGGAGGAGCGCGTCAGCGCTTGCGCCCATCAAGCCGAGGAAACGGTGCTTAATGGCCGACAAGAAGGACGGGGTTGGTGTGGTAGAGATGGAGGAGCGGTGCCTGGGCTATCGATACAACAGCAGGATGTGTTAGGCAGGGACGATATAGGTATTAGGGAGAGCGAAAGTGGCGAACTGGGAAGCGACTTTTGTTGCCGCGCTCAAGGCTGGCGCCGAAACCCGGCGACGCGCATTCGATTTCTGGGAACAGGAACACGGACACCGCTTCGGAAAGGGCGAAGCTGGGATGAAGCTTTACGAGGATCTCTTGGCGGTCGTACGGAAGGCTGGCAGTGAAGAGGCAGTAAAAGAGTACCAAAACAGGTTTGTACCGCTTCTGGATCAGCAGCTTCTCGGGCAGAACGTGATGGGAGCATTCCTCGCCTCGTTGGATGAGAGGATGGAAGCGCTGCACGAGAAGGTACGGAAGGGAGGCGACGAGGGGTTACGGACGTTTTTCGCCATAGCAAGAACGGAGTACGGAGGTTCCGAAGACGTAGACGCATTGATGAAGTGGGCGCTAAGGGGGTTCGCTATGCTGCCAAAGGACGAACAGGAGATAGTGGTTGCAATGGGGGTAGAGGCCGTGTTGAAACAAGCTTCAACATCATCGCCATTCGATCCGGGGAACGGATGAATTCCACAGCGTCGCCGCGGCGGTGCAAAACCTTCTCACCATACCGAACACATAGATTTTCGCCGCACAAGTCTTCGTTCCATATGGGCAGCTTTGAGCAAGACATTGCCGACGGGAGCGATCTTTCGTACGTCGCTCTCAATTTTATTGGCGAGGAACTAGGCGGCTTATTTCGGAGGGGCGGCTCCAAGGCGGTCGAAGAATTTATACACTGGAGCAACAAGCTAAAGGACATTGGTAATCGCGAGATATACGAACTCTATCTGTGGAAATTCTACGTATACCTTCCCCAGGAAGACCGGCCCAAAATCGTCCAGCTCTTCAAACGTGCAGATGCTACGTGGGAGTTGGAGCAAATTGGCTTAGCAGAGCGCCTCCGTAAAGAACCCTCCGACATAGAACTTCATCGGCCCGAACCTTCTCGCCAGAGGTGGGCATCTTCGAGATACGACCACAGCCCACAGGATTCCAGTTCACGTTCTTCACGTCTTTGGCCTCATCCACTGTTGCTGGCAACGACGATCCTTTCAATCATTCTCAGCGTAACAGGAATGGCGAGCATCGTAGACGGCTTTATCGTCTGGATCGATTTCTTTCACCATTTGATTGATCTTTACAGAGCGAACATTCGTGAACCCCTGCAGCTCGGGTTGAAAGCGATATACCCAAGCAATTGGCCTCTCCCCCCGCTCGTCCTCTATGATGCTGTTATCGTACTATCGGCGCTCTACGCCGGTCTTTGTTTGCTTGTTCGTTTCGGTTCGGAGGAGCTAGCGACGCTCTTTAGAATCTTCATACCTTCTGCGCAGAACGATCCCATATCCAAGAAGAAGAAAGATTCTTTCGTTATCTCGATTTTAAGACACATCGGCCAGTGGTTGTTCGGCCCACTCTTACTCATCTCGATTGGAGTGGCGTTTTTTCGCGTCAGAGCCGGGTATCGAGAAGCGATTGACCAGTTCCATATAAACAAATTCAAGCTCTGGATTATCGCACACGGCGCCAGTCTCGTTGGATTCGACCCCATCATCGAACAATCGCAACTGCTGGAACGTTATCGGCGCCGCAGCCAGCACGATCAATTAATGCTCCTCAGAGCTTTTGTCCTCTATATCATTACATTCCTCCTTTTTAGCATCATCCTTTTCATAAATTTTCAGATACAACGTAAAAAATAGACCATTTTACCAGCGCGTCCGGCTGCGCCGGTCGGGCTCTACTCGCTCCGCTCCCCGCGCCTCGCAACCGGGAGCGGGACTCGGCCGTGCGGTGACGATCTCCTGGCGCGAATCAAGCGAGCGGACCTTGGGCATCGCTTCCACGCTCATGAGGCCGAGCTATCTCGCCTAGCTTTTAGTAAGGCGAATGTTTTTACTAAGTCCTGCCGCCTTTAGCTTACGCAACAGTGAGTCGCGTAAAGGCCGTTTGTATGCGGCCAAAAGCAGCGCAACGGCCTCGTGAAGCAAGGCATCAGTTGTTTGAAGCTGTTCTGCGGCGAGCACCTTGAAGTCTCGATATATTTCAGTCTCAAAATGCGTAGCAAGAAGATGTTTATTCACGCGATCGAGGCGCGCGTCTCGCGCGCGACCATTCGCGGCCCCGCCTTTGGTGACTGGATTCTGCTTAGGCATAATACGCCTCGTCGGTCAGGAACTAAGAAAGCACTAAATACTGCAAACTTTGTTAACGCGTTTTAGGATCACAAAAGTGTGCATTTTTGCACGAGTATAATACAACAAAATAATCAAAGGAAAAACGATTAGATGGATAGACCCCCATCTTGCGCGAAGCCGCTGTCCATGGTGGTAGACCGTCATGGCGGCATCGACCCCTGAAGCTGCTGGTGGCCTGGGTTTATGGACCAATCCGGACACCGTCGAATAGGCCCTGTGTGGAGTAAAAGTATGGGTATCTTAGATGCACTGCGAAATCTGGCGCAGCAAGAACATTCGCGAAATGAGGGCTGGCAGGATACCACCACCTGGAACAACACGTCCCGCCAAGCTTATGAAGCCGAGCGAGCACGCCTCCGAGAAGAGCAGAACAAAAAGGCGTAGCTGTTAGGCATTGCTTGAGACGGATTGGCAGGCGCTGATCCGTCTCAGGTTCATTTCGACCAATAATATGTTGAGCTTCGACCCACTTGCGCGCGTCCGGCTAACGCCGATCGGGCTCTACTCGCTGCGCTCCCCGAGCCCCGCGGATCCCTAAGCCGGGAGCGGGTCTCGGCCATGCGGTGACGATCCCTCGCGCGAACTGATTTGCGCTCCTCGCCGGGGGCACTCGGTCCCGCTTTTCCCTGTCTTTTTCTTTGCCTCCGGATTCTATGGACAGGGCGCTATGCTGTCGCTCCTGCGGGTGCCCCTTTAACCGGTCTCGTCGCCGCACTCGGTCCCGGGTCCCCCGCTAACGTGCCGGCGACGCTATGCTGACCCTCCTGCGGGTGCATTTTCTTTTTTCCTGCTTCTAGTATCGGCCTGCCGGCCGATTGCTTTGGGGGCCGCCGGCCCGCTTAAATATCCCTGACTTTCCGCCTCGATCCTGGAACGGCCAGCGAGGCCGCGTCCAGTGCACTTGACTACGCGCGAGAGATTGCCGTTGCGCTCATCCGTCGGAAGCGGAAAACGGAGCCTCTGGAAAGCGTCCCCTCGACTTTCTAGCGCCGCTTGCAGCCGCAGCCCACCGCCGAGGCGGCGACGCGAGGGCGACGTAACGACGCCCGACACCCTCATCACCAAGGGGCGCGCCTATAGCTCGCGGACGATCCTTCGTTACGGTCGAGAGGACGCATCCCACCATAACGGCGAGCGTTGGGATTGCTCGACCTGGCGGGGACGAGCCAAGTTCATGGCGGCGCGTACATCGTCCATGTCCTCGGGCTGAGGAAACGACGCTCGGTCGATATTGCCTTCATGGAATAGTACCGCTTTGCCAAACCTAATCGCGCCCAGATGCTGCGGCCAGTACACGGGACCACGATGACTTTGCGCACTCTCCGATCGCCCTCCGGAACCGGACATGTCCTTTTTTCCAGAGCTATATCCGATCGAGCGAGTAACCACTGTTGTCCAATACAACCTCTCACCCGATAGCTTGGACAGATACTCTCGCGTTGTCGCGTCCTGAGGTGCGAACGCATGCAGCATCCCGGCGTTCCCGATGAAGCTCTCCCATCGCCTTTCGTAAAGGTCCTTCATTTGGCCCAAGTCCTGCAAAACCGGCCAGAGCTTGACGCCGTATTCGCGCATGAGCCCCAAATTTTTTTCGATCACTTCCATGTGCCCAAGCTGCGCAAACTCGTCGAGCATGAACAGCACGGGTACTCGCGCCGGCTGCACGCTCCGTAAAAGCGGGCGAAGCGCCGCAGCCACCATGAGGCGGAGCCAAATGCTCTGCGATTCGAGTTCTTCAGGAGGCAATATTAAATAGACGGTTGTCGGTCTCTCCTTCATAAAGCCAAATTCAAATCCATCGCCGCCGAGACTCTCTCTAATCTTGTCGCTATCGAGCCACTCCGTCTGCGTTTGGGCGGTCGAAAGGATGCTCATTAGCTCCCTACTGTCCGACTTGAGCCCTGCAAAGCGATTGAGCGCAGCGGCGATGGGCGGGCACTCGTGCTGGAAGCGCTTCACGATCCTAGCGCACTCCTTCGCGACAATATCGGTAGGCGCTGTAATGATCGCTCTTACATGCCATAGGAGCGCCTGCGGCCCGTCCTCAACGCGCAGAGCCATCAGCAGACCCTTCACAAGCGCCTGAGCCGATTGTGCCCAATGTTTCTCACTGAGTGCGTCAAGTTTGATCATCGCTCTTGCGATGTTGCCGGCATCGTCATTAAATCGGTCGCTTTCTGGACTAAGCATCGCAAGCGGATTGAACCCGCGACTCTTAAGCGCCGGAAACGCGTTCGCAACTGCCGGATCGAGCACGCCATATGGGTCAATGACCCGCACCGTATGATCGCGCAGCGAGGCGCGATAGGGGCCGGTCATCGCAGCCAGCGAACCCTTAGGATCAATGACAAACACTGACCACTTGGTCAGCTTAACGAGATTTGGGAGGAGCAAAAGGCGTGTCTTCCCTGAACCGTTCGGCCCAAGCGTAAAGAGATGCCGATCGCCGCAGTAGCGGATTTCCTCACTGGTCTCCGGCCACTCGCCACGCAACGGTTCGTCTAGCGTCGGGACCGAGGAAAGCTCCTCTCCGGATTGACGATCTTCATGGACCGGTCCTGGCGGAGCAACGTGGCGTCCGAAATACACCCCACCGTTTTCACTCCAGATGCCCATTGTCGCGCTCTCTATTTCCAGCCTTTCCACCTTTTGATCAGATCATGGGCTGCGTTGATCGTCTTCAGCTTCTCCTGCGCTGCATCAAGAAGCTCTTCCGCGAGGCCTTGGTACGGATCCGGATGATACTTTTTTGCAATCTTCTTCCAGGCCGCATTCAAGTCGTCATATGTGAAGCTGTGCTCGTCAAGCCCGAAAAGCTCGATTGCGTCTTTGAGATTTTTTGCCGGGTTCGGCTCGTGCGGAGGCGGTCGTTCTGATCGTTGTTGATGGGTCCTGGAAGCCCGTTCCTGTTGCGCGCGCCGCGCGCGCTCCTCTCCTTCCGTATCGCGATCCGATCTTCGCTCCCTATGATTTCGCGCCGCAATGAGCAACTCATTAGGAGACGCATCGAAGACCATAGCTCCGTCGACCCATTGAAATCCAAGTAAATACATTATTTCCCAGTACACAGCGGGGCCGAAGCGAACAAAGGCCGCCAAAGCAGATCGCCAGCCGATGAGCACCATTGTAATCGGGATGCTTAAGGCAAAGAGGGCCAGCAACAAACGAAGAAAGCCGTTTTCTATACCGAGAACGTACGATACCACATTCACAATATTGACGAGAACCGTCGCGTAGATTCTTACGAACCCGTCGATCGAGAGTATGTTCATAAACGCCGCTAGGGGCAGCGGGTAAATTAAAAGCTTGATAATGCCGAGCAATATGGCAAGGACCGCCGCCAGAACCGCAATGTCCGTCCGGCGCCTCCATTTCATTTCGCGCTCTCGCCGTACGCGCGCCTCATTGTCCATGAGATCGGGAATCGACGTTCCATGCCAGGAGCGACCCAAGACACGAGTCCAGCCGATCCCCTGTTCGTATTCATACAAATTTCCTGGCCACATTCCAAACCGGCGTCGTGTTTCATCAGGAAAAGAAAGTGCGACAGCGTTTATGCGCTTCGCGGACAGTCGCAGACTTGTTCTGAGAGTGCCAAGCGCGGCGCCCGCGAGAAACAGCCCGATCAAAAATGCGTGTGATATGTCACTACTCGGCTCACGCTGCGCTTGGGCTGGGGGTGGAACAGATGTTGCCGATTTTGATGTAGAAGGCGCAGGCGTTTCTACCGGCCTCACAACCGGCGGAGGCTGTGTCCGACCCGTTGTTTGCGGCTGCCTAGCACCCTCAGCCGGGTCATCATCGGCCATGCAGCGCTTTATAAAGGCGTCCCGCGGTTTGCCTTTAAGTTTCTGGAAATCCGCCCCAAAAGTACAGGTATTGAGCTTCTCCTGCGCTGTGACAGCAATCGCCGGCGTACACACTGCTATGACGGCGCCGAGGCCGAACAATAGCGCGAGTTCGCACACCGATGATGTCGCAAGCGACATGACCATCACTCTCAGCCGAGGCTAGGTCCCTCGTTGTGATGTTCGTGATGTTGCACTTCTCGATCAACCTCGTTGTCGTAGGGGATATTGCCGCGCAGGCGCTCCATTCGTGCCGCGCGCGTATCAGTCATTTCTTGGCCGATATCGGTGGCCTCGATCTCCTTCGATTCACGTTCCGACCTATTCAGCGTCGTGCTGGAGTCCGCCATTTGATGGTCTTGGCTGCTTTCGGCAGCGACGTGACCCTGACTAGGGCTGCCATAACCGTCATTCTCAAAATTTCCATTCAGCCGTTCGAACCGCGCTGCTTGCTCCGGCGTCACCGCAGCCGGTGAAAGACGACTTGGGCCATTCCCCGAAGGGCCGCGATCGGAGGGGTCAAGCTCCGGCTCCCGCGGCCCTTCTGGCCGCAGCCTTCCAGTTACCTCATCTGCCGCCACATCAAACTCCGTCCGCATCGACTCCCGGTTTGTGGTCGTTTGCGCCGCTCGGGCATGTGCCTCGTCCAATTCGGCATAGCTATTGGAGCCTGGCGCTACGCCAGCGGGCCGACGATGCAGGGGCGCCTTTTCGGGCCCCGGCTGCATTCCAGACTGCCCAGCGTGCGGCCCTTGTTCGGGTTCGCGTCTAGACGACTCTATGCTGCCTCTCTCCTTCTCCCTAATTTCAAAGACTTGTTTTTCCGCAACGGAAAGGCGGTCATGCCACTCGTCGCTTCTCATTAGGTCGAGTTGGGATGGCTTAGTGCCGCGCTTGGCTGCGTTCTCGGCAAAGAACTCCACGCCAAGCGCTATGTCTTCGCCGTCCTGGAGCTCTCCGTGAGCATGGAGTTTCGAAGCGATGAGCACGCCCCGCTCCTGCATCATCTCCGCTTTATCTTGTTTCAATTTTTGCCGCTGCTGCTCGTAGTCGGCACGTAATTCATCCTGGGTCCGATGGGTCGGATGAATCGGATTCCGGTTTCCCGGCGGGCTCGCGTTCATGGGTCCCCCCTGACTTGGCGAAGGGAGCACCATACCATGCACGGGGCGTGAGGGGCGACGGCTTGGGGTATTTTTGACCCGCAAGCGCGATGAGCTCGTCCAACGAGGCTTCCGGGTTGTCGCCTACAAGCTCAATTAGACTTTCGATTGGCGCGTCGGGGTAAGCCGCCTCCAATTCGAGCAGCCTTTCAAACCGCTTCTCGCGTTCATAGCGATCCGGGAATACATGATAATACACCTCGTTTAACCTAGGCATCACAGTATCGTTTATAAAACTCTTTAGCCTGTGAAGATTCATTTCAATTGCAAAAAGTTGATCTGAAATATCCGTTGGAAATACGTTTTCATTTGTCGGCGGTTTATCTTTTGTCATCGTGACCTCATCAAAATGAATACTATAACATCAATCATGTATTGCGCGCAAAACTTTCGTGAAAGTGCCCTCAGCGGCTCAGCCGCGGCAGCTCACCTTGTCCCAACTGAATAACGACGCCCGGCCGGTAGCCGACCACGCGGCGGCGGACCGCTACGAGCAGCCTACCCTCTTGGCCTGGACCCGCGAGCGAACCGCTAGCCGTCCTCGTCGGGCAGCGGCGGCAGCGAGCCACAGCGGATCGCGAACGTGGGCGACGAACGAGGATTCCCGTCCGCACCGTTTCGACGCAGCGCGCCACCCGACCGGTTTCGCCTGACCACCGATAAACAAGAGGCCCTTTGTCGGGCTTCCGGCGTCACATGCGCCGCGAGCAGGAGCGTCCCGCACCGTGGTGGTGTCCGGCCTGTGTCGAGTGCCGACGATCTACGGCCTTTCGTCGGGCCGCCGGTGGTCCTCGATGTAACGCGCTCCCTACGGCGCACTCCGGCGCTTCGGGGTTCCGGCCCAAGAGGGCCTTCAGTCTGACGACCGCAAAGCGGGTGTCCCCGGTCTTCGCTCGCTGCGCTCGCTGGCAGACCCGCTCGCTGCGCTCGCGTCCCTTCGGGCGGGTGATCCCCCTCCCGCTTTGCGCCCCGCCGCCGCCGAAGCCTCGCGCCGTGCCCGGTCGCTATCGAGGCCCCAATTCGGCGGCCTCACAACACGAAAGGACTACGATCATGATTATCGGCAACTTCTCCTATAAACAGGCCGAAGACACCTACACGGGCGAAATCAAGACGCTGACCCTGCTTCGCGGCATGGTTCAGTTCCGCCCGACGGAAGCCAAGACCAAGGACGGCCCGGACTACCGGGTGGTCGTACAAGGCGAAAGCAGCACGGTCGAACTCGGCGCCGCGTGGAAGCGCCAGAGCCAGAACAGACGGGAATTCCTCTCCGTCAGCCTCGACGATCCGGGCTTCACCCGCTCGATGAACGCCGCCCTGATGCCTTCGGACGACGGCAAGAGCGCGATCCTCATCTGGTCGCGCCCGGCCAAGAAGGAAAAGGCTAAGGCCAAGTAAGCGGTCCCGCCACGACGGCGCCGGCTGGACACCAGTCGGTGCCGTTTTCGTTTCAACGCTCGAACGGACGAACTGGCAGGAGCCGACCGCATGGTGGTCGGCCGCCTCGGCCTGCGCTTGGCGCGAATTTAGGCAGCGGCGAACACGACCGTATGGCCGCTCGGACGCGCACGAAAATTGCCGAGCCAACTTGTCGTGCAGTGCAACAAACGTGCAGACACCGGGCAAAATTACCGGACAGCCCAAGGTGTCAGCCATCGTCAGCCCCGTCGGTAGTCACCATTGAGACTAATCTTTAAGCGACGGCCTTGCCGCAACTCTTAACGAGAGGTTAGCGCTAAGGTGCTAGGTTGACGATGAGCAGCGATGATAGTGCGTTGCGTTATCGGCCGTGGTGTCACGGGGGCTATCTGGTACATCCTCGGCGAAGGCCGCCATCCTGAGACCGGCGAGCTGCTGGTGCTCCCAAACGGTCAACCCAGCCGCGTGGCATGGATCGGCGGTACAGGATTTGGCGTCCCGATCGAAAGCCGCGAGGACGCCGAGCTTGCCCGGAAGAAAATGGAGTCCGACGCCCTCCATCAGGCCAGCCGGACCAGGCGGTGCGAAAAGGACTGCGTTCACCTACCCCTCTGCTGGAGGCCAGGGGAGAACCCCAGCCGCGAGGAAATGGAGCGCGCCGGGCTCGACGCCCTCAAGGCACTCGGCATGGAGAACGCCCGGGCGCTCTTCGCCGCCCATACCGACGAGAGCTATTCCCACCTTCATATCGTCGCCTCGAAGATCAACCCGGAGACCGGCAGGGCCTACGACCTCAGGGGCAATTATCTCAAGCTCTCGAAATGGGCCCAGCAATACGAACGGGAGCATGGCGGCATCGTCTGCGTCCGGCGCGAGGACGCGAACCGGCTTAGGGACGCCATCGCCGGCCGGGACCCCGGCGCCGTCCTTGCCGCCCTGACCGAACAGCGCGCGATCTTCACGGCGCAGGACCTTGAACGCGCCTTGGGAAAGCAAATCAAATCCCCCCTCGCATGCGGGCGGTTCGGCAACGAGATTCTTGCCCATGCCGAGGTGGTGAGGCTCGCCGACGAGCCGGGCGGTCCGGCGACCCGCTACAGCACCCGCGTCGTGCTTCAGAGCGAGCATCAACTGCTGCAGGCCGCCGATCGGCTCAGCCACGATCGTCGGTTCGATATCGGCGACCAGGTACGCGCCGCCGTCCTTGGCAACACCAACTTCGATGGCATCCGCAGCGACCAGGCCGGGGCCTACCGCCACGCAACTGGGCCGGAAGGCTTGGCGCTCATCGACGGCCAAGCCGGAACCGGCAAGAGTTACACCATGGCAGCAGTCCGGCAGGCTTACGAGGCATCCGCCTACACGGTAATCGGCCTCGCTCCGACCAATGCCGTGGTCGAGGGCATGAAGCAGGACGGCTTCAAGCGCGCAGCGACCGTCCATAGCGAGCTGTTTGCCCTCGATAACGGACACACCCAGTGGCATCGCGGCACCGTCGTCATGGTCGACGAAGCTGCAATGGTGGATACGAAACGCATGGCAGACTTAGCGCAACACGCGCGCGACGCCGGAGCCAAGCTGATTTTGGTGGGCGACGACCGCCAGCTTTCTAGCATCGAGCGCGGCGGAATGTTCGCAGCGCTCAAAGAACGGTACGGCGCCGCCACGCTTACCGAGGTCACACGCCAGCGCGAGCATGACGACCGGCGCGCGGCCTCGATGATGTCGGAGGGTAACTTTCACGATGCGCTCACGATGTACGAAACCAAGAAAGCGATCGTGTGGACGAGGACGCAAGAACAGGCCCGAACGTTGCTCGTGAGACACTGGGCGGCCGATACCGCTGCCACGCCGGAAAAGAAGCGTTTCGTGTTTGCCTACACCAACGCCGACGTCGCCCTACTCAACGCCGGCCTGCGCACGGTGCGGCGCGCCCGCGGTGAACTCGGCCAAGATCACCTGGTAGCGACGGCCGAAGGTCTACAGAATTTCGCTTCCGGAGACCGGCTACAAATTACCCGTACCGACAAAGCTGCCGGGCTTCACAACGGCATGATCGGCACCGTGCAGCAGATCGATGGGACGCTTATCACGGTCAAGTTCGACGGCCGGCGTGAAGACATTCGCACGTTCGATACGAACGGGTTCTCGGATTTTCGGCATGGCTATGCCGGGACCATCTACAAGGGCCAGAGCCGCACCCTGGACCAATCCTATCTGTATCATTCCGAACATTGGCGATCGGCGGCGAGCTACGTTGCCTTGACCCGGCACCGGGACAAGGCCGAGCTGTTCGTTGCCCGCAACACCGCCCGCGACCTTGCGCAGCTTGCTCGGCAAATGGCACGGGTCGATGACCGCCGCGCGGCCTCCCACTTCTATCAAGTTGGGGTCGGGGACACCTCGCTCATCTCTCAACAGCTCGATCGCTGGCATCAAGCATTGCAGTCGGTCAGAGTCGATGAAGAACGCCGTGCACGTGAACAATCACGATCCCCGCCAGATTGGACAAGTCGCGGGGGCATGGTTGAGCAACAGCGCTCCGCACTGGACTGGGTCAAGGAAGCTCGCAACGAAAAAAACGCGCGTCTGGAACAAACTGACCGGAAGCAAGAAACGAGCGACGCTGAGCGCGAGCGTACGCGCAGGAGGGAGGCTATCTTGCGCGAGTTCGGTCGTGAATGGGAGAGCGACCTAGACGACGAGCTCGACCCCGGACGCGAACTGTCGCGATGAAGCGCCCGGCGCGGGGGCGGCGCCCGGGCAGGACCCACGAAAGCCCACCGCTACGAAGACAGGCGGGGAGCGGCTAACTCGCAGCACGAAGTTTTACGCAGCCCTGGGCCGCATGCACCATCACGTCGCGCTTCATCATTCTTCCATTCAACACTCGCATTCAAATCGGGTACGAGCCGATGTCCTCGGAGAGGCGTTAGCCGAGAAACGATTACTGACAGCACCCCGCGCAGCCTCAGCGACGCGTAGTCACGCTTCACCGCACCGCCCGGTGCCTTATGCTGATCGCGACCAGTCCGCCGTTGACAATGAGCTTGGATTGTTACTGGACGCGATTGCAGCCGATGTGCACAAGACCGCGTCGGCTGCTCGCGACGGCATCATCGCCGATTTTGCGGCACGCGTTGCTTACGCCCGCAGGTCACTCCCGCAGCCCCAACTCGCCGCGGCCCTCAGCGGCATCGCCGAATCCCGTAGGGCAGCGCTGGCGCTTATTAAGAAAAGCGAAGCCGCTGAACTGTTCGCCCGCAGGGCTGCAGTACTCGCCGACCGCAGGCGGACCAGGGTCATTGCCAAAGCACTTCTTCAGCGCCCGCCCCAATGCTAGACTAGTCGATTCCCGCCTGACAAGCCTGCTTATTCATCTATTGCCGCAGCTTTACCGCTAATTTAAAACGCGACCGAAAGCCATCGATCGAAATACGGTGCCGGCACTCTATCAATCTGGCACTTGTTTCCTGCGGCAGAGCGACCACTGAAATGACCCGCTTTACTCGCATTTTCAAATGGGCTGCGGCTCATCGCAACGGCCTAATTTTCACCGGCACGATCGCTTTGGCCACTTGCATCGGCGCTGCATGGATGGCGTCGGCAATGGACCACCCATTTCAGCAAATTAGCTTTCTCTCGACGTGGAGAGCTATTTCTGTTGCCTTGACAGGCGCCTTTGGTGCTCTGGGCCTCCTCACTGAATACCGAGACAAGAAACGGGACCGGGTTACACCATGGGGGAGGGTTGCTCTGGCTGGGATTCTGGCGTCCACGATTCTTGGCGTCATAGCGCAAGTAGCTGAAAGCGCATCCGAGTACAGAAAAACGCAGCAAACGGTCATGGACTTGAAGCGGCTGATGACGCCGCTAATCGATCCGGCGATTTACGTCACCGCCGACGCATTCTGTGGTGAAGTATTCTCCGAATTCTGCGCAGCCATACAGAGAGATGATCCAACAGCATGGCAAAAGTGGCCTTACCCAACCCCACCGCAACTGGCTGTTTCAGTTATACTATTCAGAGACGTACAGCGAGCTGATGATGCTGTTAAAAATCCGGCCAAAGATATGGGCTACCGACTCTACTTCACCGTTCCTCACACTTGGCCATCCGGCGTCGTCGTCAATGCCGTACCTGACCCGACACGCAACCGACAAGTTGCTTTTATATTTTCCGGTTATGTTCCACCAAGTATTCCTCCAAGGAACAATGAAGACCTTTACAGCAGCCTAGATGTGACCGTGATGGATATCCTTGTTCAGCCGGTGGGCATAGTCGGAGGGCCAGCAGTACCGGGGCTGCGCCCTACATATGTTTCTCTTCAGTTTCGATCGGCTAGGCCCATAGAAGCCTTTTCTCCAGCCATCAAAGAAGTGTCCACGTCGGCTGTGGGGATGTACAGAGCCGTATTGCCCATTCAGTCTGACTTGTCGCAACGCTGACAGTCAAACAAGGGGTCGTGCGCCTGCTCGCTTCCAACATCACCTAGGCTTATCTTTGCGATTACGCGCGACGCCTACGACAATTCATAATCTGAGACGTGACGCGTATGCTCGGACTGCCTAACCACTTGCGCCATCCGGGCGGAAGCGGATACGGCTCGCATTCCGGCACCTTAGTTCTCAGTTCATCGAGCAAGGGATGTAACTCGCGGATGGACTCCAAGCGCGATCGCAGCCAATCCCTATGAACCGAAAAGACGATGGCGACGTGATCCTTATCCTCCGCCACCAGGCGCGGCGGGCCGTCCAGCAGGGCCGCGCGTGCACGCTGCGTCGCATTATGAAATCGCTGTCGCTTATCGCTGAATACGTGGCGGGGACGCGCGCGCATGGCGAAGCCCTACCGCTTCGCTTCGACAAGGGTGCATTCGCCCTTCTGACCGTCTGCGTAGATGATCCTCCCGCTCTGCCGGTCCAGAATGACGGAGTCGCCGAGCCCGCCCGCACCGAATTCAATTATTCTGTCCGTGAATCTTACGAATTGATGCCCCGGTACGTCAGCGAGCCGAAGCAGGCCGCCGCCAGACTGAATTGTCTTCCCGTATTTTCCATCTACGTACTGTGTGACGACGCGTTGGAGACCCGATTGGATTGTAAAAGTCACCTTTTTGGCGGTCGTATCTACTGAAAGGGAGATTCTCGCCGGTCCGCTGCAAGTAAAGGCAAGTGTTTCTGCTTTCGATAAATCTGAGGTACTTGCCAGCATAAGTAGGGAGTACATGCAACGGAATGCCCGATACTGTTTCAGAGTCCTAAATTAGCCTTGATTTTCAGGCCTAGAATGATACGAAAAGTGACTCTGCCTTACTTGGCTGCGCGCGATCTCGCTGAACCTGTGGAGGAATCCGTGTTGCAACAGTATCGGGCATTCTGTTTCAGCCGAGGCGGGCATGCCCGGACGTTTCGACGCGACGCCGACTCTTTATGGGCGGACTGGTGAACGCAAGTACCTCAACGCCGCCGAGCGGCGTCGTTTCGTCAAAGCCGCCCAACGAGCACCGTCCGAGGTTCGACTTTTCTGCCTTGTTCTGACTTGGAGCGGCGGCCGGATTTCCGAAGTGCTCGCCCTCACGCCCGAAGCGATTGACGTTAAAACCGGAGCCGCGAACCTCCTAACCCTGAAGCGTCGTAAGCGTGGCATCGTGCGCCAAGTACTGCTGCCGCCGCACCTTCTTCGCGACCTAGTCCGGAACTTCCGTTTGCGCCAGCGTCAGCGTGATCCCCACCTGGTCGGCGCACGCCTGTGGGCCTGGAGCCGTACAACGGCATGGCGACGCGTCAAGGAAATCATGGCGGCCGCCAGGCTCTCCGGCTCGGCCGCCATGCCTAAGGGCCTGCGGCACAGCTTTGGAGTCAATGCTTTCCAGTCCGGGATTCCGCCGCACTTGGTGCAACGGTGGCTTGGCCATGCGTCACTCGAAACCACAGCGATCTATGGCGATGTCGTCGGCCCAGACGAAAGGGCGTTCGCTGCCCGCATGTGGAGCTAACGATCTAATAAATCGCATCCTTTGCATTCATATGGAGCAACTGAAGTACCTGACGGGTGACCTGAGCTATCAGGCCCGCTGAGATAGTGACCGCCAAATCGCGTCTTGGACCACCGTTTCCATGCGCTCCAGCGTCACTCTTCCACGCTCGCGTTCCAATACGGGCCGTTCTTGCCCTGGCATCCTTCCGCCGAAACGATAGAGCATGTGGAAGAATGCCGTGCCATCGTAGCGATCCCCTTCCGTTTGCAGCTTATCTCGCCAAATGAGCTGAATCCAAAGCTGAAGCTTTGCTCGTTCTTCCTCGGTTAATTCAGAAAGCTTACGTTTGAAAGGTATCGCTACGCGATCCACAGTTATCGACAGCGAAGGTCCGCACGACGTATCAAGGTCTGGAAAATTGGCCCAATCCAGCGAGATACCCAAGATCGACTTTACCGCATCGAGCAACTGCTCAATTGTAAGCTCACCGCTAAACGGCAGCGTAACTTCGACGGGCGTGCGGTTGTTTGACACCGTCACGACCAACGGTGAGCCTCTCATCTTCTCCTCGAACTCCTTCACGAACCGATCGAAGTAGCGAGCTTTACGGAAAGCCTCGACCACTTCAGCCTCAGTGACGAATACACGATAGTCAAATAAATGCCGGATAGATGCGACGTGACGCTCGCAAAGATCATTCCAATGCTCGGCGGGAAGGATTTCTAATGCGTCGTCCGTAAGCCCCTGTGAAGCAGCAAATTCCTTTATTTTAGAAAGGCCAACGCCCGTGAGCTGCGCGTTGATCGCAATGCTGTAGTCTTTCCACTTGATCGTTCCCCTTGCTTCAATCGCCCTGCCAAGCGAGATGATGCATTCCTGAGCATCGATCGTTCCGAAAATTCCACGTTCGCTGCTTTTGCATTGATAAGCCGCGCGTATCCTTTGGCTATATATGTCAATGCCCCGATCCGGCGGTCCCAGTCTCATAATCGACTTGTCGGACAACTCAGCGCGCAGCAAACTCAGGCATAGATGTTCCCATGCCTCGCCAAAGTTAGTCGCTGGAGGCAGAATTTTCAGAAATTCGATCGAAAATGAGTGACGCATGGTCTGCTTGCGCGCGCCTCCGCGTCGCCTTACTCAATTAGGGCGTGTTGATCGTCCTCAACTTACTCGTCAAACGCCAGACCAGCGAAATAAGGTAACCCGCGAGCGCGCCCGTTAAGATCACGACCATGCAGAATGCCGCTTGGACAGCATTGTATTCTCGGAACGCATCACAACCTATGGTACTAAGCGCCCTCACTCCATTGACCGCGATAGTAACGGCATCGGGAAGGAAGAGAGCAGTAAGGGCGCTCGCAATCACAGCAAGTGGAAATGCCTTTCCGTATAGTGCCGTGCGCACAGTCCGCCGTACCGGCCCTCTATTCGCAAGGTGAGGGTCAACCGTAGCGTTGATCGCCCCGACAATTTCCGAATACCACGTCCCGTAGACGACACCGAGCACAGTAAGAAGCAAGGTTGCTGCCGACAGCAGATCGGCCATCTTGATGGACTCGCCTGCGGCCCCCGGATCACTCACGGCGACCCTCGCTTCATTCCTTTCGCCGGCGGCTTCACTTTGAATATTTTGCACAAAGCCTCAAAGGATGCCGGTGTCACGTCATAGGTGGACACGCTGATTCCATGCCGCCCCACCTTCTCCAGAGTGCCATCGCTTTCCGCGAGGGCGCGGTTCAGATGCTCAACAATAATGGTGTTATCTATGGTGATGAGCCAGGGCCCGCCTTCCGGATCTGGCCGCGCCTTAGCTAGAATGTCGCGTATCGATTGTTCAGCTGCGCCTTGGCTTTGCCATTGATATTTCGACATCACGGCGCGAAGAAGCGCGCGGCTCTCAGACGTCGTGCTCTGAAAAAGGCGCGAAACCAAAGCCTCGTCGGGGATGTGGTTTCCAAGCACCTTCTGAATGAGCAGCAAAAGCCGATATTCGCGAATGTCAGAGCCTCGGGTGAAAACCTTTTGGCCCAAAAACATCATGACATATTCCAGCAGAGCCGCGCATGCGTAAGGAGCCAGAGCCTCAGTCAACTCACCTGGCTTGCAGCCGAGGATGCGGCATAACTCGTTCTCCTCATCCGCGGTCAAATTGAGCGTCGCTTTCACCTCTCTCGTCGGCATGCGGGCCTCCTCGAAAGATCGCGCTAGACACTGCTTGGTCGCACAACCACCTAAAAAATGAAAGCGTCGCACTCGTTTATGGCTTAATCCGTCGGCGAATACAACCAGCAGCATTTGCGAGCATCGGGACGCCCGCTGATTTCGCCTTAGGAAAACCTACGCTTGCCAGGCGGACGCGCCGCACATAACTGCGATTTCACGCGACGCGCTTGCGGCCGTCCTCCCGTATTCCAAGCTGCCGCAGCAACTCGCGGACCGTCATCTCGGCCATGCGGTCGTCAACAACAGCTATCAGTGCCTTGGCACGAGCGGCCAACTCCTCATCTGTTAGGGCGCCGGAGTACCAGGCCGACGCGAGAACGGCGGGCTGCTCGCGCTTACGGCTCAATGCGTCATAGGTGGCAAGAAGTTGCTCGAGGTCCGCCCTCGTTGCCGTCGCGCAGCGCTGGCCGGTGTTGCGCGTGCAGATTGGCTGGCGCGCCAGAGCCCAACCTGCCCAAAACCTCACCTCGGCGTGCCGGCTGCGTTGCCACAGTTCGAACAGACGCCCCAGCGCGTCGGGCTCGACCGGCGGCACCCAAACGCGGAAGCCCGCGAGTTCGAAAGCTGCCCAGGCAGCCGCCCATTGCTGCGATGTATCGTCCGAATACAGCAAGGGGAGAAGCTTGCCTCCCGCCAGGCGAAGAAGGTCGGTGCATTCAACGCGCTCCTCTTTTCGGCTCTCCTCTTGCAGTCGCTGACAGAGGGCAGCGAACCCAAGTGCGCCGGCGCAACGCTCTCCGCGTTCCTCGGCACTGAGAAGTTTCGCGAATAAGCCGAGCGCCTCTTTGAGCCGGCCCGATGCCTGATCACCAACGGTCTGCCAATAGAGCGCCATTCCTAGCGCGCGACCAGCACTTCGCAAATCGCTGCCTGAAAGAAACAGGTCGCTGGCTTGGTCATGCAGCGCCCGGCCATAGCGCCCCAGCGCAAGCTCCCGCGCGAAAGGCAAACTATCCAGGACGCCCGGGCGTATAAGCTCAACCAGCGCGGCACGCACCGTTACCGGTTGGGCGGGGGCCTCATCAGCTAGGCAATTGCCGAGCGCGAGAAAAGTCGGCTCGGTATCGGCAAAAGGCCGATTACGAAGGAGTTGCATCTCTCTAACACGATTGATCAATTCTTGTATCAAGCCATCGGCAGCTTTCCCGCCCATCACCGCCGCCAATGGCAAAACCTCGCGCCATGCTTCGTTGCTCAAATGAGGCTCAAGACAGCCTGCCAATGAATGCTTTTCGGAAGCGCCATGATACCAACCTTGCCCAGCGGCCCGCGCCGCCAGAAACTCCTGAAACGTCAGGTGGCGGAACTCAAAGAATTCGACCAACTGGCCGTCTTCCACCGAATGCCCCGTCATCATCAGAAGGCTACTTCGATCCTCTACGCGATGGATAAAGTCATCAACTGATTGTTGAACGTGACCGAGCTCGATAGGCAGCGCCACTCGCGCTTCGTGCAGCAAAGCCGCGAGTTTCGGTCGACTGATTTCCTGTAGGCCACTTACCAACATTGACCATGCAACGTAGCAAAGTTGTGGCAGTGCGACGTCTTCAGGGATTGGCTCATGCCCCTCAACATTCCATGTCATAAGAAGCACCTCGACGGCCTTCCCATACAGGACACTTCTTCGCGTAGGCAGGGTTCCGACCCACCGCTTCACCAACAATAATGTTGTCAGCAGCAATGGATTGGTTGCGAGGCGCTGAATCCGGTCATTACCGACGATCATGACCGCGAGTTCTTCCGCGGCCTTGCGAACCTCTTCCCGATCCCCCTCGGTATGACGCGACCAACCAACCGTTAAACGCGTGATGTCGCCGGCATCGAAGGGTGACAGCCGCACACGGGTGCAAACGGCATCGAGATGCGCGGCGACATGGCGGAATCCAGCCTCACGCGAGCTGATAACCGTCGCAATTGTGGGATAGGCCAGAAGCGTCGCACGCAGAGTGCAGACAAAGGCGGCCCGATCACCGGCATCGGCGATCTCGTCGATTCCGTCTATCAGCAACAGAATTCGCCCGGCCAGAAGCTCCCGGTCGATATAGCGACGGAAAAGCGTCGCATACGGCCGGATAGGCTCCCGCTGACACAGCACGTCGAGCATATCGCTGAACGTCCCACGCGCCACTGATCGCAGATCGCGGCATCGTATGAACAAGGGTAGCCATTCGCGGCGCGGGAGCCCGTCGGGTAGTGCGTCACGGCGCTCAGCATCCGAATATGCGGTAGCAAGCCGCTTCAACAGCGTCGATTTCCCGCCGCCCGGCGGCGCAAGGAGGGCTATTCGCGGATTCTTTTTGAGAACGGTGCCAACCGACCGGCGTAATGTCTTCTTCTTCGTGTGCCCGACCGTTAGCCTCCTCAGAATATCTAGATATACCGGAACGAACAAAGCTTCCAGTTTCAGATGATGCGAAGCCACGTCGGCATCGGCGGGCATGCCGTCGAGCTGGATAAAGCCGCACTCGTTCGCGATATAACGCCTGTACGCCTCGATTGCCTTTTCGACGTGCTCATCGCCGATTTCTGCGGTCTCAGGACCCAGAAATCGCAACGTATGCAGCGCGCCGCCGCAATCAGCATCAGCCGTAATCAGTTCGTCAGCAATCGCCCGAGGGACCAATTCTCCATCTGAGCGGATCAATGTGAAATGACTACGCGCCATCGAGCGCGCGTAGTAGACAACCCAGAACCAGCCGCGTTCGTGGCCTAAGAGCTCAAGGTCAGGATCGAGAGCTGCGTCCGTCAAATCGCCTGCGATCCGGCCAGCAAGGTTCGTGGCCACCTCCTTGGATACCAGGATGCGACCTTCGATCAATTGTTCAATGATTTGCGCCGCGTCCAACAAGACAATCTTTGTCTTCCGTCTTTGCCGCTCTTGCTCAAGAGCCGTTTCAGTAAATCCGGAGAGGGCGATAAAGTAGCCCGTAACCGGGTCGTCGTTCTCTTCCGCGTCTAATGCGCCCACAAATTTGTTGATATCGGCGCCGCCGATCCGCTCTCCGGTAGCCTTGCACTCCGCGACTGCCCGCCGCCGTTCCAGCCGGTGCCATGCGACAAGGTCCAGCTCACGTCCCGGCTTCTGAATATTCAGGCGCGGCGCGTGGTACCCTAGCGCGACGAACAGATCCGCCATCAAACGCGCAAACAGATCCCCGCGAGGGTTGTTTTCCCTCGCAAGGAGTCGGATGGGAGTTGTTTTCCGCATTATCTGACCTCACCCCCAGATCATCCTTTCTTAATGTTCTCGCGCTAGCCGTTGGCTCGGCGGCGAAATATGATCTTTTTTTCCGTGCTTTTGATGAGATCATACGGCGCCCAGGTCATATCTGCTGTGAGGTCATGACGGTCTGTAATTAGATGCCTCACATGTTCGAAATGTGCAAACTGCGCGACGAAATGGCGATTGAGTACCTGTGCATGCTCGACTGTAATTTCTATGTTCGTAAAGGCGTCATCGAAATCCGCCAGCACCAGGCTTGCGATAGTGTAGGGATTCAGCGTTAGCAACAGCATATATGGCATCATGCCCGGCAAGGGTAGCCGCAGAGCGGGGTCTTCCGGCGCCGGCATAACCAATACTGGGATCGTCGATGAGCGTAGCCGGATCGGCGAGCGAAAGATCGAAAGACCTGCGCCCCGGAAGCTGGCTTCTGCCCATTTGAGAGAGGCGGCCATCGCATTAAACTGGGCATTCGCAAGGTCAGGATTGGCCCGAAAATGGGCGTACATCTCGCGCTCTTCCGATGTGAACGGAATTTCACTGCTGTCTGAGCCCGCGAGCGTAGCGAGTTCTAGGGCGGTTGCCTTGTAGTGAGGCGTTCTCGCTTCGAGATGCCTCATAAGCGCATATAGAATGGCTTTGTCAGAACGATCCAGCGCGCCCGTTCTCCCACTCTCGATTTTGGCCCATGTATCGCTCTGTGAAATCGGAGTCTCGATACGCTTATTGATTTCGGTTTCGACGGTTACGGGCACCCCGTCCCGCATATGGACGTAAAGGTCTCGCTCGTAAGCCAACCCTTTGATCCATCGCTCCGCCCATATGGCAAAGTCGCCGTTCTTGCTGACAGTAGTTATTTTCTTCCTCTCGGGATCAATTGCGAACATTCGCAGGCGGAGCTGCGGATCATAATGGTGATCACGTGGTATATTCATTATTCCAGCTTATAGGGCAGCTATCGTTGCCCTCGCAAGGATCGGACCACCGTTTGCTCGGGTAGTCGGAAGGTTCGGCAAGGACGGCGGCAACATTGAGAGGCGGGTCTCCTGCACCGGTATCCCTAGCAACTCTGGGCGCGCCGGCTTGCGCCGACCGGGCTGTCGTGAACCGAGCCGCGGGGCGTCTCGGCCCTTCGGGCTTCCATCCCTCGCGCAAGACGTTTCGGCGCCCCTGCGGGGCAGCTTTTGATTTTGGTTCGCTATGGGGCTCCGCCCCTCGCGCGGGGAAGGGTTCGCAGGCAAGCCTGCCGCCGCCCGGGTATCCCCGGTCTTCCCCGCCATCGCGCCGGGATGCAGACCCGCTCGTTCCTCGCGGCCCTACGGGCGGGTGATCCCCCTCCCGGCCGGCGCCCATCCCCTTGCTACCCCCGGTCTCGCCGACGGGCAGGGGTTCATGCGCGGACTCTGCGCTGAACCCCATAACCCGAAGGAGAGGAACTATGAGTAACCGTACCGCACTCGCCGCCGCGAGTAAGAACCTTGTTCTTGTACCTCTGAACAAGCTCAAGAAGTCACCGAAGAATGTGCGTAAGACCCCGCACACCAAAGCCGAAATCCAATCGCTTGCCGCCAGCATCGCCGCACTCGGCATGCTGCAATTTCCGGTCATTGAGCCGGAGAACGGCCCGCGCGGCAAGCCGACCGGATTTTATCTGGTCAATGCCGGTGAGGGCCGCCGCCTTGCGCAATCGCTCCGCGCGAAGCGCAAGGAGATCAAACCCGACGAACCGATCCGCTGCATTCTCGATACCGAGCACAACGCGACGGAGATCAGCTTGGCCGAGAACGCGGTGCGCACCGACATGCACCCCGCCGACCAATACGAGGCGTTTGCCAAGCTGCACAGCGAGGAAGGCATGGCCGCCGAGGATATCGCGGGCCGCTTCGGTGTCACCGCGACGGTGGTCAAGCAGCGGCTCAAGCTTGGCGCGGTCAGCCCCAAGCTGATGAAGCTCTATCGCCAAGGCGAGATGAGCCTTGAGCAGCTGTCCGCCTTTGCGATCACGGACGACCACGACAAGCAGGAACGCGTCTGGCGCGAATTGGCCCCGTTCAATCGCAGCCGCGAGTCCATCCTGCGCGCGCTCAGCGACGGGCAGGTGCGTTCGGACGACCGGCGCGCGCTGTTCGTCGGCGCGAAAGCCTACGAGGCCGCAGGGGGCGCGATAGTGCGCGATCTATTCGATCCCGAAGGCGGCGGATTCTTCGCCGATGCCGAGCTACTCGACCGCCTCGCGCGGGAGAAGCTCGAAGCCGAGGCCGCGAAGGTTGCCGAGGAAGGCTGGCGGTGGATTGCCCCGGCCTTTGAGTTCGATCACGGCACGGTCGCCTCCATGCGCCGCGTATTTCCCGAAGCGGTGCCGCTGTCCAAGAAGGAGCGGCAGGAGCTGCGCAAGCTGGAATGCCGCTACAATGCCCTCTGCGACAAGTACCCGGATGCCGATATGCCGGATGAGGCCGCAGCCAAGGTTGCGCGCATCGAGACTGCGATGCAGGAGCTTGCGAAGGAAGCTTACCGGCCCCGCGACGTGAAGCTTGCCGGTGCGTTCGTCACTCTCGGTCAGGACGGTTCGCTGCGCATCGAGCGCGGCTATATCCGCGCCGAGGATGACCCGAATGCCAAGCGCAAGGCCAAGCCCACTGCCAAGCAGAATGGCGACGGTGCCGCACCACTTTCGGAGAAGCTGGTCGCGGAGCTTACCGCCTACCGCACCTCGGGACTGCGCAATGCCTTGGCGCAGCATCCCGGCGTAGCTTTGATGGCACTCGTTCATGCGCTTACGCTCGATCTGTTTTTCGAGCAGAGCGAGGCATCCTGCCTAGAGATCGCCGCCAAGCGCGCATGGCTCTCCGGCCATGCCCCCGGGATCGAGGAAAGCGCCGCCGAGCGCGAAATCGCCGAGCGGCATCGCGCATGGGCCAAGCGCCTGCCCCGCGATGCCGAAAAGCTGTGGCCCTTCATCCAAACGCTCAGCGACAGCGAACGGCTCGACCTTTTGGCGCATTGCGTCTCGCATAGCGTCAATGCTGTGCAGGCACGCGGGCTGCACACGGACGAAGCGACAGCGCATGCCGACGTGCTGGCGCGCGAAGTGTCGCTCGACATGACGGCCTATTGGCAGCCGACTGCCGCCAATTATCTGAACCGCGTAAGCAAGGAGCGCATTGTCGAAGCGGTGCGTGAAGGCGCATCGGAGGCCGAGGCCAAAGCCATCGCACGGCTCAAGAAGTCCGCCATGGCAGAAGCTGCGGAGAAAGCGCTCGCGGGCAAGCCGTGGTTACCCGCGTTGCTGCGCACACCACCACAGGCGTAACCCACGCACCGATACGGGCCGGAGCCGCTAGCGCGGCTCCGGCCTTTTTTTCGTCGATTTAGCGGCCCAGCGCGCAAAATGGAGGCGTTGTTTAAGCGCCCGAATCGGAACAAACTTCCATGTTCGATGGACCGACCCAATTGCTCCACGGGAGTAGGCCAATGTTCTTGCCAAGCTATGCCGCAAAGGGAGGGCGAACTTTAATCCCGCTGGCGCACTTTGCGCCAAACCCCGCGCTGGACGTGGAGTTACGACTCGAAACCGATCTAGCCAAGCTGCCGCAGGAATTGCGGGCTCGGGTCATGATACCGACCGCCGACGAGGCGTTGCGTCGCCAACTGGAAGCGCGCGGCTTCTTCGTGATTGAAGGAACCGCTCAAGCTTACCTGATGGAGCGTCAGTTCCCCGACGGCGTTCTTGTTACCGACCCAGCGGCGTTCTCAGCTCACCACGACGACTCAATCCCCTATGGAACCCCGTAGTGCCCACACAAACCCCGAAACCGCCGGATTTCGGCTGAATCTGCGAAAATCGCCTACACAATATCTGCACAGCCGTTTAGCTCTGCATTTAGTTGTTATATATCAAGATGATATGGAATGGTAATCTCCCGCAAGGGGAGAGGGCGCAATAACAGACGCCGCTATCTGTTGCTTGTCTGGGGTGGGCACGGCCGCCATAGCGCGTCGAAGACGCGCGTAAACGCGCTTATGGCGGCCTGAGCCCACCCTACGGATTCTTCCGGCTTCCCACGAATTGCAGCGTCACCTCGCGGGTATGCGGCCGCGCGCGGTGCTCGATCAGATAAATGCCCTGCCAGGTGCCGAGCGCGAGCCTGCCGGCAGCGACCGGGACGTGCAGCGACACACCGGTGAGCATGGCTTTGACGTGCGCCGGCATGTCGTCGGGGCCTTCCACGTCATGGATCCAGCCGGCATCCTCGGGCGCGAGGCGGCGCAGCGCCGTTATCAGGTCGGTGCGCACGTCCGGATCGGCATTCTCCTGGATCGCGAGCGAGGCGGAGGTGTGGCGCACGTAAGCGAGCAGCACGCCGTCGCCGGCCGCGGCCGCGGCGAGGAAGTGCGCGACCTCGCCGGTGATCTCGGTTAGTCCTTCACCGTCGGTCTCGACCCTGAGCTTGGCGCTGGCGACGATCTCCGGTGCGGCGCTGTGCACGGACTCAAGCCGCATCCCCCCGGTGCGCCCGAGGCGAGGCGCCGCCATCTCAGATACCGTTCTTCTGCACGCCGGGGCGATCGCGGTCCAACTCGCGCTGGGTACGCTCGGCCATGTCGAGCAGGCGGCGCCACATTTTCTCGAGGAACGCCATCATCCGGTTGACGTCGGCGTCGCTCGGCAAGGTCAGCTCGCGCTCGCCCTGTTTGGGCGGCGAGGCTGCGGCCGGCGGGTTCGGCGCGCTCGTCGAGGGCGGGACCGTTTCCGGCGGCACCGGCGCATGGCGTGCCTCTTCCAGCTGCTTGCGCAGCGCTGCGTTCTCATCGAGCAGGCGGCCGATTTCGTTCTCGAGCGCGGTGCGGTCGTCGGCAAGCGCACGGCACGCCCATTCGCTGACGCGGCTGCACAGCGACACCTGCCCGGTGCGGCTGTCGAGCCGCAAAACCCCGTCGGGCACTTCCTTGAAGCTGAAGCGGCCGTTGTCGCTCTCGGGCGCGCCCTCGCCGAGCGCAGGCGTGACACCGGCAACAAGCCCGAGCAAAAAGACGACGGCAATCGCGCGCATGAGGACACCTCCGGACCCGATTCTAGAGCCTCGGAGCCCGGCTGCAAGCGCGCGCGACGGCGCCCGGAAGCCGATCATTGTCCATTTGTTTTCAGCACGTTACGCGCAGGTTCCCGATTCTTGACACTGTTCGACCCGGTCAGTATGGTCCGCCCGGCTTCGGGGGTGGTCGGAAAAGCCCGGATTTCTTGGGTTTTGCGGGTGTCGAGAGACATGGGCGACGGCACGCGCAGGAACGAGGACGAAGGGTCCCGACCGTCCGACGATGCCGATCTCTCCGCGAGGCTCAAGCGTCTCGGCGCACAGCTCGACGCGAGCACGGGCCGCCCGACCCGAACGGATCCTGCGCCGCAGCCGGGCGACGCCTCGGCGATGGCCCGCGGGTTCCGGCTCTCGACCGAGCTCGTCGCCGGCGTATTCGTCGGAGCCGTGCTCGGCTGGTTCCTCGACCGCGCGCTCGGGATCTCGCCCTGGGGCCTGATCGTGTTCGTGCTGCTCGGCTTTGCGGCGGGCGTGCTCAACGTGATCCGCGGCGCCGGCGTCGGGATGGACGGGCGGACCAGGACGTGACTTGCGCTTCCCGCACGCGGCCGCGGGAGCGAGCGACGGAGAAGGGCCGAACCGGCCATGACGACCGATCCGATCCATCAATTCCAGATCAACAACCTGTTCACGATCGCCAAGGTCGGCGCGCGCGAGATCGCGTTCACCAATTCGGCGATGTTCATGCTCATTTGCGTGCTCGGCATCGCGCTGCTGATGATCGGCTTCACGCACGCCCGGGCACTGGTGCCGGGCCGGCTGCAGTCGATGGCGGAGGTCTCCTACGAGTTCGTCGCCGACACGCTGCGCAGCGCGACCGGCGAAGCGGGCATGAGGTTCTTTCCCTTCGTGTTCACGATTTTCATGTTCGTGTTGTTCGCGAACGTGCTCGGCCTCCTGCCCTACTCCTTCACGGTGACGAGCCACATCATCATCACGGCCGCGTTGGCTCTGCTGGTGTTCTTCACGGTCATCATCTACGGATTCTGGAAGAATGGCCTGCGCTTTCTCAAGCTGTTCGTGCCGAGCGGCGTGCCGGTCTACATCCTGCCGTTCGTCGTGGCGATCGAGGTCCTGAGCTTCCTGTCGCGCCCGATCTCGCACAGCGTGCGATTGTTCGCCAACATGCTGGCCGGCCACATCACGCTCAAGGTGTTCGGCGGCTTCGTCACCATGATCGCCGGCATCGGCATAGTCGGCTGGTTCGGCGCCGTGCTGCCGCTCGTCATGATCGTGATCCTCACTGCGCTCGAGCTGCTGGTCGCCTTCCTGCAGGCCTACGTGTTCGCCATCCTCACCTGCATCTACCTCAACGACGCCATTCACCCGGGCCACTGAGCAGGCGGCCCGCCGCCATCCCGCAACACAGCAAAGAGGAGCTCTCGTTATGGATCCGGTTGCAGCAAAATACATCGGCGCGGGCATCGCCTGCATCGGGATGGGCGGCGCCGGCGTCGGCGTCGGCACGATCTTCGGCAGTTATCTCGCGGCCGCGATCCGCAACCCGTCGGCCGCGCCGGGCCAGTTCGGCAACCTGATCTTCGGCTTCGCCATCACCGAGGCGCTCGGCATCTTCTCGCTGCTGATCGCGCTCCTGCTGCTGTTCGCATTGTGAGGCCGTCCCGGCGCTTGCGTCGCGCCATCTGAAGCGAGCCATGGCCGAACCGACAGCCCATACCGAGGTCCCGTCCGAGGGCCACAAGGCCGCCTTTCCGCCGTTCCAGCGGGACACGTTCGCCTCGCAGCTCGTATGGCTCGCGATCACCTTCGTGATCCTCTACGTGCTGGTGGCGCGGATGGCGCTGCCGCGCGTGGGCGGCATTTTTGCCGCCCGACGGGAACGGGTCGATTCGGACGTGGAGAGGGCGCGGGGGCTGCGCGAGGAGGCCGAGGCGGCGCTCGCCGCGTATGAAAAGGCGTTGGCCGACGCGCACAGCCGCGGCCAGGCAATCGCGAGCGAGACCCACAGCCGGCTCATCGCGGAAGGCGAGACGCGTCGCAAGGCGCTCGAGGCCGAGCTCAACGCCAAGCTGGCCGAGGCCGAGAAGGCGATCGCCGCGACCAAGCAGGGTGCCATGCGGAACGTGCGCGGGATCGCCGCGGAGGCCGCGGCGGCGATCGTCGAGCGCCTGATCGGTTCGGCGCCGGCCGAGCCGGCGGTCGCGGCCGCGGTCGACGACGCGCTCAAGAGTTAAGCTTTATGTTGGTCGCATTTTCTGCGGAAAACCGGTACCCACTTTTCCGGAAAATGCTCTAGGAGACGCGATGCTGCTCGAAGCGGAATTTTGGGTCGCGCTCGGGTTCTTCCTCTTCATCGGCGTGCTCGTTTATTACGGCATCCCGCAGAAGATGATCAGCGCGCTCGACCAGCGCGGCGCGCGCATCAAGGCCGAGCTCGACGACGCGCGGCGCCTGCGCGACGAAGCCGAGGCGCTGCTCGAGGAATATAAGCGCAAGCGCAAGGAAGCCGACGCCGAGGCCGAGGCGATCATCGCCGGCGCGCGCGCCGAGGCCGAGCGGGTCGCGGAAGAGGCGAAGGCGCGGATGGAAGAGTTCGTCGCCCGCCGCTCACAGGTGGCGGAAGCCAAGATCGCCCAGGCGGAGACCCAGGCGGTCGCCGACGTGCGCGCCGCAGCAGCGGAGGCAGCCGTCGCGGCGGCGGAGAAAATTCTCAGCCAGACCACCAAGGGCGACGTCGCCGAGCGGCTGCTCGCCGACGGCATCCGCGACGTCAAGGCAAAGCTGAATTGATTGTTTGAAGCGCAGCCGCTTTCTGTGTCACCACAGACTCGGTGCTCGTATTTGCGCCCTCTCCCCTTGCGGGAAAGGGCATCTCGGCAGTTCAGCAAATTCGGTGGGGTGAGGGGGAAATACCCCTCGCCCGGCGAAGTTTGTTGAACTTCTTGAGTAGCCCTCTCCCGCAAGGGGAGAGGGCGCAATAACCAGCCGCCAAAGCGCGTCCGACTCGAAGAAAATCGCCGCGCACTCGGCTGCACCCATTCCCGGAAAACCTCCAGCTTTGTGAACTATCTCACACAGGTCTGGCGTGCGCCGGCTTACAACCAAAATGCGCAGTTCATCTGAATACTTAGCTGCGAGACCCATCTCACCCGGAGGTAGCCATGACGACCGTCGAAGCCTTGCGCGAGAAGACCTCGTATGAACTGATCCCGACGAATATCCCGGGGGTCTATGCCTCCCCGGCCCCGCCCGACGATCTCGATCCTCACACCGCGGCACCCTCGCTGCTGCAGAAACACGGCCTGCTTTGGCGCCGCCCCTCTGCGACCGACGACCCGCGGCTCGTGCAGGCATGGAAAACGGCGTTCGGGCGGAAATGGCTGGCGAAGGACCGCATCATCCCCCACTCCGAAGTACAGGTCGGCAAGACCCATCACTTGCGCCGGCTGCCGCGAAAGACCGACGACGGAAGTTTCGTCGGCGCGGCTTGGTCCGGTGCCGGCATCAAGACCGGGACATGGACCGCGGTCATCGGCTACTGGAATATTCCGACGGTGAGCAAACCGTCCGAACCGCAGGGCACCGAAGGCGGATGGAACTCGTCATCCTGGATCGGGATCGACGGCTACTTCATCTCGAACGACGTGCTGCAAGCCGGCATTCAGCAAAAAGTCGCCGCGAACGGGACAGCGACCTACGTGCCCTGGTACGAATGGTATGTTCCGCCTCCCGCCACCGTGCCCCCCGGCACGCCGGTCGACGCCAACGGATATCCGCAGTCCTGGGTCGGCCCGAACGGGACCTATCGCTACATCTATCAGGCCAACATCACGAGCTTCACCGTCAGCCCGGGCGACCAGATGTACTGCTCGGTGCAGTACATCAACAACAAGACCGCCGGACAGATCTATCTCGGCAATCAAACGACCGGCAAGCATCTCAGCATGACGCTGGCGCCGCCCCCGGGCGCGAACTTCAGCGGCAATTCGGTCGAATGGATCATGGAAGCGCCGGACGGAGGAGAGCCGCGAGCCGCGCTGCCGAAATTCACGCCCGTGACCTTCACCAGCGCGGTTGCCTGCGGTCCCAACAACGCCACGGCCAATCCGCAGACCGCCGATACCCTCAATATCGAGACGGCGGCGGCGAAGATTTTGACCTCGGTCACTTTGGGGAATGACACCGCGACGGTCAGTTTCATCGGGTAACGCGCGGCAAATTTGAGGCGCAGCGGCTTTCTGCGTCACCACAGATGCGGCGCTCGTATTTGCGCCCTCTCCCCTTGCGGGAGAGGGCGCAAATAACAAACGGTGCTATTTGTTGCTCGGGCTGCGCATCCGAGACGCGAGATTTTACTGCGCCACGGATGCCGGCTTCACCCACCGCAGCACCGGGTGCCGCGCGGCGCGGGTCTCGTCGAGGCGACGGCGCGGGGCAAGACGCGGCGCTTGAAGGAAGCGCGCCTTCTCGCCGGCCTTGGCCGCCATCGCCAGATCGCGCATGGTCGCGATGAACAGGTCGAGCGAGGCCTTGCTCTCGGATTCGGTCGGCTCGATCAGCATCGCCCCGTGCGCGACCAGCGGGAAGTAGACCGTCATCGGGTGATAGCCCTCGTCGATGAGCGCCTTGGCGACATCGAGCGTGGCGATGCCGGTGCCGTCGAGCCAGCGGTCGTCGAACAAAACTTCGTGCATGCAGGCGCGGTCGCCGAACGGCTGGCTGATGAGCTCGCGCAGGCCGGCGCGCACGTAGTTGGCGTTGAGCACCGCATCTTCCGACGCCTGGCGCATGCCGTCCGAGCCGTGCGAGAGCATGTAGGTCAGCGCCCGCACGAAGGTGCCGAACTGCCCGTGGAAGGCGGAGAGGCGACCGTAGGGCTTCGCGTATGCCCCGACGCCGGCCGGGTGCTCGACCAAACGCACCCCTTCCGCATCGGCGAGCACGAAGGGAACCGGCATGAACGGCGCGAGCGCCGCCGAGAGCGCCACCGGCCCGGCGCCGGGGCCGCCGCCGCCGTGCGGGGTCGAGAAGGTCTTGTGCAGATTGATGTGCATGGCGTCGACGCCGAGGTCGCCCGGCCGCACCTTGCCGACGGTGGCGTTGAAGTTGGCACCGTCGGCGTAGAACAGCGCGCCGGCGCGATGCACCGCCTCGCCGATCGCCACGACATCGCGCTCGAACAGCCCGCAGGTGTTGGGATTGGTGAGCATGATGGCGGCGACGTCGGGGTTGAGGTGCTTCTCGACCTCGGCCGGATCGACGGTGCCGTCGCCGCGCGCCGGCACCGGCTCGACCCGATAGCCGAGCAGCGCCGCGGTCGCCGGATTGGTGCCGTGCGCCGACTCCGGCACCAGCACGACCGAACGCTTTTCGCCGCGCGCCGTGAGCGCCGCCTTGATCGCCATCATGCCGGCGAGTTCGCCGTGGGCGCCCGCCTTCGGCGTCATGGCGATCGCCGGCATGCCGGTCAATTCGCGCAGCCAGCGCGCAAGCTCGGCGATGAGTGCGAGGGCGCCCGCGACGGTCGAGAGCGGCTGCAGCGGATGGATGTCGCCAAAGCCCGGCAAGCGCGCCGTCTTCTCGTTGAGGCGCGGGTTGTGCTTCATGGTGCACGAGCCGAGCGGGAACATGCCGCTGTCGATGCCGTAGTTCCTGTGCGAGAGGCGCACGTAGTGGCGCACGGCCTCGGGCTCGGTGAGCCCGGGAAGGCCGATCGGCGCCTTGCGATCGAGGCCGCCGAGCCGCGCTGTGACCGCCGCCGGCTCCTCAAGGTCGACGCCGGTGACCTCGGGGCGGCCGATTTCAAAGATCAGCGCCTCTTCGATTGCGAGCGCATGGTTGCCGGTGAAGGTCTCGGGCGCGACGTCGGTCGTGATTGTTTGCTCGTTCATTTTGCCAGGACCTTGGCGAGCGCCGCCGCGTAGGCGGCGCGGTCCGCGTCCGTGTTGACCTCGGTCGACGCGACGATGATGAGATCAGCAAGTTCGGGCCGGCCGGGATCGAGGCGCGATGCCGGAACGCCGCCGATGACCCGCTGGCCGGCGAGCGCCTCGACCACCGCTGCGGCGTCGCCCGGCACGCGGATGGTGAACTCGTTGAAGAACGTGTCGTTGAGCACCGCGACGCCCGGCACTTTCGCCAGCGCCTCGGCCAGCTTCACCGCATTGGCATGGTTGACGCGGGCAAGGCGCGTGAGCCCGGCCTCGCCCAACAAGGTGAGATGAATCGTGAAGGCGAGCGCGCACAGGCCGGAGTTGGTGCAAATGTTCGACGTCGCCTTTTCCCGCCGGATGTGCTGCTCGCGCGCCGAAAGCGTGAGCACGAAGCCGCGCCGTCCGTCGACGTCGACGGTCTGGCCGGCGAGCCGGCCCGGCATCTGGCGCACGAACTTCTGACGCGTGGCGAACAGGCCGAGATACGGCCCGCCATAGGCGAGCGCGTTGCCGAGCGATTGGCCCTCCGCCACCACGATGTCGGCGTCCATGTCACCGGGCGGCGTGACGAGGCCGAGCGACACGACTTCGGTGACGACCGCAATGAGAAGCACCCCCGCCGCGTGCGCCTTCGCGGCGAGCGGACGGAGATCGTGCAGATGGCCGAACACGTCCGGGGTCTGCACCACCACGCAGCTTGTTTGATCGTCGAGCGCCGCGGCAACGTCCTCGGCTCCCGCCGGGCCGGGCGGCAGCGCATTCACCTGATCGCCCGCCATCGCCGAGATGGTCTCGATCACGGCGCGATAATGCGGATGCAGGTTGCCGGCGAGCACCGCCTTTCGGCGCTTGGTGAGGCGATGGGCCATGAGCACCGCCTCGGCGGCGGCGGTCGAGCCGTCGTACATGGAGGCATTCGCCACCTCCATGCCGGTGAGCATCGCCACCTGGGTCTGGAACTCGAACAGATACTGCAGCGTGCCCTGGGCGATCTCCGGCTGGTACGGCGTGTAGGAGGTGAGGAACTCGGAGCGCTGGATCAGATGATCGACGCTCGCCGGCACGTGATGCTTATAGGCGCCGCAGCCGACGAAGAACGGCACGCTGCCGGCCGGGACGTTGCGTGCCGCCATGCGGCTGAGCACGCGCTCGACCTCGAGTTCGCTCTTGTGCGACGGCAGCGCCGGCGGCTGCGGCAGCAGCTTGCCGGCGGGCACGTCGGCAAACAAATCGTCGATCTTGCCGACGCCGATCCTGGCCAGCATCTCGCCGCGGTCTTCGTCGGTCAGGGGCAGGTAACGCATGGTCGCCGCTCAGGACGCCGGCTGCCGCACGGCGACGACGATTTCGGCGCGCACGGAATTGGCGATGTAACACTCCTCGTGCGCGTGGTGATGCAGCGCGTCGAGTTCCTGCGGCGACGGCCGTTTCGTTCCGCTGAAGGTGACAGCCGGGTTGAGGGTAATCTTCGAGACAAACAATTTTCCGCGCTGGTTCTTGGTCATGATCCCGACCGCCGCATCCTCGTATTTGTCGACCACGAATCCCGCTTTCGCGGCGAATCCCAGGAAGAACAGCATGTGGCAGCTCGCGACCGCCGCAACGAGGGCTTCCTCGGGGTCGACCGCATCCTCACGCGAGAGCGGGAGGCGCACGGAATGCGGCGAGGACGATCCCGGGACCTCGACGCCGCCGTCGAACCGCCAAAGGTGGCCGCGGCTGTAGCGGTTGTCGGTGAAGACCGCGCCGTCGCGGGTCCAGACAACCTCAGCGCTGTATTCGTGCGTCATGGGCGTGCTCGCAAAATCAGGAGAGCGTGGCGACGTAGTCCTTGTATTGCTGTGCCGTCATCAGGCCGTCGAGTTCAGCCGGATCCGTGAGCTTGAGCTTGAGAAACCAGCCCTTGCCTTCCGCATCCTCGTTCACGGTCGCCGGCGCATCCGCGAGCACGTCGTTGACGGCAACGACCTCGCCGCCGGCCGGCGCATAGACTTCGCTCGCCGCCTTGACGGACTCCACGACCGCCGCCTCCTCGCCCGTGCCGACCTTTTTGCCGATCTCGGGCAGTTCGATGAACACGACGTCGCCGAGCTGCGACTGCGCGTGCTCGGTAATGCCGACGAGCGCGACCTCGCCGTCGAGGCGGATCCATTCATGATCTTTGGTGTAACGCGTTTCTGTCATCGGCTCCTCGTTAAATGCGGAATGCCGCGCCGCGGTTAGTTAGACTCGCCGCGGTAGTAGCGATGCGGCACGAACGGCAGCGCCGCGACCGTTGCGGGGATGTCCTTGCCGCGCACCACGAGCACGACCGGCGTGCCCGGCTCAGCAA
>Ga0153928_1000047_pt1 | contig 59319 bp, 61 predicted proteins | sample TSNJ012MetaG_FD_106656 | JGI IMG/M metagenome (GOLD analysis project Ga0153928, IMG submission 106656) | Attine ant fungus gardens microbial communities from New Jersey, USA - TSNJ012 MetaG | ecosystem: Host-associated > Fungi > Mycelium > Unclassified | place: USA: New Jersey, Wharton State...
AGCCGGGATGGCGTGCGAACAGATACGGCACGTGAGTCACGTCCGCCTGCACGAACACCTTGCTCGAGCCCGACGCTACCACGTGCGAGGTGTGCCCCCACGAATGGCCCGGGGTGCCGACCGACGTGATGCCGGGAACGACCTCCTTGTCCCATGGGTAGGTGCCCAGGCGCTTGAGGACTTCGCCGCTGAACACCCGGCGGTTATTCTTGAACAACCCTTCCATGCGCCCCTTGGGCGCGCGGCTCATCTCGCCGTCGTCCATCCAGAATTTGTGTTCCTCCGCCGGCACCAGAATCTCGGCATTGGGGAAGGAGAGCGAATTGTCGGCGCGCAACAGCCCGTTCACGTGATCGGGGTGGTAGTGCGAGATGATCACCGTATCGATCGCCTTGGCGTCGATGCCGGCGGCGGCGAGGTTGACGAGGAGCTGGCCGGCCAAGCCCTTGTTTTGCTGATAGAAGGTCTCGCCGATTCCGGTGTCGATCAGCACGAGCTTGGCGCCGGTGTTCACCACGATCGGATTGAAGGGATTGAAGAAGATATCGCTGCTCATGTGCGCGGCGGCGAGCGCGGCCTGGACGTCGTCCTTCTTCGTGTTGACGACGAAGTTGTCCGGCAGCGGAATACGGGCGGCGCCGTCCGTGACCACGGTGATCTCAAAACTGCCGACCGTGTAGCGGTAGAAGCCGGGCGCCTGCTTGCCGGCCGCGGGCGCCGCCGCGCGTACCGGCGCGCCGGCGGGGATCGCGCTCAATCCGGCGGCCGCCGCCCCCGCAAACAGCGAGCGGCGTGTTATATCGGTCATAACGTCCTCCCTGGGTCTCTTTGTTGAAGCGATGCGGAAACTAGCACTTCGGTTGCGTCGTTGCGAGGAGGCCGAAGGCCGTTTCGCAATGGCGCGGATGGCTCTCGTGCCGACCCGCGGATAGGCTGCGCGGGTGAGCACTTTCGTCTTCGCCGCCGTCCTGTTTGCCGCCGCCTGCCACGCCGGCTGGAACGCCCTCATCAAGATCGGGCTCGATCCGCTCGCCAGCACCACGCTGATCGCGATCGGGTCCGCCGCGATAAGCCTCGTCTGCCTGCCGATCGCCGGCATGCCGGCGTCGCCGTCGTGGCCGTGGCTCTTCGCTTCGATCGCCATCCATCTGTTCTATTTTGCCGCGCTGATCGAGAGCTACCGCACCGGCGACCTCGGCCAAGTCTATCCCATCGCGCGCGGCGCGGCGCCGCTGATGACGGCGAGCGCCACTGCCCTCTTCATCGGCGAGCATCCGAGCGCGCCGGGCTGGGCCGGCATCGCCACGCTGGCGGCCGGCGTGCTGCTGCTCTCGGCGCGCGGCGGGCGCGCGCTCGTCAAGCTCGACCGCCGGGCGGTGGGCTATGCGCTGCTGACCGCGCTCACCGTCTGCGCCTATTCGCTCGCCGACGGCATCGGCGCGCGCGTGTCGCAAAACCCGCAGTCCTATGTGCTCTGGCTGCTGGCGGGCAACGCTGTCGTCCTCGTGCCCTACGCGCTGTGGCGCGACTTTGCCGGCGTGACCGCGGCGCTGAAATTCTGGCCGCGTGGACTGGCCGGCGGCGCCCTGCAGACGCTCGCCTATGGAATCGCGTTGTGGGCGATGACGCTCGCGCCCATCGCCATCGTGGCGAGCCTGCGGGAAACAAGCGTGCTGTTCGGCGCACTCATCGCCGTTGTTTGGCTCAAGGAACCGTTGCGTGCCGCTCGCATCGTGGCGGCGGTGCTGATCCTTTGCGGGCTCGTCCTGATCCGTCTGCAGTAGCCCGGATGGAGCGCGCAACGCGAAATCCGGGGATGCCGCTCCCGCATTTCGCTACGCTCATGCGGGCTACGACTGCTACGCGCCGAGCGCCTGCCTGATGCGCCCGCGGTCCAGCGGAAGGTCGCGCAACCGCTTGCCGGTCGCGTCGGCGATCGCGTTGGCGACCGCCGCAGCGGTCGGCCCCTGCCCCGCCTCGCCGCTGCCGAGAAACGGCTGCCCGGGCCGGTCGATCACGTGCACGTCGACGCTCTCGGGCACCGAGTCGAAGCGCAGGATCGGATAGGTGGACCAGTCGATGCTGGTGATGCGCGTGTTGTCGAAGGTCACGTGTTCGTAAAGCGTCCAGCTCGCGGACTGCAGGATCGCGCCCTCGGTCTGGTTCGCGATCCCGTCAGGATTGACCGCCTGCCCGCTGTCAATCGCCGCAACGGCACGCACGAGCCGCGCGCGGCCGGTCTCGCGATCGACCTCCGCTTCCGCCGCGACGGCGCAATAAGCCGCGAGGTTCTTATAACGCGCGAAGGCAAAGCCGCGCCCACGCCCCGGGCCGCGCCGGAACGAGGACCAGCCGAAGTGCTCGGCCGCGGTGGTGACGACCTCGCGCGCGCGGTCATCGTCGAGATGGCGCAGGCGGAACTCGACCGGGTCGGCGCCGGCGGCCGCGGCCAGCTCGTCCATGAAGCTCTCGATCGCAAACACGTTGAGATAGGCGCCGAGCGCGCGCAGCGCCGATATCCGCAGCGGCATCGTCGGAATGAAGTGATAAAGAACCCGCGCGCTCGGGAGCCGGTAGATGGGGATCGCATTGCGGTCGCCGCCGCCTTCCGGCAGCGGGAGCGGCTTGGGTTCGGGCGGGGCGAACGGCTGCGCCAGCGATTGCGCCGCCAGCAGCGCCCCGGCGCCGCCCGGCCGCATCGAGTGCGTGTTGCTCCACACCTCGTAGTCCCAGTCGACGATATGGCCGCCGGCGTCGAGCGCCGCCGAGACCTTCCCGACCATCGCCGGGCCGTAGGGTTCCCAGCCGTGTTCCTGCTCGCGCATCCATTGCACCCGCACCGCCGTCCCCGGCAGCGCGCGTGCGATCACCGCGGCGTCGCCCGCGGCGTCGTCCGCGCCATTGTGGCCGTAGCAGCCAGATCCCTCGACGTGAATGCAGCGCACCTGCTCTTTCGGCACGCGCAGCATGGCCGCGATGGCGTCGCGGTCGGGATAGACGCCTTGGGTGTGCGTCCACACGGTCATCATCTCGCCGTCGAGCCGCGCGACCGCGCACGACGGACCGATCGAGCCGTGCATCTGATAGGGCCGCGTGTAGACGGCCTCGAGCTTCTTCGCGGTCACGACGTTCGGCTGCCGGCGATCGAGGTTCGGGACGTCGCGCGCCGGCAGCGACGTGATCACGTGCGCGAGGTCCGATTGGTTCGGAAGCCGCGGCTCCTCGTGCCACTGCGCCGCGGCGGAAAGCGCGCGCATCGCCTGGATCGCTTGGAACTCGCGCTTTGCCACGACGGCGAGGAAATTGCCGTCGCGCACCACCTTGACGACGCCCGGCATTTTTTCCACCGCGCCGGTATCCACCGAAGTAAGGGTCGCGCCGTAGCTCGGCGGGCGCACGACGCGGGCGTGCACCATGCCGGGAAGGCGCAGGTCCTGCACGTAGGCTTCTCCGCCGCTGACCTTGGCCGGAATGTCGACGCGCTGCTGCGACTTCCCCATGATCTTGAACGACGCGGGGTCCTTGAGCGGTGACCGCGGCTGCGCCTCGACGTGCAGCAGTTGATCGGAGACGAGCTCGCCGTAACCGACGGTCCGGCCGTCCGGCGCCCGCACCACCCCATTCTCTGTTTTCAGCTCGTCGGCATTGACGCCGAGGCGCCGCGCCGCTTCGGCGATGAGTATGGCGCGCGCCTGGGCGGCGGCATTCATGATCGCAACGCCGCTGTCCTGCATGGAGTGGCTGCCGGCGGTGAATCCTTCGTTCGCGGTGCGGGCAGTGTCCGCAGTGACGAGCTTCATCGCCGCGAAAGAAACGTCGAGTTCTTCCGCCGCGACTTGCAAGAGGGCAGTCTTGATGCCCTGTCCCAGCTCGGCCTTTCCCGTGAACACGGTCACGCCGCCGTCGGCGTCCATGCGAATCCATGAATCCAGGAACGGACTTTTCTCGAGGCTGCCCGGCAGGTCTTTCGCAGCATTTGCCGCGGCGCCGCTCTGCGGCGCCTGTGCCAGCAGGCGCGCGGCCGAAGAGAAACTCACCACGAGCGCGCCAGTGCCGGCGAGCACGCTTCGTCGTGTGAGATGTGCGCTCATCGCCCACCTCCCGCCGCCGCTTCGGCGGTCCGCTTGCCGGCTGCGCGCTGCACGGCGCGGATGATCCGCATGTGGGTGCCGCAGCGGCACAGGTTGGGCTCGAGCGCCGCGCGGATGTCGTCGCGCGAGGGACTTGCGTTGCGGGCAAGCAGCGCATGCGCGCGCATGATCATGCCGGCGATGCAATAGCCGCATTGCGCGGCCTGCTCGTCGATGAAGGCTTGTTGCAGCGGCCCCGGTTTTTCGGCGGTCCCCAAGCCCTCGACCGTCGTGACGCGCCGGCCTTCGAGCAGCAGGATCGGCGTGAGGCAGGAAAACACCGCCTGATCGTCGACCATCACGGTGCAGGCGCCGCACTGGCCCAGCCCGCAACCGAACTTCGCGCCATTGAGTTCGAGATGGTCGCGCAGCACGTAGAGCAGCGGCGTATCGGGCTCGGCATCGACCTCATGCTCGCGGCCGTTCACGTTGAGCTTCATTGGCGCGCCTCCTTCTCCCCGGGCGAACCGCGCGCGGGCTCCGGCGCCGGGCCCGGGTGAACGCGAGACTGTTCCGTGCGCGCGTCGCGGATCTGCTTTTCCACGTCGGTCCACGGCGGTTTGTCACTGAAGCGTGCGCGGACGTAAGCGAGAAGATCGGCCATTTGCCGGTCGTTGAGAACGCCGGCAAAGCCCGGCATGATCGGGCGCCGTTGCTCGTCTTCGGCCGGCAAGCCCCCCAGGATCACGTTGATCGCGTTGCGTGCGGTCGGCCCGCTCGGGCCGGTGCTCAACGAGAGATCGATGCCGCCGTAGGGCGGTGCGCGGCCGGCGTCATGGCAGGTCGCGCAGGCCGCGGCGTAGATGGCGGCGCCGGGGCCGCCGGCGCCCTGGCGTTCCCTCCTTGGCGACGGCGTGTTCGAGGCTCGATGCGGCCCGGCCACGCTTGCCATATAGGTCGCGATCGCCTGGACGTCCGCCATCGGCACGGCCGCGAGATTGTCGGTCACCTCGCTCATCGGCCCGCGCGCCACGCCATGATCGCCCTGCCAGCCGTTGCGCAAATAAAACGCCAGCGCCGCCTTGTCCCACGCCACCGGCGCCGGCGAGGCCGCGTCGAGCGCATAGGCCGTCCACCCTTCTGTTTCGCCGCCGGCGAACGCCTGGTGTTTGTTCTCGGCGCCGAGAAAATTGCGCGGCGTATGGCACGCGCCGCAATGGCCAAGTCCGTTGACGAGATAAGCCCCGCGGTTCCACTCCTCGCTCTGGCCGGGATCCTTTTCAAAGGGTCCCTTGCGCAGGAACAGGAGCTTCCACCCGGCGAGCAGCGGGCGCAGGTTGAGAGGAAACGGGACGGTGTTCGCCGGCGCCGTCGCGGCGACCGGTTCTCGCGTCATCACGAAGGCATAGAGCGCCTTGATGGTGTCATCGGACGCCAACGTGAAGTGATCGTAGGGAAACGCCGGGTAAAGGTGACGGCCGCCGCGGTCGACGCCTTCGCGCAACGCGCGCCGGAACGCCGCTTCCGACCACGCGCCGATGCCGGTCTTTTCATCCGGGGTGATGTTGGTCGAATAGATTGTGCCGAACGGGGTGGGCACCCCGAGCCCGCCCGCAAACTCGCGCCCGCCCGGCGCGGTGTGGCACGAGCGGCAATTGCCGATCGCGGCAAGCTCGCCGCCGCGCTTGATGAGCGCAGCATCGAAACTTCCGGCCGCCGGCCGGTTCACCCGATCGATCGCCGGCCGCCAGACGAGCGCGGCAATGCCCGCACCGACGATCACCACGACGGCGATAACGGCGAGGAGCGTCTTGCGCATCAGCGGCTACCCTTCGGCGCCACCTCAACCCGAGAAGCGCAGCGGCGGTTCCCACGCCAAATGCGGGTCAGCTCGGCTTCAGGCGCGCGAGGTCGCCGGTGCACATCGAAGGCATCGACGCGCCGCATCCCGGCGCCACGGCGGAGACGCAGTCGAGCCCCCTGGCGGTGCAATTTCGGCTCCCCCCCGACCGCTCGCGCGGTGAGACCATCGACTCGTCATCGCCCGCAAAAAACTCAAACGTCACCCTGAGGAGGTCGCGCGCTTGCGCGCGACCATCTCGAAGGTGGAAGCAGGCAGGAGTTTGCTTCCATCCTCCGAGACGCGCGCCTTCGGCGCGCTCCTCAGGATGACGGTGTTGTTTGTTTCGCGACCGGCAGTTGCCCCTGGCTACGATGCCCTGATCTTTTTGAGTTCCGGCAGCAGTTCGTCCGAAATTAGGCGCATGCTGGCGAGCGCGGTCGACAATGGCATGCCGACCCAGTGGGTGCGGATGATGAGATGGTTCACGCCGAACTCTTCCCAATACGGCTTGAGCCCGGCGTAGCAGTCTTCCGGCGAGCCGAGGATGAAGCGTCCCTTTATCAGCTCGTCAAGCGGACGGCTGAAATCCGTGTTGTCGGGCATCACCTTGTCCTGTCCCCATTTGGCGTAGTCGCGGTATTTGCCCAACAAATAAGGGCCGGCCATTTCCAGCGCGGTCGCCCGATCCTTGGCGCAGTAGACCTCCTTGGCGATCGGCAGTTCGCGCGGCTCCGGCTTGCCGCGCGCCGCAAGCTCGGCGCGGTAGGCCGCCATCTGGTGACGGATGGTGTCGATGGTGGCGTGCGGATTGACGAACCAGGTATCGGCCATGCGGGCGGCGCGCCGCACCGCCGGCTCGTTGTTGGCCGCCATCCAGATCGGCGGGCGCGGCTTCTGCACCGGCCGGATGTTCAGGTGCACGTTGTTAAGGCGGCAGCCCGGTCCGTCGTAGGACACGCGGTCCTCGGTCCACAGGCGCTCGACCAGCGTCAAATATTCTTCGAAGCGCTTGACGCGCTGGCCCTTGGGCACGCCGAAGGCGTCGAACTCGATGTCGCGGTAGCCGAGACCGACGCCAAAGATGAAGTTGCCGCGCGCGATCACGTCGAGCGAGGCGACCGTCTCGGCCGTGTACACGGGGTTGTGCAGGTTGAGCAGCAGAATGCCGAGCCCGAGCGTCATCTCGCCTGATTCCGCGGCGAGCCGCGCCAGCAGCGGCACGATCTGAAGCTGCTTGTTGTCGCCCTCGTTGAGATAATGCTGCCCGGTGAAGAGCGAGTCCCAGCCGCGGTCGCGCGCGTGGCGCACCATGACGAACTGGTCCTCGAGCGCGCTCACCATGTCGGTCGCAAGCGTGTGCTGGTTGGTGATGAAAATGCCGACCTTCATGCCGTCTCTGCCTCCCGGGCCCAATTGCGCTGTCGCCGCGCCAGCCGATTCTCCACCACCTCGCCTTCGAAATCGGCCGCGGCCACGACGAGCTTCGCGCGATCGACATTATCGAGCGTGTTGACGTTGAACACGGCGTAACGCGTGCCGTCGATCGTGCAGGTGACGATCGGGATGATCCCGCAGGTGAGGCAGACGTGAAAATCCGCCGTGCGGGTGCCGAAGCGGTATTGCGTCACGCGCGCGGGGTCGCCGATCGCCAGCGTAAAGCGGGCGTCCGGATGCGACGTCCACGCCGCGCCGTGCCTCGTGCAAAAGCCGCAGCCGCAGGCGCGCGCCGCGATCGTGGGCGCGTCGGGCCAGTCGAGCGCGACGCGGATGTTGCCGCAGTGGCAGCTTGCGTCCAGGCGCATGGTCAGGGATCCGGGATCAGGAAAATCAGGTATCAGGTAGATAGCATGGATTTTCCCGACCCTTGATACCCGATCATGCCGCCCGCACGCTCGGCGCCTCCGGCGGCATGACCGGCGCGGTTTCCCCAGCCAGGACTTTCTCGGTAACATTGCCGACCAGCAGCGCCGTCGGGCTCACCGAGTTCATCAGCCGTTGTTTCACGCTCTCGCGCCGACGCGGGAGCGTCGTCCGCACGGCTTCATCCAAGGCGGCGACGGTCGCGGGGCTTATGTTCTCCTGGTTCGTTGCGACCGGCGGGGGCTCCGCGGGCGCTGTCCCGGCCGGCTCGGCCGATTGCGGGGCCGCGGCGATTGTTTTCGCATTGTTGTTATCAATAACTCCCTCCGATTTTACCTCCGGCGCTGGGCCGGCAGCTTCCTCGCTCGGGGTTAAATCGGAATGCTGGCGCGCGGGGGTGCCGGCCTTGAGCAACGCCACGACTGCCTCCTCGATGCGGGCGAGGCGCTCGGCGAAATCGATCTCGGCCACCGCCTTCATAGCGAGCACGCGCGCGGTACGCCCGACGAGGTCGACGAGGCGCGCGGCCTCGTCGCTGGCGATCTCGCCGGCGCCGAGCGCGCGGTGGATCTCGGTCAGCGCATTGATGACGTAATCGGGGGAGTCCGGCGTGGGCAGCGCCACCGCGGAAGCCCGGTGCTTGCCCATGAGCCGGTCGAGGCACTGGCGCATGGCGCCGTTATTGCCGTCGCCCGCCAGCTCGAGAACCCGCTGGATCAGCAGCCGCCCTTTTTCATCGAGGGCGTCTTGCATCTCGCTGGTGAACTTGTTGCGCGAGCCGACCGGCCGCCCGGCCGGATTGCCGCTCTGACCTTTGACGAATGGCATGGCTTTCTCCTGTGATGGCCTTCGCTCGCCGAAAACCTCGTGAGTGTAATCATACTCTAAGTAAACACCTTTAGTCAACACCGATGTTATAGAAAAATCGTCCGCAAATGCGGCGCGCGGCCGCCGGCGGTGTCGTGCGCGGACAACGGATCGCGGCCGCGGGAAATCGTCCCCTCCGAGCGAGCAAATCGCCGCTTGCCAAAACGGTTGGGCGGGCGCGTACTAACGGCTCCAAGCAATTTCGACGTGCCCAGGCCCGCGCCGACCGATAAGTCGCCGCGCGCCGCCGCTATCGCAGAAGCAAAAAACCAACGATCTCAAGGAGGAAACCCATGACCGCGAATCCTGCCTTGTCCCGCCGTTCGCTGTTGGCCGGCACCGTAATGACCGGCATCGCCGCCGGGCTGCCGGCGGGCCCGGCGCTCGCCAAGGCGCCGCAACTCGGCACGCAGGCGCCCTATTTCTACCGCTTCCGCATCGGCTCGATCGAAGCGACCGTCGTTTCCGACGGCGCGCTGCCGCTCGGCGAGCCATCGGGCAGCTTCCTCGGCACCTCGAAGGAAGAGGTCGGCAAAATGCTCACCGAGCACTTCCTGTCCGCCGACAACGTGGTGCTGGAGCAGAACGCGCTCGTGCTCAACACCGGCGACAAGCTCGTGCTGATCGACACCGGAATGGGCTCATCGACCATGTTCGGGCCGTCGACCGGCAAGATTCTCAACAGCCTCAAGGCCGCCGGCATCGACCCGAAGGACATCGACGGCGTCATCCTCACCCACGCGCACTGCGATCACTGCTGGGGCATCATGGGCGACGACGGCGCGCGCCATTTCCCCAACGCGCAGATCTACATGAGCCAGGCCGACCTCGACTTCTGGACCGACGAGGCGAAGCTCTCGATGGCCGAGCCCAAATACATGAAGCCGTTCGTGGAAGGCGCGCGCAAGAACCTGCTGCCCAACCGCGACCGCATCGTGTTCGTCAAGGACGGCCAGGAAGTGGTGCCCGGCGTCCAGGCGATCGCCGCGCCCGGCCACACGATCGGCCACACGATCTACATGGTGACCTCGGGCAACGACTCGCTCGCCGCGATCGGCGACACCACGCACCACCAGGTGCTGCTGTTCGAAAAGCCGCTGATCGAGTTCGCCTACGACACCGATTCCAAACAATCGGCGCAGACCCGCGTGCGCGTGCTCGACATGCTGGCGACGGACCGCATCCCGCTGCTCGCCTATCACTTCCCGTGGCCGGGCATCGGCCATGCGGCCAAGCAGGGCGAGGGCTTCCGCTGGCATCCGGCGCCGATGGAGATGACAAGGTTGTAACAAACACAACGTCATCCTGAGGAGGCCGTGCGAAGCACGGCCGTCTCGAAGGATGGAGACGAGCACGGTGCCTGCTTCCATCCTTCGAGACGCTCGGCGCTTCGCGCCGAGCTCCTCAGGATGACGTCGGTTTTATGCGCGTGCCAGTTCATGCGCGTGCCGGCCGCAATGTGAAGCGCTTCACACTCGTTGTGATCGCTTTAGGCAATACTTCGCTTCGTCTCGCTTCCGATCGTCGACCATCATGGGAGGACACTATGGCGCTACGAGCCGGTTACAAGGCTGTGCAAGGCAGCGAGCACTCGTTTCCGAAAGACCACAAAGAACTCAGGGCAAGCGCCGGCGGCGAACCGATCACCGTGACGCTCATCCTGCGGCGCCGCCCCGACGGCGCCAAAATGCGGGCCTTGTCGGAATTTTCTGCCGATGCCAACGCGTCGCACCAGCGCCCGTCGCGCGAGCAATTTGCCGCCGCGCACGGCGCCGATCCGAAGGAAATGGCGCAGGTCGAGGCGTTCGCCCGCACCAACGGTCTGGAGGTGGTCGAGAGTCATCCGGGCCGCCGGTCGGTGGTGGTGCGCGGCACCGTCGACGCAGTCAATAAAGCGTTCGCCGTCCAGATGCGCGACTTTCAATCGCCGCGCGGAAGATATCGAAGCCACGACGGCCCCGCCGCCATTCCGGCGTCCATTTCCAACATGGTCGAGGCGGTCGTCGGTTTGCACGAGCGGCCGGTCCCGGCGCAACATTTTTCCACCGCCAGCCGGCGCAATCCGGGCGATCCGCCGAACACCCATACGCTCTCGCCCCAGGACGTGGCGCATCTTTACGATTTCCCCACCGGCGACGGCACCGGCGAGACCATCGGCATCTACGAGATGGAAACGTCTGAAGGTCGGGCCGGCTATACGGCCAAAGACATCGCCGACACCATGCGCGCATTCGGCGGCGGGCTGAAGATCCCGAAGCCGATCGACGTCGCCGTTGACGGCGTGGGCAATTCGGGCGTTTCCGACGGAGAAACCGGGCTCGACATTACGGTCGCGGCCGCGGTCGCCCAAGGCGCCAAGATTGCGGTCTATTTCGCCGGCCCGACGCCGCAGAACATCATCCATACGCTGCAGCGGATGATCCATCCGGGTGCGGGCGATCCGCAACCGAGCATTCTCTCCATCAGCTACGGCTGGGGCCCGGATGACCCGGGCAGCCAGAGTTTCTCGGAACAGGACTACACGCAGATCGGCAAGCTGTTCCAGGACGCCGCCAATCTCAAGATCACGGTGCTCGTTTCCTCGGGCGATTCCGGCTGTTTCATCGCAAGCCAGACGCAGGCACAGACCAGCTATCCGGCGAGCGAGCCGTGGGTGACCGCCTGCGGCGGAACGACGATCGGCAACATCGACGGGCTTTCATTCGACGAGGTCGTCTGGAATGAAGGCAGCAACGGAGGGGCGACCGGCGGCGGCGTGAGCGCCCGTTTCCCTGTGCCGCCCTACCAACGCGGCTTCAAGATTCCCAAGCGCAACCGCACAAATAAAGCCGGACGCGGCGTTCCCGATATCGCCGGCAATGCCAGCGAGAACAGCGGCTACATACAGTTCATCAATGGGCAGCGCGGGCCGGTCGGCGGCACGAGCGCCGTCGCGCCGCTCTATGCCGGGCTGATCGCGCGCATCAACGCCAACCTCGGCCACCCGGTCGGCTTTCTCAACCCGACCATCTACAGCCTCGCGAACAGCGCCTTCCGCGACATCCTCGGCGCGCCCGGGCCGGCGAATAATTCCTTTGGCCGGGCGACCGGCTATCCGGCGCGGACGGGATGGGACGCGTGCACCGGGCTCGGCAGCGTGAAGGGCAACGCGCTGCAAGACGGCCTGCGCGCGGCGCGCACGAGCAGCGGGCGGCAGGCGTCCGCGAAGGCTGCCGCCAAGGCGCCGCCGCGCGAAACCGGCCAGCAAGCGCCGATCCCGGCCCAGGTGTTCAGGGCGGGCCCGTTCAAAGGCGTCCCCGTCACCGACGCGTTCGCACTCGCGGCGATGCGCGAGAGCCCGGTCATCGTCGATCCCCCGAAGGTGCCCTGGCCCGCCGGCCTCGCGCCGACGCCGGTTGCGCTCGGAAGCTTCTCCCCCGGGGAGAAGATTTCGGGGCCGCTCAAAGTCAAGGCGGATGCGCTCATCATCCTTTACACGGAACTCGAGACCAGGGCGCTGCTCGGCGTCTTTACCGGCGACAACGCGTGGTCGGCCGCGCGGCAGAAGAAATGGTGCGGCTACGCCCATGGCTTCGACATGATAAAGCCGATCATCGCCAACATCGGCAGCGACAACGGCCTCAAGGACGGGCTGTTCGGATATCTTTCCGCGGTCAAGATCGGAACGAAGACGGTCGTGCTCTACAAATCCGAGCTGCATCCCAAGCAGAACGGCAACAAGCTTCCGTTCGTCCCGGTCATACAGCAACTCGTCTCGGAACTCGAGCCCGATGTCGTCATCAGCACGGGAACCGCCGGCGCCATCGGAAGTCACGTCAATTGCGGCGACGTGGCGGTGACTACCAGCGCGCGCTTTCACGTGCGCGACCAATACCCGACCGAGCCGCAGATCGACACGCTCAGCGCGGGCAAGACGGCGCTGAAGAGCAGCTTCGCCGTCGACCCGAAATATCTCAATTTTGCCGCTGAGAATTTCACCAAGCTGTCGCTCGATGGGCTCGCCAAATGCCACACCGAGCTGGAAAAGGCGCCCGGCTATTCGTTCGTGAAGCAGAACACGCAGGCGCCCAAGATCTATGTGAATGCCCCTGCCGGCGGTTCGCAACCGATGGCGGTCGTCTCGGCCGATTACCTGACGGTCGACGACAGCAACGATTCCGAAGGCTTGCAGCCGCTCGGCATCATGAACGAGACCGACGACGCCTTCGCGTTCTATGCGATCGGGAAAATTCCCGGAAAGAAACCGCCCTGGGTGTCGGTCCGCAACGCGTCCGAACCGCAGATCGACGCGAAGCCGTTCCCGTCAGGCACCTCGCAACAGGAGATCATCCGCACCCTGGGCAACACCGCCGGCCGCATCTACGGCATCTATCAGTACTGCACGACGCTCAACAGCGCGTTCGCCTGCTGGGGTGTGGTGGCCGGCATGTAGCGGCTCCGTCATTGCGAGGAGCCGCGCAGCGGCGACGAAGCAATCCCGCGCAGCGCGCGAGGCTCCTGGATTGCTTCGTCGCTTCGCTCCTCGCAATGACGCTGCGTTCACGCCGCCTTGCCGCGCGCGAGCGCGTGCACGTCGGCGGTGGTGAGCGCATTGCCGCCGATGCCCCAGTCGCCGCTTTCCACCTCCTCGACCACGCACCAGGTGACGGAGCGCATGGCCTCGCCCTCGATCGACACCATGGCGTCGGTGAGCTTGCTGATCATCTGACGCTTCTGTTCCTTGCTGAAGACGTCCTTGATGACACGGACTTGAATGAGCGGCATGGGATTCTCCTTTTATGTTCAAAGTTCGGGTTGTCGAAGCAAAGCCGGAACCTGCTTCGATCCGTTGCGACCGCCGGGCGATCACATCCCGGCAGCATGGCAGGGATGGGCGCTCGCGGCTTTGCCGCGCGCTTGATTTGTCCTTGAGATTGGCTTGATTATCCGCTGAGAGGCTGGGCGCCCGAGCACGAGCGTGGAATTTCTCTTTGACGGCCATACGCTTGACACCGACCGGCGCGAGCTGCGCCGCGGCAGCGAGCCGGTTGCGGTCGAGCCGCAGGTGTTCGATCTGCTGGTCTACCTCGTCCAAAACCGCGACCGGGTGGTGAGCAAGGACGACCTCATCGCCTCGGTGTGGGGCGGCCGCATCGTCTCCGAATCGACGCTCACCAGCCGCATCAATGCCGCGCGCAAGGCGGTGGGCGACAGCGGCGGCGCCCAGAAGCTCATCCGCACCATCGCCCGCAAGGGGTTGCGTTTCGTCGCGGCCGTGCATACCCCCTCGGGCGGGAACGAAGCGGCTTCGCCCGGCGCGCCGGCCGCGAAGGAAGCGCGGGAGCCGCCGCGCACGGCCCTGCCGCTGCCCGAGCGGCCGGCCATCGCCGTGCTGCCTTTCACCAACATGAGCGGCGATCCCGAGCAGGAGTATTTTTCCGACGGGATCAGCGAGGACATCATCACCGCGCTCTCCAAGCTGCGCTGGTTTTTCGTTATCGCGCGCAACTCCTCGTTCATCTACAAAGGCAAGCCGGTGCACATGAAGCAGATCGCCGAGGAACTCGGCGTCGGCTACGTGGTCGAGGGCAGCGTGCGCAAGGGCGGCGACCGCCTGCGCATCACCGCGCAGCTCAACGACGTCTCGACCGGCAGCCACCTCTGGGCCGAGCGTTATGACCGGGCGCTCGCCGACGTGTTCGCGGTCCAGGACGAGATCACCGAGGCGATCGTCGCCGCGATCGAGCCGCAGCTCTATGCGGCGGAGAATTTTCGCGCCCAGCGCAAGCCGCCCGACAGCATGGACGCGTGGGATCTCGTCATGCGGGCGCTCTCGCACTACTGGCGGGTGACGCGGCAGGACAACATGGTCGCCCAAGCCCTGCTGGAGAAGGCAACCGCGCTCGATCCCAATTACGGCCAGGCGTTCGGGCTGCTCGCCACCAGCCACACCTTCGGCGCTCACATGGGATGGGAGGACATGGCTCGGATGACGCCGGTCGCCGAGCAGGCGGCGCTCGCGGCGATCCGCGCCGACGACGACGATCCGTGGGCGCATCACGCGCTCGGCAGCGTTTATCTGTTTGCGCGGCGGTTCGAGGATTCGCTCGCTCAATTCGAACTGGCGCTGCGGCTCAATCCGAATTTCTCGCTCGCGCAGGGCTATTACGGGCTCACCTTATCTTATTGCGGGCGCTGGCAGGAAGGCGCCGCGGTGGCGAACCGCGCAATCCGGCTCAGCCCGCGCGATCCGTTCTCGGGCGTCTATTACGGCGTCGCCGCCTATGCCCAATTCGTCGGGCGCGATTACGAAGAGGCGATGCGGTTGGCGCGCCAGGGCATCCGTCAGCGCGGCGATTTCGTCGGCGCCCACCGGGTGCTCACCGCCGCTGCCGCCATGGCCGGGGAGGCCGATGTCGCCGCCGCCGCGCTCGACGAACTGCGCCGGGCGCAACCCAACGTCTCGCTCGCCTGGATCGCGCAACAAATGCCGATCAAAGACGCGGCCGAGCGCGAGCACTATCTCGAGGCCTTCCGCCGTGCGGGATTGAGCTGACGGCGGCTCCCCGCCGCGTCACAACCGGGACGTTTTCCAGCAAAATCTATCGCGATCTATCAGTCGTCATTGCCCGCGAAAGCGGGATGTGGGCTAAGGCCGCCGGAGGGCGCAGCGCGAAGGCGGGGTGCCCACCAGAGTGTCTCTTACAACTCTCACGCTACCCAAAAAGGTGGGTGCGGCCGCTCCGCTTGCGCTACGCGGCCTTAGATTAGCTCACCCTGATTCGGGCGCTTGTTGACCCGCCGCCGATATGGCACACGGGCCTGGATTCGTGGCGCGTTCCGCCGTCGATCGATCTCCCGCAGGCCGGTGACCCATGGATGAAACGCAGCTTGCGAGGCGCCACATCACCGCTTGGCTCATTGCGCTGGCGCTCACGGCCGCTTTCTGCGCCATCTCGTACGCCTGGTTCGACCGGCCGATCGCCTTTTTCGTCAACCGCGAGCTCGGCCAGCCCGCGCTGCTCGCGCACCTGCCGCGCATCTCCGAATGGCTGGTGGTCGCGGCCTCGGGCGTGTTCGTCCTGCTCGGCTTGCGCGGGCTCACCGGACGGCCGCTCTCGCGCCTGGAGGCGGTGATCCTGTTGTGTGGGCTGAGCATCATCGTGGCGACCGCCATCAAGGGCGAGCTCAAGCTCATCTTCGGCCGCACGTGGCCGGAAACCTGGATCGGCAATAATCCTTCGCTCATTCGCGACGGCGTCTACGGCTTCCATTTCTTCCACGGCGGGCGCGGCTACGAATCCTTTCCCTCCGGCCACACCGCGGCGGTGTGCGCCGCCATGGCGGTGCTGTGGCAGTGCTATACGCGCTGGCGCGCGCTCTACGCCATCGTCGTCGCCCTCGTCGTCATCGGGCTGATCGGCTCTGATTTTCATTTCCTGAGCGACATCGCCGCGGGCGGATTCGTCGGCGGCTCGACCGGCTGGCTTGCCGTGCTGATGTGGGAGTCGGGAGGGCCGAAGAGCGTGCTGAAGGAAAGCGAATGGCGAAAGGAGCGAATAGTGAGTAGTGAATAGTGAGTAGTGAGTGGTGTAACTCTTCTCACCACTCACCACTCACCACTCACCATTCACGATCTATTCGCTATTCGCTTCCGCGAGGACAACGCGTGTATTTCGATCGGCGGCTGTGGCAGCTCACGCGCGGCATGCGCTGGCGCATCGTCGCCAGCGTGCTCATGGGCCTCGCCTCGGCCGCGGTCGGCATGGCGCGGTTCGTGTTCCTCGGCACGCTGCTCGCGCGCGTGCTTGCCGGCTTGCCGGCCCGGTCGCTGATCGTCCCTGCCGCGGCGGTCGCGGCTGCGGTGCTGCTGCGTGGGTTTTTCGAGCACGCGCGCACCATGGTCGCGCACCGCACGGCGACGCGGGTACAGGAAGTCCTGCGGCTCAAGCTCTACGACAAGGTCGCCGAACTCGGCCCCGCCTGGTTCGCGGGCGAGCGTACCGGCGGCGTGATGCTCTCCCTCGTCGACGGGGTCGAGCAGTTGCAGACGTTCTTCGGCCAATACGTGCCGCAGCTCTCGATCGCCGTGCTCACCCCGCTCGCGATATTCGCGATCGTCGCCTGGTGGGACGTGCCGGTGGCGGCGCTCATGCTGGCGGTCGCCATTCTCTGCCTGGTGCTGCCGGCGACCTTGAGCGGGCGCAACCGCACGGTCAGCATGGCGCAGCGCAATTCGCTCAAGGCTTTCAGCGCCGAGTTCCTCGACGCGATCCAGGGCCTCGCGACCCTCAAGGCATTCGGCCAGAGCACCGCCTACGGCCGCCTGCTGGCGGACAAGGCCTATGCGCTGTGCGCCGCCACCATGAAGGTGCTGGCGACGAGCCTGATCACCCGCGGCGTGATCGATCTCGGCATCGGCGTCGGCGCCGCCGCGGTGCTGGCGCTCGGCGCTTATCGCACCAGCCACGGCGCCATGTCGCTCGAGGCGCTGCTTATCGTGCTCATGGCCGGCACCGAAGTGTTCCGGCCGTTGCGCGATTTCCGCACCGCGCTGCACGACGGCCTGGTCGGCCAGGCGGCGGCGATCGGCATCAACGCGCTGCTCGATGCGCAAGCACCGATGCCGCTCGGCGGCGCCGCGCCGCAAACGCCGCTTTCGCCGACCATCGCGTTCGAGAACGTCCGCTTCGCTTACCCCGGCGGACGCGGGCAGGCGCTCGACGGCCTTTCGCTCGCGGTCGCCGCGGGCGAGCGCGTCGGCATCGTCGGGCCGAGCGGCAGCGGAAAGTCGACGCTCGCGGTGCTGCTGCTGCGTCTCTACGACCCGCAGGCGGGCATTGTGCGGATCGGCGGCGTCGATCTTGCGACGCTCGACCCGGAGGCGGCGCGCTCGCTGTTCGCGGTGGTGCGCCAGGACACCTATTTGTTTCATGGCACGGTCGAGGACAATCTGAGGCTGGGCAAGCCCGACGCCACCGACGAGGAGATCGTCGCCGCGGCGCGCGCCGCCAACGCGCACGCGTTCATCGCCGCCCTGCCGCAGGGCTACGCCACGGTGATCGGCGAGCGCGGCGTCCTGCTCTCGGGCGGCCAGCGCCAGCGCATCGCCATCGCACGGGCGCTGCTGCGCGACGCGCCGATCCTCATCCTCGATGAGGCGCTCTCCTCGGTCGACGCCGAGAACGAGGCGATCATCCAGAGCGCGCTCGACCGGCTCATGCAGGGCCGCACCACGCTCATTCTCGCGCACCGCCTCTCGAGCGTGATCGACGCCGACCGCATCCTCGTGCTGGAGCGCGGGCGCGTCGTCGAGAGCGGCAGCCATGATGCGTTGATCGCGCGCGACGGCGCCTATCGGCGGCTGATGGGCGCGCAGGCGGAGGAGGGCGGCGAGCGCGCCGAGGCGCCGTTCCTTGCGCGCGCGCCGGCGGAAGACGTCGAGCTTGCCGAGCAGCGCCCGCACGGCGAGGCAGGCGCGGACGACGCGATCCTGCGGGTCGAGCGCATGGATTGGGGCGCCACCACCAAGGCCCTGCTCGGCTTTATTCGGCCGTGGTGGCGGCGGCTCATGCTGGTCATGCTCGCGGGCACCAGCCGCGTGGCCGCCACCATCGGGGTCGCCGTGTTCAGCGCGCTCATCGTCGCGGCGCTCAAGAACGGCCGGCCCTACGGCGGCCTGCTGATCGGCCTTGCGGCGGTGGCGCCGCTCGCGGGTCTCCTGCACTGGCTCGAGTCCTACGAGGCGCACGCGATGGCCTACGGCCTGCTCGCCGACATGCGCATCGCGCTCTACCGCAAGCTCGACGCGCTCGCGCCCGCTTATCTGTTGCGCCGGCGCTCCGGCGATCTCGTCGCGCTCGCCACCCAGGACGTGGAGACGATCGAATTTTTCTACGCCCACACGGTCGCGCCGGCGGTTGTCGCGCTGCTGGTTCCGGCCGCCGTGATCGTCACCCTTGCGGCCTTTGCTTGGCCGACCGCGCTGGTGCTGCTGCCGTTCGTGCTGCTCGCGATCCTCGCCCCTGCCCTGCTGCGCCGGCGCATCGACCGTCTCGGCGCCGCGGCGCGCGCCGCGCTCGGCCGGCTTAACGCCCACGTGACCGACACCATTCAGGGGCTCGCCGAGCTGGTCGCGTTCCAGGCGGTCAAGCGCCGGCGCGGCGAGTTCGCGCGCGCCGTGCGCGAGTATCAGATGCTGCGGCTCAACGTCCTGCACGACCTGTCCCTGCATAACGTGCGGCTCGAGGTGCTCACCGGCCTCGGTGGCCTCGCCGTCGCCGTTGTGGGCGGGCTCCTCGCGGCAAGCGGCCGGCTCGACCCGGGCATTCTGCCGCTTCTGACGCTGCTGGCGGCCTCCGGCTTCCTGCCGATTTCCGAAATCGCCCATGTGAGCCGGCAACTCGCCGACACCTTCGCGTCGGCCCATCGGCTGCGCGCGGTGCATGACGAGCCGGTCGTCGTCGTCGACGGGCCGGGAACGCCGGCGCGCCCGACCGGGCGCGGGGCGGCCGTCCGTATCGACGGCGTCAGCTTCACCTACCCCGGCCGCGCGCAGCCGGCGCTGCGCGCGATCACGCTCGCCATTCGTCCCGGCGCGACCGTCGCCCTCGTCGGCCCTTCAGGCTCGGGCAAAACCACGCTCGCCAACCTGCTGCTGCGCTTCTGGGATCCGGACGAAGGCGTCATCGCTCTCGATGGCCACGATCTCACCCGCTACCGGCTCGACGACTTGCGCAGCCGCATCGCCCTCGTGGCGCAGGACACGTATTTGTTCAACGACACTTTGCGCGCCAACGTCGCGCTGGCGAAGCCGGGCGCCAGCGAGGCGGAGATCGGGCAGGCGCTCGCGCGCGCCGCGCTCGGCGATTTCGCCGCGCGGCTGCCGCACGGACTGGACACGCGCGTCGGCGAGCGCGGCGTCCAGCTTTCGGGCGGGCAGCGCCAGCGCGTCGCGATTGCGCGTGCTTTCCTCAAGAACGCGCCGGTGCTCATCCTCGACGAGGCGACCTCGCATCTCGACGCGGTGAGCGAGGCGCAAGTGCGCCGCGCGCTCACCGAACTGATGCGCGAGCGCACCACCATCGTGATCGCCCACCGGCTGTCGACCGTGCGCGACGCGGAGATGATCGCCGTGCTCGACAACGGGCGCCTGGTCGAGACCGGCACCCACGAGCGGCTGATCGCGCGCGGCGGGCTTTATGCCGAATTGGTGGAGCGCCAGCTCGCGCTCGGCCGGGCAGCGGAGTGACGCTAACTGTTCACCGCGCCACGACTTCGAGACTTACCGGTACGAGGCCGGAAAACCCGAGCCTGCTCGCCGCGGCCGGGGTGACATCGATAATGCGGCCGCGCCCGTAGGGGCCACGGTCGTTAATGCGCACCACGACCGAGCGCCCGTTGCGCTTGTTGGTGATGCGCACCATGGTGCCGAACGGCAGCGTGCGATGAGCCGCGGTCAGGCCGGCCGGGTGAGCCCTCTCGCCGCTCGCGGTCTTGCCGCCGTGATAAGAATAGATCGTCGCGATGCCCGATTGCGTCGAGTTGGCCGCGGCCTGCGCGATGCCAAACAGGCATGACGAAGCGATCGCGCACGCAACTGGGATGGTCCGCCCGAACAATGTCCGTGCTCCCGCCGATAGTCGGGCGGGAAACGCCCCTGGCGGTAGTTGGTTCCACGGAACGGACGACAGGCGACGACGACAGAGGACGGATAAAATCTATTTTCTGTCGTCCGTCGTCTGTCCTCCGTCATCCGGCTTCTCGCATTCGCCGATGCGTTCGGCTTCGAGCGCGGTGCGCGTGCGCATCTCGCGCCCGGCCATCGCGGCGAGGGTCGTGACCACGCCGGTGTAGTGCCGCGGCGTGTCGAACTCGTAAGTCCCGGCCACCTCCATCGAGAGCGCGCCGGTGCATCGGATACGCCAGGAGAGCTTTTGGCCCGACCAGGCGAGGCTGATTTGCTCGCAGCTGGCCCCCTGAACGCGGTATGCGGGCGCGAAGGTCCGCTCGAGATCCCGCGCGTCGTCCGGCTTGAGGCAGCGCGTCTTGGTCTCGGCCGGCCGCTCCAGGCCGTTCATGTCCGCGCGGGCGACGATTTTCCACAGTCCCGGCTCGAGCGGATCGGCCGCGTAAACGGAAGACAGAAGACAGATGACAGAGGACAGATACAGAGCCGGACGATACACCCAAATTACCCGCATCGTCGTCCGTCCTCCGTCCTCCGTCTTCCGTTATCCGATTATTTGTTGATCGTGGCGGCGCCGGCCTGGCACACCGCCTCGTCCTGCGAGCCGGTACCGCCGGAGCAGCCGATCGCCCCGACCAACCGACCGTCCTCGATCAGCGGAATGCCGCCGCGCGAGGCGATCACGTCATCAAGGGTGAGGATGTAGTTGAGGCCGGCCTTCTGCACCGCGTCCTCGAACACCTTGGTGGGCCGGCGGTACTTCGCTGCCGCGCGCGCCTTGTGCTCGGCGATCGAGATCGAGGCGATCTGGGCATTGTCCATGCGCAGGAAGGCGATCAGGTAGCCCGGGCCGCCGACGACGGCGATGTTCATGGTCCAGCCGCGCTTCTTGGCTTCCGCTGCCGCCGCCGCGATCGCGGCCTGCGCCTTATCAGCCGAGATCGGCGGTCCGTAGGGGGTCGCCCACGGCATCTGTTCCGGAATGGCGTCGAGATTGGGCGGCGCCGCCGGCTGCTGGGCGCTCGCCGCGCCGGCGAGAAGCCAAGCGGCACCGATGGCGGCAGTCAATATGCTCATTCGCATAGGGATCCTCCCCGAACTCGGTTGTACCGGCACGTCACGCGGCCGGCGGGATGATGGTAGCTGATCAGGGATCAGAAGTCAGGTATCAGGGATCAACGATCGCGGATCACAAGCACGTCAGAACCCAGGGATCAGGAGTCAGCTAATGATCCCCGCCGCAGCCCATTTTTAGGGACCGAAACCACGATGGCTACGCGATGCTCATCCTCTGCCTCGAGGCGCGGTGGCCCGTTGCGGAGCCCGGCGCGCGCGAGCGCGTCGCGTAATGAAATCGCTCTCGCTTGTCGCTGAATAGGTGACAGGGACGCGCGCGCATGGTCGCGTTTCGCACAGACACCCCGACCTTAGACCGTGGCTTTTTCATCGCACACCAGCTCCACCCGGAGCGTGCGGCCAACGATCTTCGCCGCGCGTTGCAGCGTCGTAATTGTCACGTTGCCGTCCTTCGGGTCCAGCAGACGGCTGACCTGACTGCGGCTGGTCTTCATGCGCTCGGCCAAACGTTTGCGTGACAAATTCTGCGCTTTCATGGCTTCGGCGATCTGACACGCGAGCGCTTCTTTGATAGCGACTGCCTCAAATTCCGGCTTGTCTTCTACCGGCCCATCCATCCGGCTTACCTTCGCCGCCGTTTCGGTTTCTGCGGAAGGCCCGCAAGCTTCTCGACCAGAGCCACCAAAGACTCGCGAAATTTGTTGCTTTTGATCGCCGCGAACGCCTGCGCCAGACGGAACGACCGCGAGTCGGATATGAGGCCGCTCAGCGATTCCGACGGTTCCGCCGTGCCATGGAGTAATGCGCCAACCGGAACGCCAAGGATGCCCGCAGCTTTCACGAGGCGTCCCGTGGACACGCGATTGCCGCCAATCTCGTACTCCTGCACTTGCTGGAACGTGACGCCGAGCCGCTTGGCGAGCTGCGACTGCGATAGCCCTCTCGCAACGCGCCAGAGGCGCAGGTTGCGGCCGACCGCAACGTCTACGGCGTCCGGCCGTCTTGGGTCCCTCTTAGACCGGGGCATTGCGGCAGCCGCCTTGCTGAAAATACGCGCGCACAGCTTCGAAATCGACCCGCTGCGGCCCGTCCGCGCGATCCACACACCACAGCCACCGCTCGCCCTGCCGTTCCCAAAACAGAAACATGCCGATTGCGTGCTGCTCGATCAGCGAGGCCAGCGCTTCGACCGCGCGCACGATCGTCAGGCGCCGTGTCCGACCGCCTCTCTCGGAAATGTCGATGTAGCGGTAGAGAACGCCGCCCTTGTCGAGATTATTTGGTCCGATCGCCGTGATGATTCCAATGACCGAAAATATCGCACAGGATTGCATGATCGATCAGCTTGCAAAAAAAGCCGGCCAGCAGGCTTGACGCTTCCTACTGGCCGGCCGACACCTCGCAAATGGCTTTACTGCGGTCTGCGGCGCGGGAGGCTTGCCGGTCGGTTGTCAGACCGGCAATTGTCACAATAACATTGTCTTGGGTTGTGGAATCCTCGGGCTCACAATTTCGTCGGCTCCCGTCTGCGTACCGTTTTTTCTACATCTGGCCTCACAGCGCCCGCCATTCCCCAATATCTAGGGGTATTTGCCAAAGTTGCAAATCACCGATTCAAACTCAACCGCTGTTCGCACCATCTTTGCCGCTTCATCCAAGGGCCGCATTCGGTTAGCGTAGCGCCGAAGATAGGTACGGGACGGGCTAGCCCATGAGCGTCACGGCATCCGGCGGCCACAGCGCTAGCGTGCCGGCCGCACTTGACCACCATTCTTCCCTGCCGAAGCGCCCCATCCTCCGCATCCATCTGCTCGGCTCGATGCGCGCGACGAGCTACCTCGGGGCCGACGTGCTGCCGCGCCCCAAGAAAGCCCGCGCGGCCCTTGGCTATCTTTGCCTTGCTTCCGGCGCGCGCGTACAGCGCACGCGCGTCGCAACCTTGCTGTGGGACCGCGTCAGCCCCGACCAGGCGCGCGCAAGCTTTCGCAGTAAAGCGTTGACGGAGTTGACAGCGGCCATGGGCGGCTTGGCGGGCGAATTGATTTCGGCCGGGCGATCGACGATCGGACTCAACACCGATCTTTGCTGGATCGACGCGCTCGCTTTGGTGAAGTCGCCCTATTCCGACGACGCCACGCGCGCCGACCTTGCCGTTCTCTGCGTCGGCGAACTGCTCGAAGGGCTCGACGAGGTCAGCGCCTCGTTCGGCAAGTGGATTGCCGAGGAGCGCGTCCGCTTCAAGCGGAGGCTCGCCGGCTCGCTCGATGCCGTGCTTCAGCGGCTCGACCGGCCCGGCTTCGACGCCGACGAGGTCGCAGCCGTCGCCCGCCGCTTGATCTCCTTCGATCCGGCGCACCAAGGCGCATCCTACGCCTTGATGCGCGCCATGGTAACCCTTGGCGAGCCGCAGGAAGCTCTCCGCGAATTCGAGCGGCATCGCGACGCGCTGTGGGAAGCCTCTCGTGTTAAGCCCGACCTGAAGGCCGAAGAGCTCTACGAGAAGCTGCGCGCACGCGCGTCCCGAACGATCATCGCTCGCGAGCCCGTCACGCCCAGCGATCATAACCACAAACCTGCTCATGCGGCGTTGCCCGGACGTAGCGGCCGGCTTCGGGTGGGCGTCCTCTCGTTCCGCGAATTCGATTGCGGGAATGAGAAAGGCTTGGGGCTTTCCCTCAGCCACGAAATCGCGGCCGGGTTGGCCCGATTTCGCTGGTTTGACGTCATCGGCCCGACCTCGCTCAGGCGGGACCGATCGACGGAAGGCCAACACGAATACGCGAAGCTGGACTATCTCCTCGACGGCACCATCTCCGGCAGCGGGAAACAGCTCCAAATCTGTGTCCAGCTTTTCGACTTAGCTCGTCAGGCTCGGCCGGCTTGGAGCGAACGGTTCGACATCGCCTTGAGTCACTTGCATCGTTTGGATGAGCTGATCACAACGCGCATCGTGGGCAGGATCGACCCGGTCATCTTGCACATCGAGGCCCAGCCCAAACGGCGCGAGCACTACGGGGCGACCGGGCTTCTGTTGCAGGCGATCCCGCTGACGTTCAGCATGGAACGCAAGCAGTATGAGGAGGCGGGACGCCTGATCCAGCAGGCGCTCGCGGTGGAACCCGACAACGCCATGGCCGAGGCCTGGGCGGCGCACTGGCACCTCTACTATGGCGGGCAAGGGTGGGCGAAAGACTTCAACGAGATGAACGAGCAGGGGCAGCAGCATGCGCTCAGAGCCATATCGCTAGACCCGGCAAACGCGGAGGCGCTGGGGATCTACGCGCACTCCTGCTCGTGGATCGCCAGCGATTTCGACAGGGCGCTCGCGTTTTTCGATCGTGCGCTTCGGCTTAATCCCAGCTCGGCGTTCACTTGGGCGCTCAGCGCGCTGACGTATTGCTACATCGGCGACCCCGACGCCGCGTTGCAGCGGCTAAGGCGCTATCGCGAGCTGGCGTCGCCCGAGCTGTATTTTTCCTATTTCGAGCACTTTTACACCATCGCCTATGCCTTCAAGGGCGACTATGAGCGGGCGGTCCTCGCCGGGCGCCGCGCGGTCGAGGCCAACCCCGATTTCGTCAACGGCTACAAGCCGTTGATCACGTCGCTCGGGCACCTGGGTTGGCGCGATGAAGCGCAGGTCTTTGTTAACAAGCTACTTTCCCTCGAACCCAATTTCACCATCGAGAAGTTCAGGCAAACGTATCCCATAAAAACAACGCTCGACCGCGACCGTTATATACAAGGCCTGCGGCTTGCCGGCGTTCCCGAGCGCTGACCGTTTATCGTCGGATTCCGCTGGACGGAAAATCCTACATTAAACGTAAGCTCCCGGCGCAGCGCTTTGCGCCGGGAGCGTCGCCCTGCTTTGCGCTCCTTATTTATCTGCTCTGCACGGGCGGAAACGCCGGGCTTGCAGCGCCGATCCGAATTTTTCCGGTGTCGCTTGTGTTGGCGGGTCCGCCGCGCACGGGCGGAAATGGCCGGCTTGCGGCGCCGATCCGCACCCGTCCGCCGTCAGAAATGACCGCCGGGCTTTCCTTTGTGCTCACTTGACTATCCTTCGCCTTGGCCATTGGAAGCTCCATGTGTCGTCTGGCGATATTGCTCAGACGCTACACGTAGGACGCGCATTCCAGGCTTTCGTCAAGAAAAGATTTCTTCGGCAACAATCACCGTTCACGCCTGCCCGAGTTTTGAATCGACCATACGCGGATTGAGCGTTGATCCGCCTTATCCACAATAACCGTTGCAAATAGACAGATTATTCGCGACGGTTGCAGGTCGAAACTGGTCGCCCCATGCTGTGCCGCCGCCAACAGGCCAGTCGCCTTGTTCCCGTCGCCGAGAGCGAGCCGCCCTCATTGCGAGTCGACCCCCGTTACGACGCGCAACGTGTTCGCTTTGCCAGCATCGCTCGCAGCCAGCAATTTCGCGTTCTCTCCCTTGCGCTGTGGATGGCGGGCGCCATCGCGTCATACATCGGGTCCGCACTCGCGGTCCGCGCGCTTTCAAAGAGCCTCAGCGTCTTCGAGATCATGTCGGTGCGCAGCGCCAGCGGGCTTGTTTTCCTCCTTGGGCTTATGGCGGTGTGGCCGAAAATGCGTCGCGGCCTCACGTCGCGCCGGATCGGACTGCATCTCGTGCGCAACAGCATGCACTTCGTCGGCAATATCCTTTGGGTGCTGGCGGTCGCGTTGCTGCCGTTCGCAACCGTGTTCGCTCTGGAGTTCACGGCGCCGATGTGGGTGGCGCTCCTCGCGGTGATGCTGCTCGGCGAGCGCCTGACCCCGACGCGGGCGGCAAGCATCGCGCTATGCCTCGTCGGGGTCCTCGTGATCCTCCACCCCGGCGTTTCCAATTTCACACCCGTGGTGCTGCTCGCGCTCGGCGCTGCCATCGCGCGCTCATGCTCGGACGTTGCCACGAAGAAGCTGACGCAGACCGAGACGACATTTGCCATCCTGTTCTGGATGAATCTCATGCAACTGCCGATGACCCTTGCCGGCAGTGATCCGTCGTTCGTCACCAGGCTCGATGCATCGATGGTGCTGCCTTTAATCGCAGCCGCGATCACTGGACTGTCGGTCCATCTTTGCATGGCTCAAGCCTTCCGTTACGGCGATGCGACCGTGGTCGTGACCTTCGACTTCCTGCGCGTTCCCTTGATCGCCGTGATCGGGTGGTCGTTCTACGGCGAAGCCCTCGATGCGCTTGTGCTCGCGGGTTCCGGCCTGGTCATTGCGGGCGTCATCTGGAATCTGCGCGCGGAGGCGCAGGCAACCCTACTGGCCGCGATTGACGAGTAGATAAAGAACTAATCAAACGTTAGCAAAACCCGTTCCAAGAACGCCTTTGTTTGATTGAGCAAAAGCTCTATGCTCTATACTATGACGAAACCCTTGGAACAAGCCTTTGGCACGGTGCGCCGATTGCCGCCCGACATCCAGGACGAAATCGCTCGCGCGATGCTCACTTTGGCCGGCCGCGAGGGTGCCGAGCGCCGCAGGCGCGAGGCGGGTGTGGGGCGGGAAGACCGACGCGAAACTTACTGCTTCTTCGGCGTGAACGACTGGTTGGTGTAGGGGGACGAGGCCGGCCGCTGGATCACGATGAACGGGTGCTTCGAAGCCTGATGGCAGGAATTGCAGGCCGCGGTGAGCTTGTCGAAGGCGGCGGCGAATTTGCCGCCGTCGTGCGCGTCGACGGCGCTCTTCACGTCGGGCAGGACCGGGATGACGGTGCTTCCCGCCATGTCGCCGATCGGCATGTCATCCTTCATCGGAAAGAATTTGATCACGTCGTCGAAGCCTTCCTTGAGCTCGTCGAGCTCATAATCGGCGAGCGCCCAGTTTTTCGCCGCGCCCGCGAACCACAGCTTGAGGTGCCGCATCTGCTGCAACGACATGATTTCCCCTAAGCCGGACGCGTAGGTTTCCTTCGCGGCGGGCGTATGCGCCTCTTCGGCGGCGCGCGCCGGCGCGAGCAGCGCAAGTACCAATGCGGCGATTGCGAGTACGGGTCTCATCCGCGTTCCCCTGTGCCCGAAAAATTTCGCGTAAAATAATAGGGAATTTTCCCCTGCTTATCCAGATGCCACCGGTAGCGCGAACCCGATGCCGGACAAAATGGTGCCTGCGATGATCCGTCAGATACCGGCCCGCAAATCGCCACAGTACTGTCAAACCGGATTCACAAGGCCGCATTAGACAAACGCACGAGGCCACCAATAGCGAAAACACTGTTCAAGGAGGACCGATGGGTATCGTGATGATCCGCTGCCCAAAGACCGGACGCGAAATCTCGACCGGAATCAAAGTCGACCGCCCGCGCTTCGAATGCACGCCGGTATTCTTCGCCCAGACCTATTGCCAGTTCTGCGGCACCGAACATCAGTGGTTCGCTAAGGACGCATGGCTCAAAGAGCCGGCTGCGTCGGCGGCCTGACAGTCAGCGTCCGAAAACCGTGTCATAAAGGCTTCGTCGCGCCTGCGGACGGCGCGGCCGGCGACAAAAACAGTTCGTGAGGAGGAACCCCATGACCGCTACCGTGACCCATCTTCCTATCCCGGAAGCAAATACTGCGCCATCCGCGACCGCCGCAACCATGGTCGAGCCCGTGCCGCTCGTCACCGAGTGGGTGGAGCATGGCTTCGTTCAGATGAAGGAGGCGCAGGAGGACGCGCTCGGCGCGCTCGACACGGTCACGCAGATGTGCAGCAAGGCCGCCCGGGCCTCGACCGCGTGTCACCTGCGGATGGTCGAGATGGCGTACGCCAATGCCGATGCAGTGTTCGGCCTGTGGCGCGAACTGATGACCGCGCAAACCGTGGCGCAGTTCGTCGCGACGTCGACCGACGGCGCGCGCCGGCAGGCGGACGCCGCAGCCGCACAATTGCGCGAGCTTTCCGGCCTCGCCGGCAAGCTCGCGACGGAAACGGCCGAGCCGATCAGCGCCAACCTCACCCGGGTGCTTCAACAGGCGGCGTAAGGCCCCCTCTCCCCGCAAGCGCTAGCGCATGCACATATCTCTCGGTTCCCCTCCCCCCATTCGCGAAGCGAATGGTGGGGAGGGGTAAGGGGTGGGGGGCACTTGTGCTCGGCGCGCGCGTGCTGGTCCAAATAAAGAAAGGTCCCCCCACCCGGCTCGCTTCGCTCGCCACCCTCCCCACCGCTCGCTTCGCTCGCGGGGGGAGGGAAGGAGCAAGCGGCACGACCAGCGCTCAATCGCGAAATGTGTGCATGCCTTAGCCCGCAAGCGGGGAGAGGTTAGCGGCGCGATTCTTGCGCAAGCTCACAATCAGGATCAAGCTGGCGGCCGAGGCCGCGGAGCCCGGCAGAAGCCTCCGCGCGAGGGAGGATCGCCATCATGGAACCGCTCGGTCGGCGCCGCTTCATGGAGGGCGCCGCGCTCGGCGCGCTTGCCTTCACGGTGGGCGGCGTCGAAACCTTGCTCACGCCGCGCGAGGCGCGGGCGCAAGGCGTCCCGCTGCGCACGCTTCGTCCCGAGGAAGCGCAAACCCTCGAGGCCCTGGGCGAGACGCTCGTGCCGGGCGCGCGCCAGGCCGGCGTCGTGCATTTCGTCGATCAGCAGCTCTCGGTGCCGCCCGAGGAGGCGCTGCTTCAGGCGCGCATTCTCAACGTGCGCCCGCCGTTCGTGAATTTCTACCGGGCGACGCTCGGCGCGGTCGACCGCGCGAGCGCGGCCGGCGGCAAGCGGTTCGCGGAGCTCGATGCGTCCGCCCAGCACGACTTCGTCGACCGCATGCGGCAGAACAAGGTCGAGGGCTGGCAGGGGCCGGCCGGCTCGTTCGTTTATCTCGTCGCCCGCAGCGACGCGGTCGACGCGGTCTACGGCACCATGGACGGCTACGCGCGGCTCGAAATTCCCTACATGGCCCACATCGAACCGAAGACGAGGTGGTGAGGTGGCCGCGCACGAGAAAGTCGACGTCGCGATCGTGGGCGCGGGCGCGTCCGGCTCGGTCTTCGCCGCCGTCATGGCCGGCCAAGGCAAGAAGGTCGTGATCCTGGAGCAGGGACCGGATTGGCAGCTCAAAGATCTCATCAGCTCGGATATCTGGGGACGCCGGGTGAAGCCGGCGGGCGGTCCGTTCATCCTCGAAGGCAAGCATCCGGTCAGCTACGGCAACCAGGGCGGCTGGGGCGTCGGCGGCGCGGCGCTGCATTACTTCGCCAACTTTCCGCGCCTGCTGCCGAACGACTTCCGCATCAAGAGCGAGCACAACCGCGCGCACGACTGGCCGATCGCCTACGAGGATGTGGCGCCCTATTACGACAAGGTCGCGCGCGAGGTGGGTGTGTCGGGCGACGCCAAGGCCGAGGAAATCTGGCGGCCGGCGGGCGAGCCCTACCCGATGCCGCCGATGAAGACGTTCCGCAACGGCGACATCTGGCTCAAGGGGTTCGAAGCGGCCGGCATCCGCATGGTGCCGGCGCCGGTCGGCATGAACTCGGTCGCGTTCAAGGGGCGCCCGGCGTGCATCTACGACGGCTGGTGCCACGTCGGCTGTCCGATCGGGGCGCTCGCCAATCCGCTGGTCACGTATCTCGGCGATGCGCGCAAGGCGGGCGCCGAGGTGCGGCCGTTCTCGACCGTCACCCGCGTCCTCACCAACGACACGGGCGCGCGCGTCACCGGGGTCGAATATTACGACCGCAGCGGCGAACGCCAGGTGCAGGAGGCGAGCGCGGTCGTGCTCGCCGCCTGGGCGGCGCAGAACCCGCGCATCATGCTCAACTCGGCGAGCGGCAAGCACGCCAACGGCCTTGCCAACGCGAGCGGCCTCGTCGGCAAATATCTGATGACGCACTTCGGCTCGAGCACGTTTGCGATTTTCGACGAGGACGTGGAAAACCACATGGGCACCACCGGCGCCCAGTACATGTCGTACGAGCGTTACGGAAAGACGAGCCACAAGGACGCTTTCGGCAGCACCTTCATCGTCGCCGGCTTCGCGCTCAAGACCAACGACCTCGGCGGCATCGCCAATGCGCGGCTCGACCTGTTCGGGCCTGACCTCGACGCCTTCATGCGGCGCGCCGCGCGCGGGCTCACGCGCATCAACGCGTTCGGCGAGGAAATGCCCAACATCGAGAACCGCGTGGAACTGATCGCCGACAAGGACGCCTTTGGCATGCCGCTCGCGCGCATGACGCACACTTACGACAAGGACGCCGAGGCGGTATGGAATGCGAACCTCGACGAAGGCGTCAAGGTCGCCAGGGCGGCCGGCGCCAAGGAGGTGTGGGCGGCGCGCGGCGCCATGCCGACGATCCACCTCATGGGCGGCACCATCATGGGTACGGACGCCGGCAACTCGGTGGTCAACAGCTACGGGCCAGACCCACGAGATTGCCAATCTGTACGTGGCGGGACCCGGGATTTTCGCCACCGCCGGCGCCTCCAACCCGACCTACACCATCTTCGCCTTGTCGCTGCGCGGGGCCGAGCATCTTGCGGCCAACTGGAAGGCGGTCGCGGGGTGACGCCAACTGCAGAACATCTGTCGTTAAGGTGTCGGCGCAGGAGAGCCACAAAGGAATCCAGTAACTCGGCAGAAGAGTGGTGCCCGGGCCGGTCCTCCACCTACCCGGCATACTTTAGTAATTTGATCCCATCCTATAAACGCAGTATGGCTGGCGATCGGATCTCGTATCAGAATCCTCTTTTCCAAGCTGCGCAGCAAAGTGACATGGCGCTTTCGACTAATTTCTTTCTCATTCACAAAATATACCTCTGATGGGCGAAGAAACTGCTGATACGCCTCGTGAACTCCTCCCAAGTATGCAATCGCAATCAAGACAGGGCGCCGCCAATTATTCCCAAAATAGCAGCCGGAAGCTTCCTAAACAATACGTTTCGAACGATCGCATAATTCCATACGTAGCTCCATATGGGCGGAGAGGGGATCGCTTGGGTCAATGGGTCTACCACCAGCGATCTTCGTCCATATTTCGGTAAAGCAGGCCGAATAACAGTTGGTCAACATTTTGTTGTACTTATTGGCTGCTGACCTGATCGACCGTAAAAGCAACCAAAATAAAGCACGTCCAATCGCATTTCCAACCTTACGCTTAGCGCTGTCAAAGGCTGCTGACATTCCGGAGAATTCCGTATCTGTATTCCCGTCACGGTCGTTGAAGCGGCGAGCACCTGGCAGGAAGACTGTTGCGGGGTGACCCCGTTTCGTAGGATGGGTTGACGCCCGCGAAAGCGGGCGGAAACCCGTTGATGGATTTCGCCGCGCGCGGCGCGGCTCAACCCATCCTACACACTACTTCTCTGAGCTGATGCCGTTTCGATCCGCTCTATCTCACGACCTATTCGCTTTTCGGCCTGCCAGAGGTCGTAGGCCTCCTGCATCCGGATCCAAAGGTGAGGTCCGTTGCCGCAGAACTTGCCAAGTCTCAGCGCCATCTCAGGCGAAATACCGGAATCTTCCGCCAGGATTCGATGAAGCTGCTGGCGAGTGACGCGCAAGCGCTTCGCCGCCTCTGTGACGGTAAGCTTCAGAGCCGGCAAAACATCCTCTCGCAAGATCGCGCCAGGATGCGTGGGAATCCCATGAGGGCGGCGGGCAGCGACTTCTTGTGTCATAAGCAGCTTTCCTAGTGATATTGTTCGAAATCGACCGAGATTGCATTCTCTCCGTCGAAGGCGAAAGTAATGCACCATGGTCCGTTGACGTGGACAGAGTAGCGCGTCGGTTTGAACCCTTTGAGCGGATGAAAGTTGAGCCCAGGAATCCGCATCTGTTCAGGTCGCGTTGACCGATCCAGCGCATCGAGGATGCGCAGCATCTTTGGTTGCAGCTTGCTATCGAGTTTCGCCGTCTTTCTCTTTTCAAAGAGCTCGGCGAGCCCTTTGCTGACGAAGGTAACAATCATCTAACCCCCTCGTCCCCTCGGCCTTTGCAATAACGGCAGCGCAAAAATCGTCCAAGCACCGCGAGTAAACCGTAAAGTGACATGTTACACAACGCCGACCTACCGTCAAGCCTGCCTCTTGCGCTCGGGATGATCGGCCCGGAATTGCCAGGAGCCCCGTGGCCCGTATGAGCGAAGCGACGGGCAACCCCGGATTTCGCGTTGCGCGCTCATCCGGGCTACGGCGGGTTGAACCCGGCGGCGGAACGTGCTGATTCCCGGGCCGGGGCGGCAATCGGTCCGGGAGGCGCATCCTGCCCACGAACCTTCGAGTCCGCGTGCCAAGCGAGGCGTTGCGCCGGCTTGCCGGCCTGACGTTCGCGCTTCTTCTCGCGAGCGCGGCGCGCGCGCAGGCGCCTGCGGAGCTCGGCTGGTGCGCCAACGACGCCGCGGGCACGCCGGCGCTGCAAATCAAGGACTGCACGCGCGTGATCCAATCGGGCAAGGCGAGCCCGGCGAACCTCATCCTCGCGCTCACCATCCGCGGACGCGCCTATCTCGCGGTCGGCAACCCGGCGGACGCGCTCAAGGATCTCGACACCGCGATCGCGGCCGATCCGAACAACTCCGCCGCGCTCCTGCTGCGCGGCGGAGTCCACAGCGCACGGCGCGAGTTCGATCTCGCCATCGCGGATTACGATGCCGCGCTCAAGCTCGATCCGAAGCTCGCGGCCGCCCTGAGCGACCGCGGCCTTGCCTACGCCGGCAAAGGGGAGTTCGGCCGCGCCGTCGCCGATTACACCCAGGCGCTCCAGATCGACCCCAAGCTCGCGGTCGCTTTCTACAACCGTGCCAATGCGCGCAGCGCCACCGGCGACGCGCGCGGAGCGCTCGGCGACCTCTCCGCGGCCCTCCAACTCGATCCGAAGTATGTCAACGCCTACATCCGCCGCGCCAACATCGAGACCTCGATCGGCGGCTACGCCGGGGCGATCGCCGATTACAACGAGGTGATCAAACTCGCGCCCGAAAATCCGACCGCCTGGATCGGCCGCTGCTGGACCCGGGCGCTCGCCGGCGAACTGCCGGCCGGGCTTTCCGACTGCAACGAAATGGTGAAGCTGCGGCCGAAGGATCCGTATGCGCTCGTCATCCGCGGCTTCGCGCGGCTCAAGGCCGGCCAGCTCGACGGCGCCATCGCCGATTACAACGCGGTGCTCAAGCAGGACGCGAAGAACGCCAGCGCGCTCTACGGGCGCGGCACGGCGGAGCTCAAGAAGAAAAATGCTCGCGGCAGCGCCGATGTGGCCGCCGCCAAGGCGATCAAGCCGGACATTGCGGAGGAATTCGCCAGGTACGGATTGAAGTGAGAGGCTTGGGGCGAGTGTCGCAGCGAATAGCGAATGGCGGATGGTAAGCAGCTCCACGTGCTATTCGCGACTTCTTGCTTACTATTCGCCATTAGCCCGGCAGATCCTCTGAACAAAGGAGTCAGCAATGAAACCCGTAGTAGCGCTGATCGCGCCGGGAAACATGGGTGCGGCGGTCGGCAAGCGGCTGACCGAGAACGGCCTGCAGGTGCTCACCTCCCTCGAAGGCCGTAGCGACGCCACCATCGCGCGGGCGCGCGCGGCCGGCATGACCGACGCCTCCCACGACCAGATCGCCGCGGCCGATCTCATCTTGTCGATCGTGCCGCCGGGCGACGCGCTCGCGCTCGCTGAGCGGCTCGCTCCGGCACTCGCGCGCGGCAACCGCAAGCCCGCCTACGTCGAGTGCAACGCAGTCAACCCGAAGACCGTCATCAACATCGAGGCGGCGATCGCGCCGACCGCGTGCCCGTTCATCGATGCCGGCATCGTCGGCGGCCCACCCAAGCCGGGAAGCCCCGGGCCGGCGTTCTACGCCTCCGGCGCCGAGGCGCCGCGCTTTGCCGTGCTCAACGATTACGGCCTCGACGTGCGCGTGATCGACGGCGCCGTGGGCGCCGCCTCGGCGATGAAAATGTCCTACGCCGGCATCACCAAGGGCTTCACCGCGCTCGGCACGGTGATGATGCTGGCCGCGACCCGCGCCGGCACCGCCGAGGCGCTGCACCGCGAGCTGGCCAAGAGCCAGCCCCAGCTCCTCGCCTGGCTCACCCGCCAGGTGCCCAACATGTATTCCAAGGCCTACCGCTGGGTCGCCGAGATGGAGGAAATCGCCGGCTTCGTGAGCGAGGACGACGCCGGCCACCAGATTTTCGCCGGCGCCGCCGACCTCTACGACCGCATCGCCGAGGATTTCGACACCGCGCGGGTGGAGACCGGCGCGCTGAGCAAATTCCTCGATCAGGGGAAGTGATCAGAAACTCCGATCGTGTCAAACAAATGCGGCGTCATCCTGAGGAGGCCGCTCGCACCAGCGAGCGGCCGTCTCGAAGGATGGAAGAAAGCACGCCGATTGTTCCATCCTTCGAGACGCCCGCGCGACTGCGTCGCGCTCGCTCCTCAGGATGACGCCGCGCTTGTTTGAGGACCCCGCATGAGCGATCCCACGCTCATCCTTTACGGCACCGAGCTTTCGGGCCACGCCCACCGGGTGGTGCTGCTGCTGCGCATGCTGGGCCTGCCGTACCAATTCGTGGTCGCGCCGCCGGAGGTGCGACGCACCGCGGACTTCCTCAAGCTCAATCCGCTCGGCCAGATACCCGTGCTGCAGGACGGATCGCTGGTGCTCGCCGACAGCAACGCGATCATGGTCTATCTGGTCAGGCGCTATGCGCCCGGCAGCCCGTGGCTGCCGGACGAGCCGGTGGCGGCCGCGCAGGTGCAGCGCTGGCTCTCGATCGCGGCGGGCGAAGTGACGCACGGCTGTGCGATCGCGCGAGCGATCAAGCAGTTCAACGCGCCGATGGATCACGGACAGGCGGTGCGGACCGCCAACCGCGTGCTGGGCTTCATGGACAGGCATCTCGCCGGGCGCAGCTATCTCGCCGCCGACCATCCGACGATCGCCGATCTCGCCTGCTATTCCTACGTCGCGCACGCGCCGGAGGGCGGCGTTTCGCTCGAGCCCTACCCGTCGGTGCGCGCGTGGATCGGCCGCATCGAGGCGTTGCCGCAATTCGTCGCGATACCGCCATTGCCGATTCCGCACGGCTGATGCGGTCCTGACACGCGGCGGTGTCCGTCGTACCATGTCAATCGTCATTTTTGTCTCACGCGGAGTCTTCCGATGGCGAAGCTGAAATTCGGCGCGTGGATCCCGACCTACGCGTGGAGCGGCGGCAAAAGCGATCCCAGGAACATGAAGCGCATCCGGGCCTCGATCGAGAAGTGCGAAGACCACGGCATCGACGTGTGGGTGATCGATCACCTGCTCTCGGCCCCGGGACTCTACGGCAACGCCTGGCTCGAGCCGCTCAACGCGCTCGCCTACGCGGCCGCGCTCACCCGCAAGGTCAAGATCGCGACCGGCATCCTCGTGCTGCCGGTGCGCCATCCCGTGGTGCTGGCCAAGGAAATCTCCACGCTCTGTCATCTCTCCGACAACCGCTATCTCTTCGGCGTCGGCCCCGGCTGGTACACGCGCGAGTTCGAGGTGACCGGCTCGCGCATCGAGGAGCGCGGGCGGCGCACCGATGAAATCATCGAGGCGGTGACGCTGCTGCTGAGCAAACCGAACGCCTCGTACCGCGGCAAGTATTACGCCTTCGACGACGTGACCATCGAGCCGCGCCCGCCGAAAATGCCGGAGATCTGGGTCTCGGGCGGCTCGCGCGTGCCCGATCCCAACGAGCACGACGTGCCAATGATCGCGCGCACCGTCATGAGCCGCATCGTCAAGGCCGGGAACTGGCTCTCGCGCTGCTCGGGCAAGCAGGAATGGGTCAAGCGCGACTGGCTGCAGCTCAAGGAGCACGCGAAAGAGATGGGCAAGGACCCGAAGAAACTCACCTTCGGGCACTGCAACTTCACGCATCTCGTCGATACGACGAGCCACGACAAGGCGGTGGCGCAGTCAAAGGCGCCGTTCCTGCGCGTCATGGGCAGCAACCGCGGCTACGAACACCTGCAGGAATGCTACATGATCGGCAGCATCGACCGCATCAACGCGCGTATCGACGACCTGCGCAAGGCGGGGCTCGAGTACCTGGTGCTCGGACCGGTCACCGACGACCCCAAGCAGATCGACCTCATGGCGAGGAAGGTTGTGAGGAATTTCAACTAAAATCGGCGATCGTAGGGTGGGCTAAGCCCGCCGGAGCGCGCAGCGCGAGGCGGGCGTGCCCACCTCTTTGCGGTGCCGATCGCGCATAGCCGACGCGTTCGCGTCGGCGTCTTGAATTGAAAAGAACGGCGGCCGAAGGCCGCCTACGGCCGTTTGGTTCTGTAATGCACGGCCGCGATCGGCCGCTACCGGATAGTTGAAGCAAATATTCCGGTGGGCACGGCCGCTCCGCGGGCTTAGCCTACCCTACGGTCCTGCACTGTTGCTCGAAAAGCACGCCCCCATGAAATTTGCGCGCTGCGTTCATCAGCCGCCATTCCGGCGGCTTGCTGCCGGTTACCTCCGGGTGTGATAATCGCGCGGGGAGATTAGCGCGTGAGCGGCATGGCGTTTGAGCGCAGGCAGACTTGGCGGCAGTTCGTGAGCTGCCTTGCCGCGTATGCGCTTGCGCTGCAGATCGTGCTGTTCGGGTTTGCGCCGTCGCCGGTGATTGCCGCGCCCGGCCCCGATGCGGACGTGCTCGCCGCCGGGCTGTGCCTGCACGACGCCGGCGCGCCGCTCGCCCCCGCGGACAACTCCGGTGCCGACGAACATTGCAAATTCTGCACCGCCGGCGGCCACCACGCGTTCGCGGCCCCGACGATGGCGCATCATGAGGTCGTGCGCGCGGCCGAGGCCGCGGCGCCGCCGGTATCCGACCAGCTTGCTTTGCGCCCGCGCCCGCACGTTGCCGCGCAACCCCGAGGACCTCCGCCCGCTGCATGAGCCGCGCGGCAAGCTGCCGCGATCCCATGCCGTCTCAAACAGCGGAGAGTTCAAATGTTCACCCGTATCCTGTGCGCAGCCCTAGTACCGGGGCTTGCGCTCGCGCTCCTGCCGATCGGGCAGGCGGCGGCGCATTGTTTCGTCGGTGCACGCTTCCTGCCGGCCACGCTGACGACCGACGACCCGTGCGTCGCCGACGAAATGTCGCTGCCGACGGTCTCGTTCAGCAGCGCCAACCCAAATGGCCGTGAGAACGACGTCGAGGCCGACTTCTCCAAGCGGATCACCGAGAATTTCGGCGTCACCATCGCCGAAACCTGGACCTTCGTGCGCCCGCCCGCGAACGCCGCCACTTTCGGCACCAGCGCCAGCGGCTTCCAGAACCTGGAGACGGCGTTCCAGTATCAGGTGCTCAAAGACGCGCAGCACGAGTTCGCCCTGCTCGCGGGCCTGGTGGTCGAATGGGGCAGCACTGGTGCCGCGGGGGTCGGCGCCGAGTCGTGGAGCACGCTGCAGCCGACCATGTACTTCGGCAAGGGCCTGGGTGACCTGCCGGACGACTTCGGAGGCATCCGTGCCTTCGCGGTGACCGGCCAGGTCGGCTATCAGGTGCCGACCACCTCGTTCGATTTCAACGAGCAGGCGCTCGTTTCTCAGAACCTCGCCTACGGCGGCTCGCTGCAGTTCAGCTTTCCGTATCTCAAGTCGAATGTGATCGACCTCGGCCTGCCCGACTTCGTCAACCATCTGATCCCGATCGTCGAGGCGCAGTTCCTGAGCCCGGTCTCCAACAACGAGGGCAATCCGTGGATCACCACCGGAACGGTCAATCCCGGGGTCATCTGGGTGGGCGATTACTTCCAGGTCGGGGTCGAGGCGATCATCCCGATCAATCGGGCGAGCGGCACCAACATCGGGGCGATCGCGCAGCTCCACTTCTATCTCGACGACATTTTCCCCAACACGATCGGACGGCCGCTGATCGGCAGCGCGCCGGCACCGCAGAAACCGTTCGGAGAATGACCATGCACCGCAAATTCTTTTTCGCCGTCATTGCGCTCATGCTGCTGGGCGGCACGGCCGCGCACGCGCACGCGTTCCTCGACCATGCCAATCCGCGCGTAGGCAGCACGGTCCGTTCGGCCCCGGGCGAGGTCACGCTGTGGTTCACCCAGAAGCTCGAGCCCTCGTTCAGCTCGGCGCGCATCACCAACGGCTCGGGCGCGCGCGTCGATCAGGGCGCCCGGGTCGACGGCATGCAGATGCACGTCTCGGTCAGATCGCTGCCGCCCGGCACCTATCGGGTGCGCTGGAAGGTGCTCTCGGTCGACACCCATACCACCGAAGGGAGCTTCACCTTCCGGGTCGGCCAGTAAATAAAAAACACCGAGCGCGCCGTGCTCGATGCGCTGATCGCCGTGCGCGCCGTCCACGCCGCCGCCAGCATGGCGGCCGCGGGCGCAATCCTGTTCCGGCTGTGGATCGCTACGCCCGCGCTGCGCGACGCCGACGCGCCGTGGGCCGACGCGCTCGACCGGCAGCTTCGTGCCATCGCCTGGGCGAGCCTCGCGGTCGTCCTCATCTCCGCCGCCGCGTGGCTGTTGCTGGTCGCCGCCGACGTGAGCGACCGTCCGCTTGGCGAGGCGCTCGCCAGCGGCACCGCCGCGACCGTGCTCGCCAGCACGCGCTTCGGCCATGTGTGGATTGCGCGCGTGGCCGTCGCGCTCGCGCTCGGTGTTTATTTGCTGCGCAGGAAGCCGGCGCAGCCGCTCTCTCTGCCGGGATGCGCCGGCGCGGCGCTCGCTGCCGTCTTGCTCGGTGCGCTCGCGCTCATGGGCCATGGCGGCGCCACGCCGGGGGCGCTCGGCATCGTGCATCTCATCGCCGACGTTGCCCACGCCATCGCGGCGGGCGTGTGGGTCGGCGCCCTGCTGCCGCTGGCGCTGCTGCTCGCCGCGGTGCGGCGCGCAACCGAGGCTCCTGCCCTTCCCGCGGCGCGCGATGCCACCCGGCGCTTCTCCAATCTCGGGATCGCGAGCGTCGCAACCCTGCTCGTCACCGGCATCATCAATACGCTGTTTCTCGCCGGCAGCGTGCCGGCGCTCCTCGGCACACCGTACGGGCAGCTTTTGTCGCTCAAGATTCTGCTGTTCCTCGCGATGGTGGCGCTCGCGGCCGCCAATCGCCTGACGTGGACGCCGGAGCTCTCCACCGGGCGCGCCGCGGCCGCGATGCGCCGGCTGCAGCGCAACGCGTCGATCGAGGCGGCGCTCGGGCTTGTGATCGTTGCGATCGTCGGCGCGCTCGGATCGATCCCGCCCGGCCTGCACGTCGAGCCCTGGTGGCCGCTGCCGTTCCGCTTCGACGGCGACGCGCTGGCGGCGCCGCGGCTCCGGGTCAACGCGGTGCTCGCCGCTTTCGCCGCCGCGATCGTTGCCGCATCGGTCATCGCCGCGTTCGTCTCGCGGCGCCGGCGCGCAGCGATCCTCGCCGTCCTGATCGCGCTCGCCGGCCTCGTGTGGAACCTCCAGTTCTTCGTCGTCCCGGCATTCCCCACCAGTTTCTATCGTTCGCCGACCGCTTTCACCTTTGCGTCGATCGCGCGCGGCCGCGCGCTGTTCGCTGCCCATTGCGCCGGGTGTCACGGGCCGAGCGGGCGCGGCAACGGACCGAACGCGCTCGCCCTCGACATGGAAACCTCGGACCTCACCGCCACCCACGTCTACGACCATTCCGACGGCGATCTGTTCTGGTTCATCGGCCACGGCATGGGCGACACCATGCCGGGCTTCGGCGACGCCATCGACGATCAGGCGCGCTGGAACCTGATCGACTTTATTCACGCCAACGCGGACGCGGCGCGGCTCGAGCGGCGCGAATCCGACGGCCCGAACGCGTTCCCGGCCCCGAGCTTCACGGCCGACTGCCCGGAGGGAACGAAGACGCTCGACGATGTGCGCGGACGTTTCGCGCGGCTTGCGGTCACCGACGGCACCGGCCCGCCCCCGGCAGGCGCGGACGTCGTGACGATCCTGGTGCCGCTTGAAGACCAGGCGCCCGGCGGCGACGCCTGCACGATCGACGACCCCGACGCGCTCGCGGCGCTCGCGGTCTATCGCGGCGACGACGCCGCGCTCGCCGGCACGCAATTCCTCATCGACCCGGACGGCCGCCTGCGCGCCGTGTGGCACCCGGGGCTCAAGCCGGATTGGAACGATCCCGCCGCGCTCGCGCGCGAGATCGCAACCTTGCGCGCCACGCCCGCCGTGGGCCGGCCCACGCACACCGGCGCGCACATGCATATGCATATGCAGTGAGATGCACCCGCGCGTTCTTGTGTCACGACAACGCGCCGCGATACATTTGCATCATGGACAACAAAGACCAGCCCAACGATCTGCTCGCGGCGCCGCCGCGCGTCGTCAACGTCGGGCTCGAACTCTTCGCCACCGACCTCGCCGCCGGCGGCGCGAAGGTCGTGCACGTGCGCTGGGCCCCGCCCGCGGGCGGCAACGCCCACCTTGCCGGCCTCCTCGACAAGCTGCGAAAGACGTAGGTAGACGTAGGGCGCATTAGGCGCGCAGCGCCGTAATGCGCCGCCTTTCGCAATCGGCGCAATACGCGGCTGCGCCGCTATTGCGCCCTACGACGAGGCCTCCTTGCACAGCATCGACGCCGCCAATGAGGAAGTGCTGCGCCGCCTGCTCGCGGGCGAGCCGGTGTTGACGGACGTGGTCCCGGCCGCGCAGGCGATCGCCGGGCTTTCCGAACGCACCATCCTGCACGCCGGCCCGCCGATCGCGTGGGAGCGCATGTGCGGGCCGCTGCGCGGCGCGATCATGGGGATCGCGGTGTTCGAAGGCTGGGCCAACGACCTCGACGATGCCGCGAAAAAGGCCGCGGACGGCGCCTTCGCGTTCCACCCCAATCATCATTTCGGCGCGGTCGGGCCGATGACCGGCATGACGACCATGAGCCAGCCGGTGATGGTGGTCGAGAACCGCGTCTTCGGGAATCGCGCCTATTGCGCCATCAACGAAGGGCTCGGCAAGGTGATGCGGTTCGGCGGCAACGACGCCTCGGTGCTCGACCGCCTGCGCTGGATGCGCGACGTGCTCGGCCCGGCGCTTTCCCGCGCGCTGCAAAAGACCGGCGGCGTTCCGCTCAAGCCGCTGATCGCGCGCGGGCTGACCATGGGCGACGAGATGCATCAGCGCAACGTCGCCTGCTCGAGCCTCATCATGCGCCAGCTCGCGCCGGCGCTGGCGCAGACCGCGCGGTCGAGCGAGGAGCTTGCCGCCTGCCTCGCCTTCATCGGCGGCAACGATCAGTTCTTCCTCAACATCGCGATGGCGATGGGCAAGGCGCTCACCGATCCGGCGCGCGAGGTCGTCGGCTCGTGCGTCGTCACGACGATGAGCCGCAACGGCACCGACTTCGGCATCCGCGTCGCCGGCACCGGCGAGCGCTGGTTCACCGCGCCGGTGGAAATGCCGGTCGGGATTTATTTCCCCGGCTACAGCGAGCGCGACGCCAATCCCGACATCGGCGATTCCGCGATCGTCGAGACCGTGGGGCTCGGCGGCTTCGCCATGGCGGCGGCGCCCGCGGTCGTCGGCTATGTCGGCGCCGGCCGCGCGTCGGAGGCCGCCGCCTTCACCCGCGCGATGGGTGAGATCACGGTCGGCACCAACCCGGCCTGGACCATTCCGGCGATGGATTTCGCCGGCGTGCCGACCGGCATCGACATCCGCCTCGTGGTCGAAACGGGCCTCGCGCCCACCATCAACACCGGGATCGCGCACCGCGAGCCGGGCGTGGGGCAGGTCGGCGCCGGCATCGTCAAGGCGCCGCTCAAGTGTTTCGAGGACGCGCTCGTCGCCTTCGCCGAGACCATGGGCGTCGCATGAGCGTGATCCGCAACGAGGTGCGCCGCGCGACCTATCTCGATTCGATCGTGCTGATGCGCATGTCGCGCGAGATCGCGGCGCTGCCCGGCGTCGAGGAGGCCGGGCTCATCACCGGCACCGCGGCGAACAAGGAAATCCTGCGCGAGGCCGGTATTCTCGGCCCCGAGGGCGAGAGCGCGCAGGCGGGCGATCTGATTCTCGCGTTGCGCGCGCGCGATGCCGCTGCCGCGGACGCGGCGCTCGACGCGGCGCGGCGGTTGCTCGAACGGCCGGGCACGCCGGGCGGACCCGCCGCGGCGGACGCGCCGCGCACCATCCGCGCCGCGTTGCGCGAATTGCCCGAGGCCAACCTCGCGCTCATCTCGGTGCCGGGCGACTTCGCGGTGGCCGAGGCGCGCAAGGCGCTCGACCTCGGGCTCAACGCGATGATTTTTTCCGACAACGTGCCGCTCGCCGACGAAGCCGCGCTCAAGCGCGAGGCGCGCGAGCGCGGGCTCATGGTGATGGGCCCCGATTGCGGCACCGCGATCATCGCCGGCGTGCCGCTCGCCTTCGCCAACGTGGTGCCGCGCGGCGACATCGGCATCGTCGGCGCCTCTGGCACCGGCATTCAGGAGATTTCCTGTTTGATCGCGCGCGCCGGGCGCGGCGTGAGCCACGCGATCGGCACCGGCGGGCGCGACCTCAAGTCCGAGGTCGGCGCGATCACCACCTTGATGGCGATCGACGCGCTCGAAGCCGACGCGGGCACCAAACATATCGTGCTGGTGTCGAAGCCGCCGGCGGCCGAGGTGGCGCGCGCGGTGCTCGACCGCATCGGGCGGAGCACGAAGCCCTGCACGGTGTGTTTCATCGGCGCGTCGGACTTGCCGGTGCCGCGCAACGCGCGCGCGGCCGCGACGCTCAAGGCGGCCGCCGAGCTGGCGTTGGGACGCCCGCTCGCGAGCCGGCCGCCCCACCGCGCGGTGCGCAGCCTGCGCGGGCCCTACGTGCGCGGGCTCTTTGCCGGCGGCACCTTGTGCAGCGAGGCGCAAATCGTGTTCGCGGCCGCCGGCGTGCCGGTGTCCTCCAACGTGCCGGTGCCGGGCGCCCGTGCGCTTGCCGGCGCGCCCACCGGACACGCGCTCATCGACCTCGGCGACGATCAATTCACCCGCGGGCGCCCGCATCCGATGATCGAGCCGGCGGTGCGCGACGCGCCGCTCGCGGCGGCGCTCGCCGATGCGACCGTCGGCGTCGTGCTGCTCGACGTCGTGCTCGGCTACGGCGGCCATCACGATCCGGCGGGTCATCTGGCCCAGACGCTGAGCGGCCGCCCCGACGGCATCGCGATCGTCGCCTCGGTGACCGGCACCGACGCCGATCCGCAGCCGCGCACCGCCCAGGCGCGCAAGCTCGAATCGGCCGGCGTCATCGTCGCCGACTGCAATGCCGACGCCGCCGCGCTGGCGCTCGGCGCCGTCGCCCGCAGCGATCGCGGAGCCGCGGCGCAATGAGCCTCGCGTTCGATCGCACCGCAGCGCTCGCGCGGATCGTGGCGATCCGGCGCGCCGGCGTCGTCGCGCGCGATGTTTGCCGGCGCAGCGCGCGCGGCGAGGTCGCCGCCGCGTTCGAGCGCAGCTTCTACCTGCGCGTCGGCACGCAGTTCGTCTGCCTCGGCGAGGCGGCGATCGGCAACGGTCCGACCACCTTGATCGTCGCCGCGCGCGTGGCGGACCTCGGGCTGCGGCCGGGACAGCGCGCGGTCATCGGCGGGCACGGCATCGCGCTCGGGGACATTTCGTTTGATCTTTCCGGCTGCGAGACCTGGGGCGCGCCGGCTTGGCCAGCGGCCCCCTCCCCGGCCGCGTTGCAGGCAGCTTGCGCAACTATTGCGCGCCGCGCAGCGACCGAAAGCCCGCCCGACAGCCTCGCGCGTGTGGCGTTCGCGCCCGACGATACTCCCCTCGCCCGCCTCGCCCGCCCAGGCGTCGCGGCGTTCGAGGCGTGGATGACCAGTTCTCTCTCAACCGGGCTCAGCGCAAGAGATGGTGCAGTGGCCGAGACGCTTGCTCCATCCCTCCCCCCATTCGCGAAGCGAATGGTGGGGAGGGTAGCGAGCGAAGCGAGCCGGGTGGGGGGAACCAGACGACAGACGACAGACGACGGAGAATGGATTCGTGAGGCGCATCTTTCGTCGTTTGTCCTCCGTCGTCCGTCCTCCGATTGCCCCCCACCCCTAACCCCTCCCCACCATTCGCTGCGCGAATGGGGGGAGGGGAACCTGGAGGCTTGCGCGCGTGGCCTCATCGGCCTCGGGCCGGGGCTCACGCCGTCGGGCGATGATTTTCTGATGGGGGCGCTCGCCGCGCTCGATGGGCTCGGGCAAACAAACATGCATGCGGCGCTGGGCGCAGCGGTCGTTGCCGCCGCCGGCGGCACGTCGCCCTTGAGCGCGAGCCTGCTGCGCGCAGCGGCGGCCGGCCACGTCGGGGAAAAGCTTCACGTGATGGTCGCGGCCCTCCTCGCCGGCGATACGGACGCCGCGATCGCGGCCGCGGCACGCATCGGGCACACCTCGGGCTGGGACGCGCTTGCCGGCGCGGTGGTGACTAGCCGTAGGGCGCAATAGGCCGAAGGCCGTATTGCGCCGTCGGCGCATTACGCGGCCCATCGGCCGCTCATGCGCCCTACAAATTACCGCTGCTGATACGGCGGCGTGGTCGCGGCGGTGGCCTCCGGCGGCTTGCCGCCCGGCAGTACGATGACGCGGGTGCCGCCCTGCACGCGGCCGTAGAGATCCTCGACGTCCTCGTTGAGCAGGCGGATGCAGCCCGACGACACGAAGGTGCCGATGGTCGACGGCTGGTTGGTGCCGTGGATGCGGTAAACCGTGTTGCCGAGATAGAGCGCACGCGCGCCGAGCGGGTTGCCCGGTCCGCCCGCCATGAAGCGCGGCAGGTAGGGCTGGCGCTCGATCATCTCGGGCGGCGGATGCCAGTCGGGCCACTCGGCCATGCGTGCGATGCGCTGGGTGCCGGCCCAAGTGAAGCCCTCGCGGCCGACGCCGACGCCGTAGCGCAGCGCCTGCCCGTTGCCGAGCACCAGATAAAGATAGGTGTTCGGCGTGTCGATGATGATGGTGCCGGCGGGCTCGCGCGTCTGATAGGACACGATCTGCCGGCGCAGCCGTGGCGGCAAATCCTTCTGCTCGCCGCTCTCGGGCCGGATGTCGGGCGGCAGCGACGCCATTTGTTGATCGCTGCCCACCGCGCCCGGCGGGCGCGCGTTCGGGTAGCCGGGATCCGGCTGGACCGGAACGCCGGCCTGGGCCGGCGGCCCCTGATAGGGACCGAGCCCGGGCGGCGGCAGGCCGTAGGAATCGGGCTGGCCCGGCACGCTCGCTTGCGGATAGGGCTGAGCGGTGCCGTAGGGCGGCCGATAGTCCGGCGCCGCCGCGCGCGGTGCCGGCGCAATCGGGCGGTCGACGTCACCCGGCACCGAGCCGACCGGCATGTCGTCGATGTCCCACTCGGCCGGCGGCGCGCCGCGGTAGTAGGGCGCAGGCGCAGGCGCCTGATAGTAGGGCGGATAATATTGCGCGTGGGCGATGTCGCCCGCGGCGAATGACGCGGCGATGAAGCCGATGACGGCGGTGGTGCGCAGAAGCATTGGCGGGAAACCCGTCCCCGTGGGTTTGGCGACCTTGGTGAGCCAGGAATCGTGCAGGAACAAGGCGCGTTTAAGACAATGTCGCGGAAGAGTGGTTGACGAAGCGTGAAGACCGTTGCAGGGGGTGAAGGCCGCCCGCTAAGTAACTGAAAACAGCGGATAAATGGATCGTCGCCCGGCGAGGGGAAAATCCCCCTGCGCACGCCGCGCCGCCTCTGCTAGCTTCCCCGGCTTCGGCTAACGGGGGATCCGCATGACCATCACGCTCGCCCACATCGGGCCGCTCGTCGCATTGATCGCCGGCATTCTCATCCTGATCATGCCGCGCCTGCTCAACTTCATCGTCGCGATTTATCTGATTTTTGTCGGCCTCACCGGCCTTTGGCCGAGCCTCCGGCATCTCATCCACTGATAGGTGTGTTTCCGACATAACGCCGGAACCCGACGCCCTCCGCGTGCGTTACCATGCTACCGGAGGGACGGTCATGACCATCAGCCTGGTGCATCTCCAGCCGCTCGTTGCGCTCATCGCCGGGATTCTCATCCTGCTGATCCCGCGCCTGCTCAACTTCATCGTCGCCATCTATCTCATCATTGTCGGGATCACCGGCCTGTGGCCGGGGCTGTTGCACTGAACACAATCGGGGGACGCAGCGATGTCGACCGTCATCAGCATTCTCATCACCTTCCTGGTGGTGATCCTGGTGCTCTACCTCGTCGACCGGCTGCCGATCGACGGCCGCGCCAAGCAGATCGTGCGCATCATCGTGATCATCCTCGGCATCCTCTCGCTCCTGCGCGCGATCACGGCGTTTCCGCTTTAGTAGGGCGCAATAGCGAAGCGTATTGCGCCGGCGCATTACCCGGCCCATCGGCCGCTCATGCGCCCTACGAGCCCTTCATTTGCGGTATTGCTCGTCGCTGACCTTTTCCAGCCAGTCGACGGGTTTGCCGTTAAGCGCTTCCTGGACGGCGATGTGAGTCATGGCCGTCGTCGGCGTGGCGCCGTGCCAATGCTTCTCGCCGGGCGGAAACCACACCACGTCGCCCGAGCGTATTTCCTCGACCGGGGAGCCCTCACGCTGGACCCAGCCGCAGCCGAAGGTCACGATCAGCGTCTGACCCAGCGGATGCGTATGCCAGGCGGTGCGGGCGCCCGGCTCGAACGTGACGAAGCTTGCGCTCACCCGCGCCGGATCGGGTGCCTGGAACAGCGGGTCGAGGCGCACCGTCCCGGTGAAATATTCCGCCGGCGGCTTGGTCGACCGCTGCGAACCGTTTCGTTTTATTTCCATGGTTGCGCTCCTTATCGAGCAAGATCTAGGGCGTTACCGCGCCGCCACCCGCCGCTATAATCGGGATGCACTTATGAGCGGATACGATAAATGCAGCGCGGCAATCTCGACGACCTGCGCGCCTTCGTCGCCGTCGGGCGCGAGCGCAGCTTCACCAAGGCGGCGGCGAAGCTGGGCGTGTCGCAGTCGGCGTTGAGCCACACCATCCGCGAACTCGAGGGACGGCTCGGCGTGCGGCTGTTGACCCGCACCACCCGCAGCGTGTCGCCGACCGGGGCGGGCGAACGCCTGCTGCAGACGGTCGGTCCGCGGTTCGAGGAGATCGACGCCGAACTCGCGGCGGTGAGCGAATTGCGCGAGAAGCCCGCCGGCACCATCAGGATCACGGCGACCGAATACGCCGCCGACGCGATCCTGCTGCCGAAGCTCGCGAAGGTCCTGCGCGATTATCCCGACATCAAAGTGGAAATCACCGTCGACTACGGGCTGACCGACATCGTTGCCCAGCGCTACGATGCCGGCGTGCGCAACGGCGAGCAAGTAGCAAAGGACATGATCGCGGTGCGGATCGGGCCGGACATGCGCATGGCGGTCGTGGGCGCGCCGGTTTATTTCAAAGTTCGTCCGGAACCGAAGAAGCCGCAGGACCTGATCGGTCACAACTGCGTCACGTTGCGTCTGCCGACCCACGGCGCGTTGTACGCCTGGGAGTTCGAAAAAGGCGCCCGCGAACTCAAAGTGCGCGTCGACGGCCAGTTCACCTGCAATACCAGCGCCCAGATGCTCAGCGCGGCCCTCGCCGGACTTGGCCTCGCCTATGTGCCGGAGGACCTGGCTCGGCCGCACGTCGCCAAGGGCCGCCTCAAGCGGGTGCTCGCCGACTGGTGCCCGCCCTATTCGGGCTATCACCTCTACTACCCGAGCCGGCGCCAGTCCTCTGCGGCCTTCGCGCTCCTGGTCGATGCGCTGCGCCATCGCAGTTAGAGCGTGCTCGGGCCTCAGCGATTGTGCAGCCGGTAGCGGAGCCAGACCGCTCCGCCTTCCAGCACTTGGCTGCTCTCCAAGGTCATTGTTTGAATCGGCGCCGGCTTCCCGGCCTCTGCGTCGCTCGAATCGAACAGGCTGGGCGCGCCCTTGGCGCCATCCACGGCCGGGCAGACGATCAGGCTGATCTCGTCGATCAAGCCGGCGCGCAGAAACGCGCCGTTCGCGCTGCCGCCGCCTTCGAGCAGCAGGCGCTTGATCCCCAGCTCACGATGCAAAGTTTCGAGCGCCAAACCGAGGTCGAGCTCCGCCTTGCCGGCAAAAATATACGACACGCCATCGGTGCGCAGGCCCGCGAGATGCGCATCGGAAACCCGCTCGCAAAGCACGACCACAATGGGATCGCCGCCGATGTCCGCGCGCCCCCAGGCGATCTTGCCGTGCGCGTCGAGCGCGATCCCGTAGGCCGCCGCGTTGCGCCGCGCGAACCATGCTTCGCGCGGGAAGGTCTCGTCGGTGCGGGCCGGATAAGCCTTGCCCTTGGCAAACTCCTGGCCGGTGACGCGCCCGATAAGCCAGGCGTCGCCGCCGAGCTCTTCGTGCAGCCGTTCGAACAGGCCGCCGGGGGCAGCGCCCGCCGGGCGCCAGCGGCGCGGCAAGGTCCGGCCATCGACGCTGACGGACATATGGCAGATGACGTGTGGTTTCATCGGACGCACTTGACTCCGTTATGAACACGCGAGCGCGGCGGAGGTTCGCGACGCGTGCGGTTTAAAGAGAAGCGCTGCGGCAATTGCGCCGGCGCCGAGCGCCGCCCCCATGCTGGCGCCGAACACCGCGCCAAGACCCGCGTGCTCCGCGAGGAAGCCGAGCGCCGGCGTGCCGAATCCGAGCGCCACGTCGAGAAACGCGGTGTAAGCGCCCATCGCAAGCCCTCGGCTCTGCGCCGGCACGAGGCGAACCGCCTCGACGCCGAGCCCGGGGTAAACGAGCGAGTAGCCGAATCCGGTGAGGGCGGCGCCGATTAGGGCCAGCGCCAGGACAGGCGCAAGCCAGATCAGCGCCAGGCCGGCCGCTTCGACGAGCACACACAGAAGCGCCACCTTGGCGCCCCCGAAGTCGAGCGACAGGAGATAAAGCAGCCCCGCGGCAGCGGCGATCGAAAGGCCGACGATGACGGCGTGCTTCGGCCCGCTCGCGTCCGCGTCCCGGCCGGCCCACACACGCGAGAGAATGGCGGCGCCAAACTGGCTGCCGGCGACAAGCCCCACGACGAATGTGCCGAGCCCGAGGCCCTGATGCACATGCAGCGGCAGGACCGGCAACGCGATGCCGATGACGAGGAACGCGACGAACACCGCCCCCATGATCGGCAGCCGCGCCGCCGTCGAGCGACCGCGGCGCGGCGCGGCGGATGTTTCCTTGACGCCGGTATCCATGGTTGATCACTCCGAATCCGTGACCAGCATGCTGTATGCAGCCCCGCTCGCCGCGATTAGCCGGCAGAATGCGCATGGACTTATGAGCGCAATCGATAAATGCCCGGCCGCCGCAACGGCTCCTGCGCGCGATCACCGCGTTTCCTCTTTGACCTGTTTTTCCGTCTCCCGGATCGCGCGCTCGTGGCGCGCACGCAGGATCGCCGCGTTGAGCTCGCCGCCGTAAATGAAGATCGCGGCCGACAGGTAGAGAAACACGAGCGCGATCATGGCCGACGCCAGCCCGGCGTAGGTCGTGACGTAGCGGTTGGCATATTGCGCCAGATAAAGGCCGAAGCCGGCACCGCCCGCGAGCCACAGCGCAATGGTCACGACGAGGCCGGGCAGAATCTGTCTGATGCGCCGCCGGCCGGCCGGCAGATAGAGATGAACCACCACCAAGGCGACGATGAGGACGACGGAGGCGGCCGCCAGCCGCGCGAGGGTGCCGAGCTGCTCGAGCGGCTCGAGCCAGTTGACGTGCCGCACGGCGGTCTCGACCAGCAGCGGCGCGAGCACCACCAGGACGGCGACGACCAGGAGCGCGATCGCGCTCACCAGCACGTAGAAGACCGACTCCAGCCGCAGCAGCCACCAGCTGCGCGTCTCCATCACGTCGTAGGCGCGGTTGAGCCCGATGCGCAGGCTCTCGACGCCGTTCGAGGCGAAATAGACGGCAAGGACGGCGCCGAGCGCGACGGCGCGGCTGAGACCCGCGCTCTGCACCGCGTTCTGCACCTGCTGCACGTCGCCCGCGATCGGCGCGGCGACCTCGCGCGGCCAGGCGCCGAGCAGAATGCGGCCGGCCTCGACGCCGAGGTCGCTCGAGCCGATCGCCCCGGCGAGCGCGTTGACCAGGATCAGGAACGGGAACATCGCCGCGAGGATCGCAAACGCGATGTAGCTCGCGATCGCCCAGCCGTCGGCGACAAGGAAGTGCTCGAAGGCCTGGAGCGGGATGCGCAGGTACCAGGGCGAGCGCGCGATCAGGTACGCCAGCAGCCCCACCTCGGCGAGCGACTGCGCCGGTTTGCCCGGATCGCGCACGGCCTAAATCCCCCCGGTCACGCCGCCGTGCGGGTGGGGGCGCGCACGCACGCGCGCGTGAAAACATGAAGAAGCGGTTCGCTCATGTCTTCATGCTCCGGATCGGGCGCCGTTGCGGGTTTCCGGCCAAGCGTCGACACCATGATGGCAGCGAGGTGAAACGGCGGCAACCCTCGCGCCCTGCGGCCGCCCCCAATTCCCGAGAAAGCAACGCGGATTCGCGCGATTCCGTTCCCGCCGAGGTCCGCGGCGGGAACCGGGGCGCGCCGCGCGCGTTGCCCGCCAGACACTTGGGCGATTGTTTTGGGGCGATTGTTTCATGAACGAAGCGCAGGCGGATGTTTCCGGCGCAACGGCGCGACCACGGCGCGCGCCGGCGCCGGCCGCGTCCGCGACGGCCGAGCGGCCGTTTTTCTCGAAGTCCGACGCGCTGTGGACCGGGACGGCGCGCGCGGCGACGATCGGGATATTCCTGCTGCTCCTCACCGGCGCGCTCGATCTCGCGCGCCCGCTGTTTCTTCCCCTCGTCTCGGCGATGGTTTTCGCCTTCATGCTGGGGCCGCTCCAGGCGGCCGCGGAGCGGCGCCGCGTGCCCGCCTGGCTGTTTGCTCTCGCGTGCGTGGCCGTCATGCTCGGGTTCATCAATCTCGTCATCGTGCTTACCGCCGCGCCCCTGATCGAATGGCTCGGACGCGGGCCCGACATCCTCGCCTCGCTGGGCAACAAGCTGCACGTCCTCACCGGCCCGTTCGCCGCGGTGCGCGATCTGCAGCACGCGCTCGCCCCCGGCAGCGCCAACGTCGGCATGAACATCGAGGTGATGACATACATCCAGCCGGCGCTGGCGTTCCTCACCCCGGCGCTGGGCGAACTGGTGGTGTTCTTCGCCGCCCTGTTGTTCTTTCTGGTCGGGCGCCGGCGCCTGCGCAGCCATATCGTGCTGTTGTTCGCCGGGCAGGAAGAGCGGCTGCGCGCGCTGCACATCCTCAACGAGATCGAAGGCGACCTGACCCGCTACATCGCCACGGCGGGCGCGATCAATTTCTGCGTCGGCCTAGTCACGGGCTGCGCGGCCTACGTGATCGGCCTCCCCAACGCGCCCATGTGGGGCGTGCTGGCCTTCATGCTCAACTTTTTGCCCTACGTCGGGCCGCTGATCCTGGTGATCGCGCTGTTCATTGCCGGCCTCGTGGTGTTTCCCTCATTAGGCCAGGCGCTGATCGCGCCGGCGTTCTTCGTCGGCCTCGCCACGCTCGAAGGGCATTTCATCACGCCCAACATCGTCGGCCGGCGCCTGGCATTGAGCCCGGTCCTGGTGTTCGTCGGGCTGGTGTTCTGGACCTGGCTGTGGGGACCGATGGGCGCGCTGCTGGCGACCCCGCTGCTGATCGCCGGCATGGCCGTGACGAACGACTTCCTGCCGAAGAACGAGATTGACCTGCCGGATTAGAGGGCGAATAGCGAATAACGAGTGGTGAATGGGGAATAGTGAACAGGCAGCCTCGCCGTTCACGACAAACCATCCGCCGCCTCGCTATTCACCATTCACCATTCGCCACTCTCTATTCGCCGGGTAATAAGGAACCTTTCCGGCGCAAACGCATTGTCGGGAAGACAACGGAGGAGTTCGGACCATGCTCTCCACGATTCTCATCATCATTTTGATCCTGTTGTTGATCGGCGCGCTGCCCACGTGGCCCTACAGCGGCGGCTGGGGCTACGGACCGGGCGGCCTGGTCGGACTGATCCTGGTGATCATCATCATCCTGGCGCTGTTGGGAAGAATATAGCCACCGCGCGCGTCATCGCCCGGGCAAGCGGGACGATCCAGTAATCACCAGCCTGAGAAACAGGTCGAGGCCGGTGTTTACTGGATGACCCGCTTTCGCGGGGCATGACGAGTCTTGAGCAAGCCTACCGTCCCATCCCGACGACCATCGCGGCGACCGCGACCGCCATCACGGCGGTGGCGCACCAGCCGACGATGCGCAGCCCGTCGGCGACGGGAAATTTTCCCATCACGCGCGGGTTTGCGGTCATGTGCATCATCATCGCCATGATCGGCACCGCGGCGACGCCGTTGATCACGGCGCTCCAGTAAAGCGCGCGGATCGGGCTCACCGGAGAAAAATTGATCAGCACGCCGACCAGGGTGGCGACCGCAATCGTGGCATAGAACGCCCTGGCCTTGGCCGGCTTGCGGGCAAGGCCTTCCGGCCATTGGCGCGCTTCCGCGAGCGCATAAGCGGCCGCGCCTGCCAGCACCGGCACCGCGAGCAAGCCGGTCCCGACTATGCCGAGCGCAAACACCACGAAGGCATATTCGCCGGCGAGCGGGCGCAGCGCCGAAGCGGCCTGCGCCGAGGTCTCGATCTCGGTCACGCCATGCGCATGCAACGTCGCCGCCGTGGTGAGAATGATCGCGAGCGCCACGAGATTGGAGAGCGCCATTCCGATCGCGGTGTCGAGGCGGATGCGCTCGAACGCGCGCGGCGCCTGCCTCGGCGCGCGCACGAGCGGCTGCGCCGCCGGATCGGCGCGCACTTCTTCCACCTCCTGGGAAGCCTGCCAGAAGAACAGGTACGGGCTGATCGTGGTGCCGAGGATTGCCACCACGGTGGTCCAGAACGCGGGATCGGCGGAGATCGTCGGCAGGAAAAAGCCGCGCGCAGCCTCGTCCCACCGCACGTGCACCATCGCCAAGGTGGCGAAATAGGCGAACAGAGCCAGAGTGAGAAACCGCAGCACGCGGGCATAGCGCTCGTAGCTGATGAAAATCTGCAGCCCCGCCGAGAGCACGGCGATGGCGACCACGTAGACCAGTTGCGGGCCGCCGATGAGCTCTTTCACCGCGTCCCCCATGGCGCCGATGTCGGCGCCGATGTTGATGGTGTTGGCGATGAGCACCAGGGCGACGACGACCTGCAGCATCCAGTTGGGGTAGTGGCGGCGAATGTTGGCGGCGATGCCGCGCCCGGTCGTGCGCCCGATGCGCGCGCTGATCTCCTGGATTGCCACCATCAGCGGATAGCTGAGCAGCATGGTCCAGGAGATGGAGAAGCCAAGCTGCGCGCCTGCCTGGGAGTAGGTCGCAATGCCGCTCGGATCGTCGTCCGAGGCGCCGGCGATGAGCCCCGGGCCAAGCACGTCGCGCCAGCTTCTGCCGGGCGCCTTCGCGCGCGGCGGCCGTTCCTCCACTGCCACCGGCGCGCTCCCTGATGTGTTCCGCACGCCCAAAACGTCTAATGTTCCAAAAGGTTCCCTCGTTTCGCGGAGGCCCGGGCAGGAACCCGCGCGCCGCTCTTTGCGTTTGTCACAGGAGCAAACAATGAGACGACGCACGAGGCAGGGACGGAGCAAAAAATGATCTCGGAAGATTTCCGCCGCCAGCTTCAGGGCTATGGCCTGACCACCGCGCGCATCCTCTACCGCCGGCCCGATCATCGCTGGCTGCTGCAATCCTACGTGTGGCAGGACTACGACCTGTGCCCCGACTTTCCCCAGCTGCAGAAATTCCTCGCGTTCTGGCAGGACCGGCTCGAGGGACCGCTCCACTCGGTCACCGTCGCCCACGCGCGCCTGATCCGCCCCGCCGAGCTGCGCCCGATCGGCGGCGAATTTAGATTGCATTAATTTTTTCGCCGCCCGCGCGCGTGCCGCTTGGTTCAGTAATGCACGCGCGCGGGCGGCCGATGTGGCGCGTTCGGACTAATGAAATTCCTTCAGGATGATGCCGAGTTAATGGCGCGCACGCGCACCTGCATGCTTCCGATGCCGCTGATCGACGCGTCAAGCACGTCGCCCGGCACGACCGGTCCGACGCCCTCGGGCGTGCCGGTGAGCAGCACGTCGCCGGGCATGAGCGTGTAGAACGACGAGGCGAAAGCGATCAACTCCGGGATCGGGATGATGAGGTCGCGCGTGTTGGCGCGCTGGCGCGTCTCACCGTTGACCTTGAGCGCGAGGTCGAGGCTCGCCGGGTCGCCGATCTCGTCGGCGGTGACGAACCAGGGGCCGAGCACGGTGTAGCCGTCGATCGACTTGCGCAGGCTGCGCTCTTCGGGCCCGCGCACGGTGATGTCGAAGCCGATGCAGTAGCCGGCGACGTGGTCGAACGCGCGCTCCTTCGCGACCCGGTCGGCGCGCGCCCCGATGACCACCGCAAGCTCGATCTCGTGATCGGTGCGCCGGTCGGGGTGGCGCACCGCGATGCCTTCGCTCGGACCGACCGCCGAGCTCGCCGCTTTGAGGAACAGGCCGATCTTCTGGATCTCCTCGACCTGCTTCTGGTGATGGATGGCGGCGTCGGCGCGCGCCTCTTCCAGATGTTTTTTGTAGTTGACCGGCGCGGCGACGATCTTGCCCGGGTTGGCGATCGGGCTGATGAGGTCGATCGCGCCGAGCGGGATCGGCCGGCCCCGGTCCGCCGCCGCCAACAGGCCGGCGCGCAGCTCGCTCAAGTTTGCGATCAGCGGATCGTGGCGCGGCAGCGGATAACGATGGGCGGGCAGCAAGGCGAGCGCGGCGGTGACGTCGAAGACCTCGTCCGCGCGCACGAGCCCGAGGCGGTTTTCGTTGAAGCGGCACAGGCGCATGGGGGAATGATATGGCGAATAGCGGGTGGCGAATAGTGAGTGGTGAGTGGCAAGGAGCGGCACGGCCTATTCACCACGTGCCAGTCGCCACTCACCATTGGCCCGAGCAGTACCTACATTCGGGACGCCTTCCCCACGAACGGAGCATCCCCATGGACAAAATCAAGCCGCTCTTCACCGCGACCGCGACGGCGACCGGCGGGCGCAACGGCCACACGCAGACGAGCGACGGCATCGTCGCGGCCGACCTGTCGGTGCCCAAGGACATGGGCGGCCCCGGCAAGCCGAATACCGCCACGCCCGAGCATCTCTTCGCCGCCGGCTACGCCGCCTGCTTCGGCGGCGCGGTCGATTTCGTCGCCAAGCAGCACAAGAAGGACGCGAGCAAGGCCGCGGTCACTGCCGCGGTTTCGATCGGCCCGCGCGAGGGCGGCGGCTTCGGGTTGCAGGTGAAGCTGCGGGTCGAGGACAGGAGCCTCCCGCAGGCCGAGCTTGCCGCGCTCGCCAAGGAAGCGCACGAGAAAATCTGCCCCTATTCCCACGCCACGCGCAATAACGTGGATGTGCAGATCGAGGTCAAGGGCGGGTAATCGTCATTGCGAGGCACGTAGTGCCGAAGCAATCCAGGCGTCACGCGCTGCCCTGGATTGCTTCGTCGCTTCGCTCCGCAATGACGGGTTCACGCCCGCAGCGCCTGCAGCATCGCCTCGATGTAATCTTCGCCGTCGGCGAGCACGAGCATCGAGGCGTAGGGGCGCAGGCAGCCGAGCGTGCGGGCGAGTGCGGCGTCGGACTGGCCGTGCGCGCCGACGATGAGCGCCGTCGTCATCACGCGGTTGAGCGCGCAGGCTTCGCCGATCACCGAGGCCGCCGCCGGGCTGCCGCCCGCGGCCGCCACCATGACCACCAGATCCGCCGCTGCGATTTCTTCGACGAGGTCCATGGCGCGGCCGGCGACGTCGCCGAGCCATGCCTGCAGCGACCAGGCGCCGCGCGGCGTGTCCTCGCCGCGCGAAATAAAGAACGTCGCCCGGCCCCACGGCCGCCTGGCGATGCGCTTGACCACGGCCTCGCTCGCCGCGTCGAGCGCGATCACCTTGACGGCGCGCGGCTGCGAATTGGGCGCATCGATGCGGAAGCGGGATTCCGCAGCGCTCGTCGCGCGCGCACTTTCGCTTTGCGTCACGTCACACCGAGGCGTGGGCGAGGCCTTCGCGCACGGTGAGCGCCTCGCGCGCCGCGTCCTTGAACGCCTGGTCGGGCGGCAGCACCACGGCGGCCGAGCGCACGCGGTGGTGCGCCGGGTCGACGCCCGGGGGAATCGCGTCCTTCTCCATCAAAGCCTTGACGGCGCGCAGCAGGCGGTGGCGCGCCATGATGATGCCGTTGTCGGTCGACACCAGATTTTCCTTCGTGCGGTCGACGACGGGCCCCATGCTCTCCTGCAGCGAAGCGTCCTGCATGGCGATGCCCGCGACCCCGCTGTAGGTGCGCCCGGCCTTCTGGGCGGCGCGGTCAATCAAATAATCGTTGTCCTTGTTGGCGGCGGGGCGGAACGTGCCCGGCACGTAGGTGACGTGGATGCCCTGGCCCGCGCGCATCGCGTCGACCTCGTCAGCGGTGAGCGCACGGGTCGGCTGATAGTCGAAGCTCCAGGCCCAGCAGTTCTCGTCGTCGATCGGCACCCAGAAGTGCCCGTGCACCGGATGGTTGCCGCGCGGCGGGATCATGGTGAAGCACGGCATCACCCACGGCGTGATGCGCCAGTAATAATGGCCGTTCTCGGCGTTGCGGCGCGCGCCGATGTAAAGCCCGCCGGGATGCTCGACCACCTCGAACACCGGCCGCGCGTCGCCGAGATTGTAGCGGTTGCCGCGCGCGCCCTTGAACAGCGGATCGGAATCGAGCGCGCCGCGGTGCAGCCACGACACATGGCTCGAATCGATGCCGCCCTCCATGGCCTGCAGCCAGTTGCATTCCTGAGTGCGCTTGGAGGTGAAGCAGTGGGCCGGCGGCACGAGGGCGAACTCGAACTCCGGGTGCGGCGGCGTTTTTTCCGGCGGCCCCATGTAGGTCCACAAGACCGGCCCGATCTTGATCAGCGGATAGGACTTGAGCCTGATCTTGTTGCAAAAGCCGCTCTCGACCGGCTCCGACGGCACCTCGAGGCAGGCCCCGGTGACGTCGTATTTCCAGCCGTGATAGGGGCAGCGCAGCCCGCCCTCCTCGTTGCGCCCGAACCACAGCGAGACGCCGCGGTGGGCGCAGAACTCGTCGATCAGCCCGTAGCGGCCCTCGCTGTCGCGGAAGGCCAGCAGCCGCTCGGAGAGCAGTTTGACGCGCACCGGCGGGGAGCCATCCTCGGGCAGTTCCTCGGCGAGCAGCGCGGGAAGCCAGTAGCTGCGGAACAGCCGGCCGCCGGGCGTGCCCGGCCCGGTCTGCGTGAGAAGGTCGTTCTGCTCTTGTCTCAGCATCGGCGGTCCGCCACTTTCGTGCGCGCGGGAGCCGATCTCCCGTGCGCGACCATCATAGGTCTATGTAGGACTAGCCGCCACCATGGCCAAGCGTATCGAGCTCTGCCTCGCCGCCGACGTTACGGTCGGCACCCCGCTCAAGGTCGAGGCCGAGGGCCTCGTCGTGGCGGTGTTCAACCTCGACGGCGAATATTTCGTCACCGACGACGCCTGCACCCACGGGCCCGGCTCGCTCGGCGAAGGCTACGTGGACGGCGACGTGGTCGAGTGCAATTTCCACGGCGGCCAATTCAACATCCGCACCGGCGAGGTGGTGGCGCCGCCGTGCATGGAGCCGGTGAAAACCTACCGGGCGCGGGTGGAGAACGGCATGGTGGTGATCGACGGGTGACACGTAGCCCGGATGAGCGGCGAAGCCGCGATATCCGGGATCCCGCATGTCGCCCGCTCCGCGGGCTCATGCGGGCTACAGCCTGACCTGATCCGGCACCCGCCTATTTCGATTTGCGTTCCTGCTCGTTGCGGGAATGCAACAGCTTTTTCTTGAACTTGCCTATCTCCGCGTCCGTGTGCGCGTAGCTGATGACGCGGTAGATCTTGCGCGCAACCCCGGTGTTCCCGCCACCGACGTTGCAGATGATGACCGGACCGCGGGCGGCGGTGAGCTTGCGCGTGTTGGCGCTGAGCCAGTCGTGGTTCTCGATCGTGGTTTCGATGCGGCAGTCCTTCGGCAGGGTGATGCCCATGGACGCGAGGAATCCGCGCGGGTCTTTCAGATAATCGAGGAACTCTTGCGGTTTGCATTCCCAGAAATGCAGTCCGAACGGCTCGGCCTCGATGATGCTGGAACGCGCCGACAGGTCGACGATTTTGGCTGGCATGGCATCCTCCCTGACTGCAAAGGCGCAATCTTAAGTGATTACCGACCTCGCGCCAATGCGCCGGACGAAGCAACTCGAAGCGGCGCAATACGCGCCTACGGCGCTATTGCGCCCTATAGCTCCATCACCACGTTGCCGATCGCCTTGCCGTCCTCGACCAGGCGGTGGGCGGCGACGATGCCCGCAAGCGGCATCCGCGCCGCCACGTTGTGGACGAGCGCATTCGCCTTGAGCAGCGCGGTGATGTCGTCGATGGCGCGGGCGCGCTCCTGCGCGGTGAGCTCGTAGACCAGCATGAACTGCAGCCGGATCGAGTTGACCAGACAGAAGCCCGCCGGGATCGCCACTTCGGGCTTGCCGGTGCCGTAGACCACGACGGTACCCTTGGGGCGCAGCACCGCCGGGATCAGGCCGGCGTTGGCGGCGAGATCGAGTTCGATCACCGCGTCGACGCCGGCCTTCTCGGTGAGCGCCGCGACCCGTTCGCCTACGTTCTCGCGCTTGTAGTCGATCGTGTGGTCGGCGCCCGCCGCGCGCGCGACCTGCGCCTTCTCGCCCGACGAGACCGTGGTGATCACGCTCGCGCCGCGCGCCCTGGCGAACTGGATGGCGTAATGGGCGACCGCGCCGGCGCCGCCGGCGATCAGCAATTTGCTGCCCGCGCGGGCATCGGCGAGCGCGAGCGCATGCCAGGCGGTGAGCGCCGGAATCCCGAGGCAGGCGCCGGCGGCAAAATCGATGTGCGCGGGCAG
>Ga0153928_1000048_pt1 | contig 59089 bp, 50 predicted proteins | sample TSNJ012MetaG_FD_106656 | JGI IMG/M metagenome (GOLD analysis project Ga0153928, IMG submission 106656) | Attine ant fungus gardens microbial communities from New Jersey, USA - TSNJ012 MetaG | ecosystem: Host-associated > Fungi > Mycelium > Unclassified | place: USA: New Jersey, Wharton State...
TTCGATTCTAAAATTGCGCGGTGAACGCGATGCGGATTCGAAAATTACCGCTCCGCCTCGAATCGCGCTGCAGCATCCTTGAATCGCACTGCAACATCTGTGCCCATACTAGCCCGAAGGGGGAGGTCGAATCGCCTTCGCGCAACGAAGGCGATCGGGTGGGGGTTATCCTGGGATCAGCAAATGTCGGCCCCCACCCGGCCGCGCTTCGCGCGGCCACCCTCCCCCACGCTTCGCGTGGAGGAGGGACGGAGCGTGCCTTTCCGGCTCGGCCTCCCCCAAGGCAGAATCAAAAAGTTAACGCGGGGCGATTTCGGGCGCCGCGGCCGCGGGCGGGTCATCGCTGGGGAAAAGCCGATGAAAATTTCCCCTCTTGACGCGGCCGCGACTCAGGAGCGCGGGGAGCAGCCTATTACCTTTTTTCCGCCGCTGGCCTTCGCGTGAAGCCTGCATGACCCCGCGACGACAATTTCGCGACACCCTGGCCCGGACGAATCTGCTACCTATATCCAATACTTGCCGCGGCGCACCGGAAGCTATCCCCGGATTTCACAGGCGACGCACAAGATTTAGCGGTTGATTCAGACTCTCGCACTAGTGCTTGACGGGCGCGATGGAGTTGTCCTAGCGTTTGATCGTCGGGCGCGGTTGGTACCTGGTCCTCGCCGGGCGCTTCTCCAGGACAGGCTGGCGACGCCGCCGCGCCACGGGTTTCGCGCCCGGGCGGGCAAGCGCATCGCGACCCCCGCGAGCGGCTCCGCGACATCGACGAACCGGCCCCTTCAGGGCGCCGGAAAGAAGACTAGACGTTAGGGACGTCAAACCGAGAGCCGGGCCAACCCGGTGCAAGACGCGGACGGCGACAGGTCCGGGTCATCGGCGACGCGTCGGCGCAGGTGGCGCCGGTCGCCCACAAGAAGGGGCAAGGAGCGATGCGCATCGAGCGGCGGTACACCAAGGAAGGCCAGTCTCCCTACGCCGACGTCGAGTTCCGGCTGACCACGAGCGAGATCCGCAATCCGGACGGCTCGGTGGTGTTCCGGGCGGACGACGTCGAAGTGCCGGCCGCCTGGTCGCAGGTCGCCTCCGACGTCCTGGCGCAGAAATATTTCCGCAAGGCCGGCGTGCCGGCACGCCTGAAGAAGGTCGAGGAGAACGCGGTCCCGTCGTTCCTGTGGCGCTCGGTTCCCGACACCGAGGCGCTCTCCGCGCTGCCCGACAAAGACCGCCACATCGGCGAGCACTCGGCCAAGCAGGTGTTCGACCGGCTTGCCGGCACCTGGACCTACTGGGGCTGGAAGGGCGGCTATTTCGATTCCGAAGCAGACGCGTCGGCCTTTTGCGACGAACTGCGCTACATGCTCGCCATGCAGATGGCGGCGCCCAATTCGCCGCAGTGGTTCAACACCGGTCTGCACTGGGCCTACGGCATCGACGGTCCGAGCCAGGGCCACTACTACGTCGATTTCCAGACCGGCAAGCTCGTCAAGTCGAAATCCTCCTACGAGCACCCGCAGCCGCACGCCTGCTTCATCCAGGGCATTGCCGACGACCTCGTCAACGAAGGCGGCATCATGGACTTGTGGGTGCGCGAGGCGCGCCTGTTCAAATACGGCTCTGGCACGGGCTCAAATTTCTCGTTGCTGCGCGGCGAAGGCGAGAAGCTCTCGGGCGGCGGCAAGTCGTCCGGGCTCATGAGCTTCCTCAAGATCGGCGACCGCGCGGCGGGCGCCATCAAGTCGGGCGGCACCACGCGCCGCGCCGCCAAGATGGTGGTGGTCGACATCGACCATCCCGACATCGAGCAGTACATCGACTGGAAGGTGACCGAGGAGCAGAAGGTCGCGAACATCGTGACCGGCTCGCGCATCAACCAGCGCCATCTGCGCGCGATCATGAAGGCGTGCGTGAACTGCGAGGGCTCGGGCGACGACTGCTTCGATCCCGACAAGAACCCGGTGCTGCGCCGCGAGATCAAGGCGGCGCGCAGGAACGCGGTGCCGGACAACTACATCCGCCGCGTCGTCCAGTTCGCGAAGCAAGGCTATACCGACCTCGAGTTCCCGGTTTACGACACCGACTGGGATTCCGACGCCTATCTCACCGTCTCCGGCCAGAACTCCAACAATTCGGTGCGCGTCACCGACGAGTTTTTGAAAGCGGTCGAGGCGGACGGCGACTGGGATCTCACCTGGCGCACGCGCCCCGGCAAGGTGGCCAAGACCCTTAAGGCGCGCGCGCTGTGGGAGAAGATCGGCTACGCCGCCTGGGCCTCGGCCGATCCCGGCCTGCAGTTCCACACCACGGTGAACGACTGGCACACGTGCGCCGCCTCGGGGCCGATCCGCGCGTCCAATCCGTGCTCGGAATACATGTTCCTGGACGACACGGCGTGCAATCTCGCGTCGATGAACCTTCTCACCTTCTTGAATCGCGAGACCGGGAAATTCGACGTCGCGAGCTACGAGCACGCGGTGCGCCTGTGGACCATCGTGCTGGAAATCTCCGTGCTGATGGCGCAGTTCCCCTCGAAGCAGATCGCGCAGCTTTCATTCGAATACCGCACGCTGGGCCTGGGCTACGCCAACGTCGGCGGGCTCCTGATGTCCTCGGGCATTCCTTATGACAGCGACGCCGGCCGCGCGATTTGCGGCGCGCTCACCGCGATCATGACCGGCGTTTCCTATGCGACCTCGGCCGAGATGGCGGCGCTGCTCGGCGCCTTCCCCGGCTATAAAAAGAATCGCGAGGCGATGCTGCGCGTGATCCGCAACCATCGCCGCGCCGCCCACGGCGAGAAGACCGGCTACGAGAAGATCGCGTCCCCGCCGGTGCGGCTTGACCATGCCGCCTGCCCCGACCCGACCTTGATCGAGCACGCCAAACGCGCCTGGGACCGTGCGCTGAACCTCGGCGAGGCGCACGGCTATCGCAACGCGCAGGCGACCGTGGTGGCGCCGACCGGCACGATCGGCCTCGTCATGGACTGCGACACCACCGGCATCGAGCCCGACTTCGCCCTGGTGAAGTTCAAGAAGCTCGCCGGCGGCGGCTACTTCAAGATCATCAACCGCGCGGTGCCGGAAGCCTTACGCGTGCTCGGCTATACGCCCGCCGAGATCGCCGAGATCGAGGCCTATGCGGTCGGCCACGGCGGGCTCGCTAACGCGCCGGCCATCAACCACACGACCCTGACAGCCAAGGGCTTCACGCCCGAGGCGATTGCCAAAGTCGAAAAGGCGCTGCCCACCGCCTTCGACATCAAGTTCGCCTTCAACAAATGGACGCTCGGCGAGGACTTCTGCCGCGAGCAGCTCGGCATTGCGCCCGCGGACCTCGCCTCGCCCACGTTCGATCTCCTCGCGCATCTGGGCTTTGGCAAGCGCGAGATCGAGGCGGCCAACATCCACGTATGCGGCGCCATGACGGTCGAGGGCGCGCCGCATTTGAGGGCCGAGCATTATGCGGTGTTCGACTGCGCCAACCCGTGCGGACGCACCGGCAAGCGCTATCTCTCGGTCGAGAGCCACATCCGCATGCTGGCGGCGGCGCAGCCGTTCATTTCCGGCGCGATCTCGAAGACCATCAACATGCCCAACGAGGCGACGGTCGACGACTGCAAGGCCGCGTATTTGCTCTCGTGGAAGCTGGGCCTCAAGGCCAACGCGCTCTACCGCGACGGCTCGAAGCTCTCGCAGCCGCTCAATTCGCAGCTCATCGCCGACGAGGACGAGGAAGAAGAGGCGGTCGAGGCGTTCCTCGAGAAGCCGGCAGCCGCGCGCGCCGCGGAGCTGGCCGAGCGCGTGGTCGAGAAGGTGGTCGAGCGCGTGGTCGTTATGCGGCAGCGTGAGCGATTACCAGACCGCCGCAAAGGCTACACGCAAAAAGCTGTGGTAGGCAACCATAAAGTGTATCTGCGCACCGGCGAATACGAAGACGGAAGACTCGGCGAAATCTTCATCGACATGCACAAGGAGGGCGCGGCGCTGCGCTCGCTACTCAACAACTTCGCGATCGCGGTCTCACTCGGCCTGCAGTACGGCGTGCCGCTCGAGGAATATGTCGACGCCTTTATCTTCACCCGGTTCGATCCAGCGGGTTTTGTGCAAGGTAATGACTCAATTAAGAACGCAACCTCCGTTCTTGATTACATCTTCCGCGAACTCGCAGTGTCTTATCTGGATCGCTTCGACCTCGCGCACGTTGAGCCTGCAGACTCGGGGTTTGACGCGCTCGGAAGAGGCATCGATGAAGGCAAAGCGCCAGACAGCCTACCTTCTAAATACGAATCTCGCGGAATGCGCCGCGCTCGATCTAAAAAGCTCGCAGTAATGCAGGGCGGTATACCTGATGGAGAAATACGCGGAGGCGATCAAGAGCCTCGAGGCGGATCAAACGTAACAGCGTTCGGTCCCGGCGGTGCGGTGGCGCGCGGAGGAACCACCGCGATTGGCGGCGCCTCTGCCGCAATCCTGAAAGCCGAAGAGCCAAGTCTCTCCACGACATCCGCCCTACAATCACTACCGTGGGAGAAAGTCTATTTAGAGAGGCAGGCAGAAGCTCGCGCTGCTGAGGCACGGGCCAAGGGCTACACAGGAGCCGCTTGTGACGAATGTGGCAACTTTACGTTAGTACGAAATGGGACGTGCCTAAAGTGCGATTCGTGTGGCGCAACAACAGGATGTTCCTAAGTCCCGCACGAACAGGCTAAAGCACAGGAGGCGCCGTCCGGACTCAGGAGGCGGAAATGAGTGAGGACTACCGCGTACCGTCCTTGTCCAACGACGACCTAGAAGGCATTGCACAAGTTTGGCGTGAAGCCCTCGTTGGACCAAGTCCGCGTTTTGACGTCTTCCACGTACTTGACAAGGCGAGTCGCGAATTTCGCCAGACTCAGGGCCTCGAACTCATTCCCAAACCCGACGATGAGATGGGTGGGAAGCAAGCGTATGCGATCTCAGTCGGAGGTTCGCCGCGTATTTTTGCTGCTCAATCGGTGATCGACCAAGCGAAAGAGGCTAACGCTCGAGCGGTAACCACGTTAATTCACGAACTATTCCATATCATCCTCCACCCTGGGGCCGCTCCCAAGGCGAGAATGGCAACCACCAACAAGACCCCTGAGTATATTGCGCCCCATGAGTCTTCTGAGCATCAAGCCCGCGTGGCGACGGCTCAGTTTCAAATGCCTCGAAAAGAAGTTTTAAAGCTTTCCTCCGCGATGCAAATCCAACGACGGTTCGGTGTAAGTTGGGAAGCGGCATTATATAGATATCGAGAGGTCCTTGAAAAAAGCGCGCCACGCGAGATCCCCGATCTGCCGAGAGCCTATCTTGCAGAGCGCACGCTACCCAAACCAGTGAGATTAATTGCGCCAACGACGTTCACGCCTGCCAGGTCAAAAACTAGAGAACAAATAATTTGGGAAGCCGCCCCGACCGCGCCGGATCATGATCCTTCGGAATACCGGCTAAGTCGGCGAGGCTTTCTCGTCCATAGATGCGAATATTTAAAGATGACCTCGTTAGGCTGGTTCATCGTGGGAGAGCAAATCTGCGCGTTCCTTGAAACGGAAGCCGCTTCGACTGTGCTATCTTGATCTGCCGCGGTGCGCTCTCCCGAAGCCGGCCCGATCGGCACTTGAGGTGTGTCGAAGAAGCGGAGGGCCATGCGCGCTCTGCCGTGAGAAGTGCTTACGCTAGAGAAACCTCACCAGCCGGATCCGGTCCACCGCCCGCCCCTCGATGACGGCGTAGCGCGGCGAGACCAGCTCCTGCCGGAATCCGCACGCCGTCGCGAAGCGCAGCGCGCGCGTGTTGTGCGCCTGCGCCATGCCGGTGAGCCGGCGCAGGCTTTGCTCGCGCGCCCATTGGTCGAGCGCGGCGGCGAGGTGGCGGCCGATGCCGCGGCGCCAGTGGCTGCGCAGCACGTGGGTGCTGACGTAGGCGTTGTGGCCCGTGCGTGTCGCCTCCTCCCGCTCGGCCGAGGCGTGACCGACGATGCGCTCACCATCCGCGCCGGCGGCCACGGCGACGACGTCGATCCGCCCCGGGTTCGCCAGTCCGCGCGCCACATTCGCGGCCATCGCGGCCGCGTCCGGTACGTCGGCGGGCTGCATCAGCAGGAACGGCGTCTCGCCGGTGAGCTGGCGCTGGAACGCGCGCAGCGCGCCGGCGTCCTCGGCGCGCAGGCGGCGCAAGCTGACCGGCGCGCGCACCCCCCCGTTCGATGGAAGCTCGAGCGGCTCCCACGCCGGCTCGCTAAGCACGCGCAGCGTTTTCGCCATGAGGAAATGGTCACGCCAGACGCCGTGGGTGCAGGCGCCGTCGATGATGCGGCCTTCGACCGCAAAGCCGCGCTTGGTGTAGAGCGCGAGCGCCCGCGCGTTCTGCGTGTCGACGCGCAGGTCGAGCCGCCAAGCGTCCTGCGCGCGCGCCCAGTCCTCGATCGCCGCAAACAGCGCGGCGCCGATGCCGCGGCCACGCCACGTCGTGCGCGCCCCCACGTGGGCTACGTAAACGATGCCGCGCGTGCGCTTGAGCGCGCCGGCGAAGGCGCCGATGAATCCGACGATGGCGCCGCCGTGCTCGGCAATAAAATAGGCGCCGGCGCCCTTCTCGTTCATGGTCGCCAGGCGCTCGGCAAAGCCGGGCGCCCAGCGCCGCCGGTATTCGCCCGGCTTGGCGAGGAACTCGGTCTCCTCGTCGATCGTCGCGATCGCCTCATCGAGCGCCGGCACGTCCGCCGGCACGGCATGTCGGACGATGAAGGCTTCTTCTTTGAGCGCGTGCATTGCGGCTATCCTTCAGCTTGCTCCGATTCGGACAAACAAAAACCCCGCCGAAATCTGGCGGGGCCGGTGGACTTGCGCGTTCCTCAGATGCGCCTAGCGCATGCGCAATGCTCCCGGCCCCGCGGTGCGACCGCGGGTGGCAGACGAACGGCGCATGATGCGAACCGAAAGCATGGCGCGCTGATAACCCAACCCAGCGCCACGGTCAAGAATTCGCCAGGAGAGGCGCGTAGATGGATCGGCACTCGGGCCAAAGCCGCCGCTTCCCAAACAAGCTGGCTTCGTATTAAGGTATAATTCTTCCATAACTAGAGCAAAACGACAGAGAGGCCACTATGACCGGTACGTGGAATCCTCGTCGCGGCCCGAGCCGCAGGTCGCTCGTCAAGTTGGGGGCGGCGCTTGGCGCCAGCGCGGTTTTGCCCGGCGGCCGGGCGCTCGCCCAGCAGGTGGGCACGCGTCACACCATCGACTCGACCATCGGGATGCAGATGCTCGGCCACTATGCGACCGCGGTCAAGAAAATGCAGGACCCGGCGATCAACCATCCGCCGCAGCCGCAGAGCTGGACGTTTCAATCCTACATCCACGGCGTCCCGCTCAATCCACAAAATCCCGTGCAGAGCCCGGGCATCAGGCACGGCTCCTCGCAAATGACGACACGGGTCAATACGCTTTACGGCAACCCGGCGCCCGGCTCGCCGGAGGCGGAGTGGAAGGCGGCGGCGCTGCAATGCTGGGGTACCTGTCCACACTTCAGCGTACAGTTCGTTGCGTGGCACCGCTGGTACATTTTCTATTTAGAGAAAATCGCGCGACAGATGAGCGGCGCGTCCGACTTCATGCTGCCCTACTGGAACTACGCGTCCAACGAGGGCCCCTCGCTGCAATTGCCGGCGCCGTTCCAGAATCCGACCAGTCCGCTCTATGAACAGCTGCGCGGCAACGGCTTCGCCAATCCGGCCGGAAGCGGCTCGCAGAACGTGCCGATGAATCAGGGCGGGTACCTTCCCTATCCGCAGACCCAATACGAGACCGCGCTGCAGGGCACGAATCTTTGGCCCTCCGACCAGACCTTCGCGCAGCCGCCGAGCCACGCCTATTCGGCCTTCGGCTTCGCCGGCCGCGTCGAGTGCCAACCGCACGACAACGTGCATGACAACGTCGGCGGCCTCATGTCGAACATACCGGTCGCCGCCGGCGACCCGATCTTCTTCGTGCATCATTGCCAGATCGACCGGCTATGGGCCGCCTGGCAGGCCGCCGCAGGCAGCACATATAACTGGGGAACGTCGCAAACCGACCCCAGCAAGATGAGCTGGGAGGACACCAAGTCGAGCTTCGTCGACGAGAACGGCAAGCTGGTGACGGTGACGACCGCCGGGCAGTTGGACACGAAGAAATTGGGTTACGTCTACGACACGCTCCCGCCGCGCCCGACCGTTGTGGCCGCGGCCCTCCCCCAGGCCGCCCCTGCGGCGGCCGTCCAGCTCGCTGCATCGCAAGCGAACGGGGTCACCGTGGGCAGCGGCGGCGCGCGCATGACGCTCACGCCGGCGCCGAGTCCCCCGGCGGCCGCTGCTATTGCTCCCCAGGCGGCGCCGGGCGAGCACACGCTCGTCTTGAGCGGCGTGAAACTCATCACGCGGCCGCCAGCGCCGCTGCACGTGTTCCTCAACCTGCCGGAAGGCGCGCCCGCCACCCTCGACAATCCCTACTACGTCGGCACGCTCAACTTCTTCAACTGGGACACCGGCACCGGCGGCCCGATGATGGGCATGGCGGAAGGCCACGCCATGCCCGAGACCGGCAGCTTCACGTTCGACGTCGGCAGCGTGCTGGCGCGACAGAAAACGCAGGGCTTGTGGGACGGCGGCGCCGTCACCGTCACGGTGACGACGCTCGGCGCCGACCGCTCGAGCGGGCGCACCTACGTCACGATCGGGCAGGTCCAGCTCCTGCCGTAGCCGCCAGCTCGGTCGCACCTTCGGGCACCGTGCGGATGGGTTGGCCCTCGCGGACGCGAGGGGAAACCCATCGGCTGCGCACGGACTCGATGGGTTTCGCTGGCGCTCAACCCATCCTACAGTCGCGCCATGAAGCTCGGCATCTTCCTCAATTCGCAGCATCCCGAAACCGACGATCCGACGCGACGCCTCGCCGAGACCTTGGAGCAGGCGCGGCTGATCCGCTCGCTCGGCTTCGATTCGATCTGGGCGGGCGAGCATCACGCCACGCCCGGCTTCCATTTCTTTCCGCAGTTCCCGCTGCTCCAGCAGGTCGCGGTCGAGGCGCCCGGCGTCGCGATCGGCACCAACCTGATCCTGCTGCCGCTGCACAACCCGGTCGAGATCGCCGAACTCGGCGCGTTCCTCGACGTCGTCACCGGCGGCCGGTTCATCCTCGGCCTCGGGCTCGGCTATCGCCCCGAGGAGTTCGCGATCTTCGGCGTGCCGATGAACGAGCGCGCGAGCCGGCTCACCGAAGGGGTCGAGATCATCCGCCGCTTGTGGACCGAAGATCGCGTCACCCATGCGGGCCGGCACTGGAAGTTCGCCGACGTTACGATCCGCCCACGCCCGCTGCAGTCGCCGCGCCCGCCGATCCTGATCGGCGCGCAGGTCGATTCGGCGATCGCGCGCGCGGCGAAGATTTCCGACGGCTGGCTCGTGGTGCCGACGCCGAAGACCGAGGAACTGCCGGCGCAGATGAAGCTGTTCAAAGAGACGCGCGCCGCCGCCGGCCTGCCGGCAAGCCCGCACATCTGCCGCCTCTACGAGGTCGCCTGCGCCAAGAGCGAGGACGAGGCCTACCGCCGCGTCGCGCCGCATCTGTTGGAGAAATACGCCGCCTACGCCTCCTGGGGCCTCGCCGGCGTCTCGAAGGAGCGCACCGGCTCGCCCGAGGAGCAGCTGCGACGCCTCGCCGCCGGGCGCTTTGCCGTCGGCACGCCGGCGCAAGTGGCGGACGAACTCGTGGCGCAGCACCGCGCCGGCGTCACCCATCTCTCCATGCGCGTCAGCTGGCCCGGCATGCCGCAGGACGCGATCCTCGCCGGCATCGAGATCCTCGGCCGCGAGGTGCTGCCCGAGGTGCGCCGACGCACCGCGTGATGACGGTCGCGCAGCGAACACTGCCGTCATCCTGAGGGCGAGTGCGACGAAGTCGCGCTCGCGTCTCGAAGGATGGAGGCGAGCCCCGTGCTCGTGGCCACCCTTCGAGACGCCGCGCTACGCGCGGCTCCTCAGGGTGACGCCATTGTTTGCTGCTCGTTCGCAATTGGCTCATTGTACGAGCTGCATTCTCTGCAGCGTGTTTGGCAGGCTCTGATCGATCAGCTCGACGACGGCGGCTTTGAGCCGCTCATTGGACGCAGCATCGAGCGATGCCGGCCACCAGGACTGATCTACCTGGCGCATCACGGCTTTCGGCCGCGGGCCGAACAATCCCTGCCCGCCCGGCAGGCTGCTGTAGGTGGGGGAACTGAGCGTCCATGCGTGCCCGTCCACCATCGAGAGCGCATAATAAGCGTGGACGTAAATGTTATCGGCCTTGAAGATGGTCGGGCCTTCGACGAGGCCGAGACCGAGCAGTATCTGGTTGGTCTGGCCGAATTGTCCGATGCCCTTGGTGACGACCAGATAAGCATCAAGCCCCTGTGGCGAGACCTCGGCTCGCACCGTTTCCGCCCGCAGCCGATCGACCCCGATCGCCAGGCGGTTCTCGAGGTTCACGAAGGCGGCGCGCCGATACGTCACGGGCCGCACCTCGAAACGATCAGCCAGTGCAGCGTGAAGTTTGGACGTCATCAGTTCGTCGATGCCCCACGAGTCCGCGGCGAAATCCTGAGATTCGTTGCCGAACACCGTGAACCCGACCTTGCGCAAATAGAACTTGTCGCCGATCGCCGAGACGATGCCGAGCGTGCGCACGCCCTCGACATGGGGCGCAACGCCCACGCAGGCGCCGAGCATCAGCAGCAAAAACAAAGGAAGGAATCGCCCCATCCGGGGCTTTTTCCCACGGCTCTTGATGGCCCGCAACTGCCGGCCGGTAGCGCACCACCCTTCGCGCAAAAGTATCGCGCGTCGGACGGCAGAAATAATTCCAACTTTAGTATTGACTGCCTCACCAAAGGAATTAGATACTTTTGTACCATGACGAACCGAGACACTTTGCGCAAACTTCCCGAAAGACCGGAACTATATCTAGGCGTGGGAGCTTGCAGACGCTTGCCGAGTCCAATGACTCAAACCCGTTCTATACCATATGTAGTGCGAACGCGCGATCGGGGTCCGCCTGGACCGGCCAGGCGCGAGGTTGTGGACAGGTCGCTCGGATACGGCGAGAAGGCCATGACGGCCGGCTCCTGTATTTTCCTGTTAATTTCGCGCGCGGACGCCGGGCGTGCGGCCGGCATGACGTCGAGGCGCATTGTTAAAGCTTGCAGATCGTTGCTGATTCCGCAGGCCGCGGCCGATCGGAGGCACGGCGCTTCGCGCCTTTGTCAGGGTGGTAATTCGTTAACCAAATATAAAACGCCGGCGCCTAGCTTCGCGGGGGGCTTTCCCGGGGGACGTATGTTCGGGGCATTGGCAAGCGTGCATAGTCTCGCCGTGGTGGCCGCCATCGGCGGCGGGCTCGCCGCCGCGGCGGCGTTCCGCCTGGTGCGCGCGCGCCGGCAGATTGTCCAGCTCACCACTGCCCTCGACAACATGTCGCAAGGCCTGTGCATGTTCGACTCCGGGCAGCGGCTCGTGGTGTGCAACCAGGGCTATCTGCGCATGTACGACCTTTCGCCCGAGGTCGTTAAGCCGGGCTGCACGCTGCGCCAGCTCCTGCACTACCGCATCAAGCGCGGCGCCTTCACCTCGGATCCGGAGCAGTACATCGCGCACTTGATGGCGACGCTCGCCCAGGGCAAGCCGAGCCACCAGGTGGTGGAGACCGGCGACCGCGTCGTCTCCATGGTCAACACGCCGATGCCCGACGGCGGCTGGGTCGTCACCCACGAGGACATCACCGCGCAGGATCGCGCCGAAAAGGCGCGCGCGAGCCTGAGCGAGCAGGAGGCGCGCGGCAAAGCGACCGACGCGGCCATCGCCTCGTTCCGCGAACGGGTCGAAGCGCTGCTCCGCACCGCGGACGAGAGCGCGGCGGCGATGAAATCGACCGCGACGGCGCTCTCGGGCTCCTCGAAGAAGACCTCGCATCGCGCCGAGGGCGCGGTATCGGCCTCGAACGAAGCCTCGACCAACGTCGCCACGGCGGCGACCGCGGCGGAGGAACTGCTGCGCTCGATCGCCGAGATCAGCCGCCAGCTCGGCCACACCAGCGAAGTGGTCGGGCTTGCGGCCGGCGAGGCCAAGACCACCAACGATCAGGTCGCAGGCCTCGCCAAGGCGGCGCAGAAGATCGGCGACGTCGTCAAACTCATCCAGGCGATCGCCGAGCAAACAAACCTCCTGGCGCTCAACGCCACCATCGAGGCGGCGCGCGCCGGGGAATCCGGCAAGGGCTTCGCGGTCGTCGCCGCGGAGGTCAAGTCGCTGGCGGTGCAGACCGCCAAAGCCACGAAGGAAATCGACGGCCAGATCTCGGCCGTGCAGTCGATGACCGCGGGCGCGGTCGAGGCGATCGGCCGCATCGCCGCGCGCATGCAGGAGATCAACACGCACGCCGCCTCGGTCGCCGCCTCGGTCGGCCAGCAGAACGCGGCCACGAGCGAGATCACCCACAACGTGGCGAGCGCGGCGAAGGAAACCCGCGAGGTCGCCGCGGTGCTGGGCGAGGTCGCCGGCGCCATCGCCGAGACCAGTTCGTCGGCCCAGATGCTGCTCGCCGCTGCCGCCGCGGTCGAAGCGGCCGCGGTCAACCTGCGCGGCGAGGTCGACGGCTTCCTGCGCCAGGTGGCCGCCTAAACCCCCGCGACCGCAACTTCGATCAAGCGCCGTCACGATGTTGCTTTAGTTTGACCGCACCACCGCAGGCGGGTTGCGCCGCAATGGGCGCATGGGGTGAAGCTGCATGGCCGAAGATAAGGCCAAACTGCTGAAATCGTTGCGGATCGAGCGCTCGGCGGAAACCCCGGCGCGCCCGCGCCGGCGCGGCTGGCTGGCGGTCGCCGTGGTGGCGCTGGCCCTCGTCGGCGCCGGCGGCGCACTGGCGTATTACGCGGTTCCCGAGTGGCGCGCCGACCGCCGCCCTGTCGCGGCGGCACCGCAACCGCAGTCGCCCGCCCCTGCCCCCGCCATCGCGGCCGAGCCGGCGCGCCCGCGCGCCCTGGTCGCCTCGGGCTACGTGGTCGCACGCCGCAAGGCCGCGGTCGCCGCCGAGATCACCGGCAAGGTGGTCGAGGTGCTCATCGAAGAGGGCATGGTGGTCAAAGAGGGCGAGGTGATCGCGCGGCTCGACAGCGTGCTCGCCGAAAGCGACCTCGCGCTGGCGCGCTCGCGCGCCGATGCCGCGGACGCCGCGGTCGGCGCGATCGCCGCCGACCTGCGCGACGCCGAGCGCATCTTCGCGCGCGCCCAGACCCTCGTCGCGCGCAACGCGGCGAGCGAGGCCGACCTGACCAAGGCCGAGGCGCGCGCCGGCGTGCTGCGCGCCCAGCTCAAACAGGCACAGGCGCAGTTCGAAACCGCCAAGCTCGACGCCAAGCGCAGCGCCGACCAGCTCGAGAAATACAGCATCCGCGCTCCCTTCAATGGCGTCGTGGTCGAGCGCAGCGCGCAGCCGGGCGAAATGATCTCGCCCCTCTCGGTCGGCGGCTTTACCCGCACCGGCATCTGCACCCTCGTCGACATGGACTCGATCGAGATCGAGGTCGACGTGAACGAAGCCTTCATCGGGCGCGTCCAGGCCGGCATGCCGGTCGAGGCGGTGCTCGACGCCTACCCGGACTGGACCATTCCCGCCGCCGTCATCGCCGTCGTGCCGACCGCCAACCGCGAGAAGGCGACCGTGAAGGTGCGCATCGGCTTGAAAGTGAAAGACCCGCGCATCCTCCCTGACATGGCCGCCAAGGTTACCTTCGAGACCGGCGGCAGCGCGGGCGACGCGGGCCACGACAAGTCCGCCGCCAACTGATTTTCCCATCATTCTGCAGGAGACATTCCGTGTCGTCCGACATTGCCATGGCTCGCCTTGCCGGCCTCTCCAAACACTTCATCAAAGGCAAGGAGACGATCGCGGTGTTCGACCACCTCGATCTCTCGATCCCGCAGGGCGATTTCGTCGCCGTGATGGGCCCGTCCGGCTCGGGCAAGACCACCTTGCTCAACCTTCTCGGCGGCATCGACCGGCCGGACGCCGGCGAGGTCGCCGTCGCGGGCGCGCGCATCGACGGTCTCTCCGAGGGCGAGCTGGCGCGCTGGCGCGCCGCCAACGTCGGCTTCATCTTCCAGTTCTACAATCTGATGCCGATGCTCACCGCGGCGCAGAACGTGGAGCTGCCGCTCCTGCTCACGCGGCTCAAGGCCAAGGAGCGCCGCCGCCACGTTGCGACCGCGCTCGACGTCGTCAACCTCCCTGACCGCGCGTCGCACTATCCGCGCGAAATGTCGGGCGGCCAGCAGCAGCGCGTCGCCATCGCCCGCGCGATCGTATCGGACCCCAAGCTGCTGCTGTGCGACGAGCCGACCGGCGACCTCGACCGCGCCTCCGCCGACGACATCCTCGGCATCCTGCAGCTCCTCAACCGCGACCTCGGCAAGACCGTCGTGATGGTGACGCACGACCCGGCCGCCGCCAAATACGCGCGCCGCGTGCTCCATCTCGACAAGGGCCGCTTCATCGAGCGCACGGAGCTTGCGGCATGAACGACTTCGTGCTGGTGCGCAAAAATCTGTTCCGCAAGAAGCTGCGCGCCGTTCTGATGATCGTGTCGATTTTGACCGCGTTCGCCATTTTCGGCGTGCTGGCGAGCTTCGGCCAGGCGTTCAACGCCGGCCAGGACGTCGCCGAAGCCGACCGCCTGGTGGTCGTCAACAAAATCAACTTCACCCAGCCGCTGCCGATCGCCTATGTCAACCGCGTGCGGGCGATCTCCGGCGTGCGCCAGGTTACGCACCTCAACTGGTTCGGCGGCTATTACCAGGACCCGAAGAACTTCCTCATCGTGATGGCAGTCGACCCCGCGACCTACATGGAGCTTTACGGCAACGACATCGACATTACGCCCGAGGCTCAGCAGGCGTTCAAACGCGCCCGCACCGGGGCGCTGGTCGGCGAAGCGATGGCGAAGAAGTGGGGCTGGAAAGTCGGCGATCATGTGCCGATCGCGAGCAACATCTTTTCCCAGAAGAACGGCTCGCATAGCTGGGACTTCGACGTCGTCGGCGTTTTCACCGGCAAGAAGCCGCAGACCGACACCAACTTCATGGTGTTTCAATACGACTATTTCGACGAGACCCGCTCGTTCGGCAAGGATTTCATCGGCTGGATGGCGCTGCGCACCGCCTCTCCCACACTTAACGACGGCGTCATCAAGGCGATCGATCAGCTGTTCGCCAACTCCTCCTATGAGACGGCGACCGACACGGAGAAAGCCTTCAACAAGGCCTTCGTCGCCCAGTTCGGCAACATCGCGCTCATCGTCGTGCTGGTTGTCGGCGCGGCGTTCGTAACCATCCTGATGATCGTCGGGAACACCATGGCGCTTTCGGTGCGCGAACGCACGCGCGAGATCGGCGTGCTCAAGACGCTCGGATTCTCCGGCGGCCGCATTCTCCGCCTCGTGCTGGGCGAGTCGATCCTGCTCGCGCTCATCGGCGGCCTGCCGGGGCTTGGGCTCGCGGTGCTGTTCATCCTGCTCGTGCGCGACAGCCTCACCGGCATCCTGCCGCACATCAGCATCGCGCCGGAGATCATGCTGGCGGGCGTCGCGCTGATGATCGTGCTCGGCGTCGTCACCGGGGTCATTCCGGCGCTCGGCGCCATGCGCCTGAAGATCGCCGCGGCGCTGGGACGGGGCTGAGCCATGCGCCCGCTCCTTCTTCAGCTCGCGGCCGTGACCGTGATGAACGTCAAGAGCCTGTCCCAGCGGCTGTGGCTCTCGCTCTCGACCGTCGTCGCAGTGGCGCTCGTGGTCGTGGTGCTGCTCGCGTTCCTGGCCATGGGCAACGGCTTCCAGCACACGCTCGCGAGTTCCGGCTCGCCCGACGTGGCGGTCGTGCTGCGCGGCGGCTCGCGCTCGGAGGTCAACAGCGTGGTCACGCGCGACCAGGTGCGCCTGGTGGAGGAAGCGCCGGGCGTCGCCAAGACGGCGGACGGCAAGCCGCTCGCCTCGGCCGAGCTTTATCTCGTCGTCGACGGCGTCAAGCGCTCGAGCCAGACCAAGGCCAACCTGCCGCTGCGCGGCATCGGTCAGGAGGGCGCCGCGGTGCGCAAGGGCATCCGCATCGCGGCGGGCCGCATGTTCGCGCCCGGCACCAACGAAATCGTGGTGGGCAAGGCGCTGCTGCGCGAGTTCGACGGATTCGAGCTGGGCCGCACCGTCGCCTTCGGAACCAGCAAATGGACCATCGTCGGCGTGTTCGAGGCGGACGGCAGCGTGTTCGAATCGGAAATCTGGGCCGACCTGCCGGTGGTGCAGAGCCTGTTCCGGCGCGAAAACGTGTTTCAGACGGTGCGCGTGCGGCTCACCGATCCGGCCGCGCTCGCCACGCTCAAAAACTATGTCGAGAACGACCCGCGGCTCAAACTCGACGTGAAGTCCGAGGTCGAATATTTCGCCGACCAGGCGTCGCAGACCTCCGACTTGATCCAGAAGCTCGGCTGGCCGCTGGCGATCGCCATGGCGTTCGGCGCGCTCGCCGGCGCGCTCAACACCATGTACTCCTCAGTCGCCGCGCGCGCGACCGAGATCGCGACCTTGCGGGCGATCGGCTTCGGCGGCTTTCCTGCATTCGTCGGCACGCTCGCCGAATCTCTCATGCTGGCGGCGATCGGCGGCGTGCTCGGCGCCGCGGCCACATTCCTCATCTTCGACGGCCTGAGCGCCTCGACCTTGGGCGCGAGCTTCACCCAGGTGGTGTTCAGCTTCCAGCTCACGCCGGCGCTCGCCGCCGAAGGGCTCATCCTGGCGCTCCTCGTCGGCCTGATCGGCGGGCTTTTCCCGGCGGTGCGCGCCGCCCGCATGCCGATCGTCGCCGGGCTTTACGGGTAGCGGCTCCGGTCAGCGCCGTTTGGCCAAGGGCTCGAAACTTATTTTGAGCCGATGACCGGTTGCCTTGGCGAAGCGGTCAAGGGTGCGCGTCGACGGGCGTCCGCGACCGCTTTCAAGTCGCGCAATCGTGCTCTGGGTCGTTTTCATGCGTCGAGCAAGTTCCGCTTGGCTGAGACCGGCCCGATTGCGAGCTTTCATGACCGCGGCGGCCAGCGCAAACTCCTCGTCGAGTGCTTCATACTCCTTGCGATATTCCGGATCCTTTAGCCACTTTTTGTGGAGAACTTCGATTCTGGTCATTTCACCTCCTTGGCGCGCTCGCGCGCCAACTCCAATTCACGTTGCGGCGTTTTCTGAGTCTTTTTGATAAACACACGCACGATAATCACCCGCTGACCTGCAGCGGTAACGTAAATAGCCCGCGAGATACCGTCGCGGCCGGTGACGCGGAGTTCCCATAGCTTCTCGCCGAGATGTTTTACGCTTCCCGGCGGTAGCCCTCGGAAGCCAAACGACTGAATCAGTTCAGTCAGCCGAACCAAGCGCGCTCGCATATCTTTTGGCAGCGCTTCAATTTCGGCGTCGACAGATCGATTCAAGGTCTGCACCGTCCAGCGCATTCAAAGATCATAGCAAAAAAGAGATAGCTTGTCGAGGACGGGACCCTCCCGTTAGGCTCAGGAACACAGTCCACCGGACCATCCACCCATGCGACGCTCCCCTGCCGCATTGCTCTGCTTGATGGCAATCCTCGCTGCCCCCGCCTCCGCGCAGACCTTGCGCATCGGGTTGCAGGAGGATCCCGACACCCTCGACGGCGCCAAGAACTGGAGCTTCGTCGGCCGCGTGGTGATGACGTCGATCTGCGACAAGCTCGTCGACATCGCGCCGGACGGCTCGATCGTGCCGATGCTGGCGACGAGCTGGGAGACGGCACCGGACGAAAAATCGATCACCTTCAAGCTGCGGCCGGGCGTGCGCTTCCATGACGGCGAGCCGTTCGATGCGGCCGCGGTGAAGTTCAGCCTCGAGCGCGCGATGACCTTGCCGGACAGCCGGCGCAAAAGCGAGATCGCGGCGATCACCAAGGTCGAGGCGCTCGACCCGCTCACCGTGCGGGTCGACATGGCGACGCCGTTTTCGCCGCTGCTGGCGCAGTTCGCCGACCGTGCCGGCGTCATGGTCTCGCCCAAGGCCGCGCAGGCGCTCGGCGACCAGTTCGGCAACAAGCCGGTATGCGCGGGGCCCTACCGTTTCGTCGAGCGCGTGCCGCAGGACCGCATCGTGCTCGAGCGCTTCGCCGATTATTGGGACAAGGACCATTACGCCATCCAGAAGGTGGTGTTCCTGCCGATGCCGGACGCGACCGTGCGCTTTGCTAACTTGCGCGCCGGCCAGCTCGACATGATCGAGCGCATCGCGCCGACCGATCTTGAGAGCCTGCGCAATTCCCCGAAGCTCGCCTCGGCTTCGATCACCGGGCTCGGCTACCAGGGCATCACCTTCAACCTCGCCAACGGCATGCGCGCGAACAACCCGTTCGGCCAGGACAAACGGGTGCGCGCGGCGCTCGACCTCGCCCTCGACCGCAATGTGCTCAACGAGGTCGCCAACAACGGCGCGTTCAAGGTCGGCAACCAGCCGCAGCCGCCGGGCAACTTTTATTACAACCAGGAACTCCCGGTCCCCGGACGCGACGTGGAACGCGCCAAGGCGCTGCTCAAAGAAGCGGGCGTCACCAATCCGACGCTGACCCTGCTGGTGCCCAACGCCGACGCCGATCGTCAGGCCGCGGAGGTCATCCAGTCGATGGCGAAGGAGGCCGGCATCGACGTGAAGATCGAGCTCACCGAGTTCATCACCATGCTGCAGCGTGCGCGCGAGGGCACGTTCGATGCCGATTATGTGGGCTGGAGCGGCCGCATCGATCCCGACGCCAATATCCACACGCTGCTTGGCTGCAAGGTGCCCGGCAACGACGGCCACTATTGCAACCCCGAGGTCGACCGGCTTCTGCAGGAGGCGCGGCTCACCAGCGACCGGGCGGCGCGCAAGCGCGCTTATGAGGGCGTCACGCGCATCCTGCTCGACGAGCGGCCGATCATCTATGTGTGGCACCAGACCTGGATCTGGGGCTTCAACGCCGATCTGAAAGGCTACGTGCCCTACCCCGACGGTCTGATCCGCCTGCGCGACGTGAAATATGCCAACGGCCGGATGTAGCCGCGGCCGTTCGTGCACCCATGAAACTGATCCTCACCGGCGACGTGAACCTGATGAACGTGACCGATCCGGCGGTCCCGTTCGCGCGCGTCAAGGACGAGTTCAACGATGCGCTCGTGTTCAGCAATTTCGAATGCTGCCTGTTCGATCCGGGCGGCCATTCGTTTCACAACGAAGGCTTCTACGCCCATCCGGGCCCCGGCGGCGAGGCACTCACGCTCGCCGGCATCGACGTGGTCGGCATTGCCAACAACGTCAACTATGGCGAAGCGGCGATCCTTGCGTCGCTCGCGCGGCTCGATGCGCTCGGCGTTGCGCACACCGGGGCGGGACGCAACCTCGCCGCCGCGCGTGCGCCGGCGCTCGTCAAGCGCGACGCGGTTACCTGCGGCTTTCTCCAGCGCAGCTCGGTCTATTGGCCGACCAATCACGAAGCCGGCGTAGAAGCGACCGGCATCGCGGTGATCCGCGGGCATACCGCCTATCACGTGCCGATGCACAAGACGCGGCCGGAAATCCCGCCGCCCAACCGCCCGGGCGTGCCGCCGGACATCGTGACCTGGGCCGATAAAAATTATCTGCGCGCGTTCACCGACGACATTACGGCGCTCACGGCGCGCGCCGACATCGTGGTCGCCTCATGCCATTGGGGCCTGGGCCGGGAGGTCCTCGATTACATGAGCGAAATCGCGCACGCCGCAATCGACGCCGGCGCGCACATCGTGATGGGGCACGGGCCGCATTATTCGCTGCCGGTCGAAGTCTACAAAGGCCGGCCGATCTTCTACGGCCTCGGCAGCTTCTCCTTCCACACCGGCCACGGCGGCCGCCGGCACGGCGATTGGCTCGGCATGATGGTGCGCGCCGAGATCGGGCGAAACGGCCTCGCCGGCACGCGCTTTCAGTTCGTGCGCCACAACGATGCCAACGAGACCGTACTGTGCGCGCTCGCCGACGAGAAGCCGGCGTTCGACGATCTGGCGCGCCGCAGCGCGCCGCTCGGCGCGAAGCTCACCGCGGGCGGGGACGAAGTCCTGGTCGAGCCGACGTAGGGTGCATTAGCGGCGAAGCCGCGTAATGCGCCGCTATCAGCACAGCGCAATACGCTGCGCTATTGCGCCCTACAACTCCGGTACCCGCTCGTGATAATCTGTGGCGCCCTGATAGGCGTGGGCGGTGCGCAGCAACAACGGCTCGGCGAACGGCTTGGCGGCGAGCTGGAACGCGACCGGCAGGCCGTTGCCCGCGGAGCCGCACGGTACGCTGATGGTCGGCACGCCGAGGAAGTTGAACGGGCGCGTGTACTGGGTGATGCGCCCGACGAGCGCCAGCACCGCTTCGCCCGTGCCCCTGACATCCGTCTCGGCGACGGTCGGGATCGGAATCGGGATCGCCGGGCAGTGGAGCAGGTCGATCTTCGCCATCACGGTGTCGAGGAACGCGGCGAGATGGCGCCCGCGCGCCGCGAGCGCCTCGATGTAGCGCGTCGCCGGCAGGATCAGGCCGGCCTCGAGCCGCGTACGCACGTGATTGGAATAATCCTGCGGACGCTCGCGCAGCCAGGTCGCGTGGATGCTCGCACCCTCGCACTTCGAGATGCTGTCGGCGAAGGCGTACCATTCCTTGAGATGCGAAAGCCGCACCGGCACGGTCTCGGCACCGAGCGAGCGCAGCACGTCGAGGCTCGCATCGACCGCGGCGTGCACCTCGCGGTCGACGGGAGCCTCCTCCACCTCGGCGACGCCGATGCGCAAGCCTTTGATGCCGTCGGCAAGACCCGCGGTGAAATCCGGCACGGGCTCGTGGCTGATCGCGCCGTCGTTCGGGTCGTAGCCGGCGATTGCCGCCATCATCAGCGCGCAATCCTCCGCCGTGCGGGTGAGCGGACCGACGTGGTCGAGCGACCACGCGCGCGCCATCGCGCCGTAGCGGCTCACGCGGCCGTAGGTCGGCTTGAGCCCGATCACGCCGCAGGCGGCAGCCGGCAAGCGGATCGAGCCGCCGGTGTCGGAGCCGAGCGCACCATATACGAGGCGTGCCGCGACCGCGCTGCCCGAGCCGCTCGACGAGCCGCCGGTGATGTGGGCCGGATTGAATGGGTTGCGGCAATGGCCGAAGTGCTCGTTGTGGCCGGTCGGCCCGGTGGCAAACTCCGACATGTTCAATGCGCCGAGGTCGACGGCGCCGGCCTCGTCGAGGCGCGTCAGCACGGTTGCGGTGATGCTCGCCCGCCAGCGGCGGCGGATCTCCGATCCGCAGGTCGAGACCCTGCCCGCGCGGTAGAACATGTCCTTATGCGCGAGCGGCACGCCGTGGAGCGGCCCGCGCACGCGTCCGCGCGCAAGCTCGGCATCGAGCGCCGCAGCCTGTTTGAGCGCGCCTTCGGCATCGACGGCGATGAAGCAGTTGAGCCGCGGTTGCCAACGTTCGATGCGCGCGAGCGCCGCCTTGGTGGCCTCGACCGAGGAGAGTTGGCGCGTGCGGATCGCGGACGCCGCTTGCGCCAAGGTCAGCAGCGACGGGTCGGTGACCGCCGCCGGGGCACGCGCTTCAGCGATGCTCATGGCGCCCTCCGCGCCAGCACGGCAAAGAATGCGCTCGGCTCCGCGTCGAAGTCGAGGGAGGTAGCGGCCGCCGCGCGTATCGACGTGTTGAGACGCTCGACCTCGACCGCGAGCTCGCCCGCGCGGGCCTCGGAGAAATCCACGTCCTGAAGAACCTTGGCGGCCTCTTTGACGAAACGCGATGTGACCGGCATCGGACCTCGCTCTGACAAGGCGTCGGGTCGCCAAGTCTAGCGCGGTTCACCGCCGGCTGAACATACGCCGGTGAGATCGCGTCCGCGCCATGACCGGCAACAGCACGATCACGGCTGCCGCCGCTTCCATGGCGAGGCAGGCGAGGAGCGCGCGCGTGTACGACCCTTCCGCCTGTTGCAGCCGGCCGAGCAGTGCCGGCCCGAATGCGAACGCAAACTGGTTGATCGCCACGACCATGCTGACGATGCGCGCGAAGTGCCGGCGGGGAAATTCTTGCTGGATGATCAGCCCAGGGAGGGTGACCAGGTTCCCGAGGGCCAGCCCGAATAAAAAACAACCGGCGAGAAGACCTGGCATGGATGTCGCCGACATGAGGATGGCCATCGCGGCGACCTGGACGAGAAAGTTCGCGCAGGAGACAACTCGACGATCGAACCGATCGACGAACAAACCGGTGCCGAGACGCCCGGCGATCGCCGCGAAGCTGGTGAGGCAGACGATCCACCCGGCCGTGGCGGTCCCTGTCAGCGGCGTGAGAAAGGCGACCTGATGGGTCAGGAAGCCGACCTGCGCGGTGAGCCCCAGGGCAAATGGAACGGCGATCGTCAGGAAGTTAGGGTCGAGCAGAATCTTTCGCGCGCTCCATGGCGGCGCGACCTGCGAAGGTTGCGATGCGGCCAGGATGCGCGGCTCGTCGTAGCGGTCGTATTCCTCCCGACGCTTCGGTCGTCCGGCGAAAGCCAACAACGGCAGCAGCACGGCCAGCATGAGCACGCTCGCCAGCCGCAACGCGGTCGCAAAGCCGAACCGATCAATCAAAAACACGAGGAGCGGTGCCATCACCAGCCCGCCGGCGCTGGCCCCGTTGAGCGCGAGGCTCACCGCGAAGCCGCGACGGCGATCGAACCAAGGCGCCACGATGATGTTGACGGCCGCGCCGCTCATGCTCGCCCAGCCGATCGACATGAACGCAAAAATGGCGTGGACGTGCCACAGCTCGCTGGCAAGCGGCAGCGCGGCGACGGCGGCCGCCATCGCGAACGCCCCGGCGGTAACGACGCGCCGGACCCCGTAGCGATCGAACGCCGGGCCGACGAAGAAAAAAGTCAGCACGGCCCCGAGGAGATAATAGACAGTGATCGCCGTGGCGATATCGGCCGCCGACCAGCCGAAACGCGCGCGTAATTCGACGAGATAAATGCCGAGGCCGTAAAAACCGAGGCCCCAACTGAACGCGGCAACGAGAAACGCGAACGCCACCACGACCCAGCCATGATAGAGGCCGGCCGACGTTTCCGCGATTTTGCTGCGCGCATCCATGGCACTGATATTCCCGCCCGGCGGTCCGGACGCTGGCCGTTTTCGGACCTTGTGCCCCGACCAGGTCCGATTCCGGCTACTCCCGCGCGCGCCCAGGCGTTACTCTCGCGCCATGCTGATGGTGCCGCCGCCTTCCCTTCTCGATCGCGCGACCTGCGATCGCGCGCGCCTTGCCCGCGATCCCGCGTTCGACGGACTGTTTTTCACCGGCGTGCGCACGACGCGCATCTATTGCCGGCCGGTCTGCCCGGTGCGGCCGGCGCGCTCGCAGAACGTGGTGTTCTTTCCTTCGGCCGCGGCAGCCGAGCGCGCGGGATTCCGTCCGTGCCTGCGCTGCCGGCCGGAAACCGCGCCCGGCAGTCCGGCGTGGAACGGCACGCGATCGACGGTCGGGCGCGCCATGCGGCTGATCGGCGACGGTTTCCTGGACCGTGCTTCGGTGAGCGATCTCGCGGACCGGCTCGGCATCGGGCCGCGGCATCTGTTGCGGCTGTTCCTGCGCCACGCCGGCGCGACGCCGAGCGAAGTGGCGGCCACCCGCCGCATTCAGGCGGCGAAGCGCCTCATCGACCGCACTCGAATGCCGCTCGGCGAAATTGCCTTCGCGGCCGGCTTCGGCAGCGTGCGTCGCTTCAACCACGCATTTCGCGCAATCTACGGGCGGCCGCCCTCCTCGTTCCGCAAACGCGGCTAGTGCCGCGAACCCGAAGTTCGCAACACAATTGCCGCGCGTCCGATTGCGAACTTCGGGTTCAAAGCGGCACTAGAATTATAAATTTGCTAGTGTCCTTCGATTCCGAAGTTCGCTACGGAGCGAGCCGCAAACTCAGGCGAACTTCGGAATCGGGACACTAGCATCACAGCGGCGAAGTTCGTAGAGTCACGGCGCCGGCGTGCCGTGATGGTTTCCTCGATGCGAGCGCCCGATTCCGCAGCCACTGCCGGCGAGACGAGGACCGCCCCGGGACGCGGTCACTCGCTGCGCCTCGAGACAATCACGCATCGGTTCGGAGCAACGACCGCGGTGCGCGACGTGTCGCTTGACGTGTCCGCGGGCGAGTTGGTCGCGTTGCTCGGGCCGAGCGGATGCGGCAAGTCGACCTTGCTGCGAATCATCGCCGGCTTCATCCGCCAGAGCGAAGGCCGCGTGCGCTACGACGGCGAGCCGGTCGATCATTTGCCGCCCAACCGGCGCGGCGCCGGCATCGTGTTCCAGAACTACGCGCTGTTCCCGCACATGACGGCGGCGCAGAACGTCGCCTACGGGCTCGAGGCGCGCCGCGATCCCCGGGCCCGTGTGCGTGCGCGCGTCGCCGAGATGCTCGCGCTGGTGCAGATGTCGGATCTCGCCGAGCGTTATCCCGGCCAGCTTTCCGGCGGCCAGCAGCAGCGCGTCGCGCTTGCGCGCGCGCTGGCGGTCGAGCCGAAAATCCTGCTGCTCGACGAGCCGTTCGGCGCGCTCGACAAGAACCTGCGCCTCGACATGCAGGTCGAGGTCAAACGGCTGCAGCGTCTCTACGGCATCACCACCATCATGGTCACCCACGACCAGGAAGAGGCGCTCGGCATGGCCGACCGCATCGCCGTGCTCAATGCCGGCGCGGTCGAGCAATTCGCCAACCCGGTGGAAATCTACGACCGGCCCGCGACGCTGTTCGTCAATCAGTTCGTCGGCACCACCAACCTGCTGCCGGGCGTGGTCGAAAGCATCGACGGGGACTCCTGCCGGGTCGCGTTCGCGAGCGGCGAAAGCCTCCTCTGCCGCGCCGACGGCCTCGCCGCCGGCGCACGCGTCCTCGTGTCGATCCGGCCGGAACGGCTGCGGCTGGTGCCGGCGCCCGGTCCCGGCCGGCTGCGCGCCAAGGTCGGACTGATCATGCCGCTCGGGCCGACGCTCGTTTACGATCTCACACTGGGCACGGGGGCGGCCGTCCGGCTGGCGGCGCCGCGCCCGGAGCTTGCGGCAGTGCCGCTAAGCGGCAGCGAAGTCTTCCTCGAGCCTACGGCGACTGACGCCTGCCTCCTGTTTGCGGCGCCGGCGTCACAACAACCAGGAGAACAGCGATGAGCAGAAGGGTGGGACGAAGAGAGTTTCTCGGCGCGGGCGTTGCCGCGGGCGCGCTCGCGCTACTGCCGCGCGGCGCGGCGGCGGCCGAGCCGCTCGTGGTCGCGACTTTCCCGGGCACCTGGAACGAGGCGCATCGCGACGTGCTCGCGCCCTATTTCCGCAAGAAGACCGGCGCCGACGTGATCCAAACCATCCTGCTCGCCACCGACCAAGTGGCGAAGCTCGAGGCCGCGCGCGGCAAGCCGCCGTTCGACGTAGCGATCATGGATGAAGGGCCGCTGCTCGATGCGGTCAAGGCCGGCGTGCTGGAGAAATATCCGGTCGACAAGTCGCCCAACTACAAAGACCTCGTGCCCGCGTTCCAGGATCCGTGGGGACCGAAAATCTCGCTCCAGGTGATCGGCATCGGGTTCAATCCGAAGAAGATCAAGGAGCGGCCGAAATCCTGGAACGATCTGTTCAATCCTGTCTACAAAGGCCGCGTCGGCCTGACCGCCCTCAACAGCACGCTCGGCATGGCGTTCATGGTCGACTTCGCCAAGACGCGCGGCGGCAGCGAGAGTGACATCGAGCCGGCGTTCAAGGCCCTCAAGGACCTGCTGCCGAACGTGGGCGCGATCTCGGCCAACCTCGGCGCGCACGCGGCGTTGTTCCAGCAGGAGCAGATCGACATCGCGCCCTATAATTTCAATTTCGTGCAGACCCTGAAAGAGAAAGGCGTCGACATCGATTTTGCCACGCTCGACACCGGCATCCCGGCCTGGCGCACCAGCCTCCACGTGGTCAAAAACGCGGTGCAGCCCGACCTCGCGGTGCAATACATCGACGCGCATCTCGCGCCCGAAGTCCAAGAGGGCATGGAGCGGACGCCCTATTGGGTGATCCCGACCAACGGCAAGGTCCCGCTCAAGGGCGAGATCGTCAAACAGGTTGCGAAATCGCAGGACGATCTTGCCAAGCTGAAGTATCAGGACTGGCCCAAGATCAACGAACACCGGTCCGAGTGGATCGAACGGTTCAACCGCGACATCAAGCTGTGACGGCGGCGCCCGCCGCAGAGCATGATCCCGAAAAGCGGGCACCGGTTTTCGAAAAGATCATGCTCCAGCAAAAAGTTAAAGCGCGATGGCGATTCGTCGAAAAGTCATCGCGCTTTGACGCGCCCGAGTGGCGGCTGCTGCTGCCGCTCGGCGCGTTCTTCGTGCTGTTCTTCGCGGCGCCGCTGGTCGTGCTGTTTTTGGTGAGCCTCTCGGACGGGATCGCGCTCAATGGCTTTACCGTAGCGCATTACGCGAAGTTCCTCACCGACGCGTTCAGCCTCAGCATCCTGTTCGACACGGTCGTCCTCGGGATCAAGGCAACGGCGGTGTGCCTGGTCTTCGGTCTGCCGCTCGCATGGGTGTGCGTGCATGCGCACCCGCGCCTACGCTCGCTGCTGGTCTTCCTCGTGATCCTGCCGATTCTCACCAGCGTCGTGGTGCGCACTTTCGCCTGGATCGTGATCCTCGGTCAGCAGGGCATCCTCAACAAGACGTTCCTCTCGCTCGGATTGATCGATCACCCCCTGCGCCTCCTGTTCAGCGAAGTCGGGGTCGTGATGGTGCTCGCCCAGGTGCAGATGCCGCTGATGGTGCTGCCCCTGATCACGACGCTCCAGCGCATCGACCCGAACCTGGCCGACGCGTCGCGCGCACTCGGCGCCGGGCATTGGCGCACGTTCCGCCGCGTGATCCTGCCGCTGTGGCTGCCGGGGCTCGTCGCCGGATCGATCCTGGTGTTCGCCGCCTGCACGACCGCCTTCGTCACCCAGACGCTGATCGGCGGCGCGCGCCTCGTCTACATGCCGCTCTACATCTACCAGCAGGCCACCGGCGCCAACAATTGGCCGTTCGCCGCTGCCATGTCGGTGCTGCTGATGATCTCGGTGCTGCTGGTCGTTTATTTGCTCAACCTTGCCGGACGCGCCCGCTGGGCGGTGCGCCATGGCTAGGCCGCGCCTTCTCGACCTCGACCGTTCGAGCTTTCGCGCCGTGATCGGCGCGCTTGCCGCAATAGCATTCTTCTTTCTGGTCTTTCCCACGCTGATCGTGCTGCTGACGTCCTTCACCAGCACGGCGTCGCTGCGCTTTCCGCCGCCCGGTTATTCGCTGCGCTGGTACACCGCCCTGCTCGACGCCCACCAGATGCAGCAGGCGGCGCTCAACAGCCTGAAGGTAGCGGCGGCGGCCACGGCACTCTCGGTCGTGCTCGGTACCTCGGGCGCGCTTGCGATCGGGCGGAGCAGCGCGCGCTGGGCGAAAATCCTCGATTCGATCTTCATGTCGCCGTTGCTGCTGCCGGCGCTCGCCTTCGGATTTGCGGCGCTGCTCTATTTCAGTCTGATCGGCGTGCCGCTATCGCTTGCGACGCTCGTGCTCGGCCATATCGCCGTATGCGTGCCGTTCGTGCTGCGCACGACCATCGCCAGCCTGAGCCAGCTCGATCCCGCCCTCCTCGACGCCTCATTAAGTCTCGGGGCGGGACCGTTGTTCACGTTCCGCCGCGTGACTTTGCCGCTGATCGGCCGCGGCATTGCGGCGGGCGCGTTTCTCGCCTTCATGGCGTCCTTCGACAACGTTCCGGTGTCGCTGTTTCTGACCGACGCGCGCACCGAAGTCCTGCCGATCCACCTGTGGCAGATCATCGATACGGATCTCGACGTGCGCACCGCCGCGGCCTCGGGCGTGCTGATTTTCGCGACCGTCATCCTGATGGTTGCGGCCGAGCGGTTCGCCGGGCTGTCGAAACAACTGCACTGACGGCGTGGGTTAACCCATGCCGTCATGCCCGGCCTTGTGCCGACAAGCCCGGCCATGACGCTAAAACCCTGTCAGCGGCTGCGCTTGAAATACTGCACGGCGCGCTCGTGCCGCTCGGCGGCCTGACGATTCGGGAAGGTGCCGAGGTTTCGCCGCCTCCCCGTCTTCGGGTCGCGCTTGCGCGAGTAGAGCCGGAACTGACCGGACTTGAGCTTGCGGATCATGTGGGTCGCCCTGGTGAATGGCCCAACAACAAAAATTCACCAGGGCAAAAGTTCCCGCGCGATCACTTCCTCAGGCTATGAGCAGACCTGCTTGCCGTTCACGTTCCGGCACACGGGTCGGCGCGGAGGCGGCGATTTGGGCGCGGCCACGGCAGGACGCGGCGGCGGCGACCTGACGGCCGGCGGTGGCGGACGCGGAGGCGGCGACGTCTTCATCACCTGCGGCGGAGGCGTCCGCACATTGGACGGCGGTGCTGTGCGCAGCTTCGGGGCTCCGTTTGACGGCGAGACATTGGTGACTTTGGCGCCGGTTGGCGTCCGCACGTTCGTCACCGTCCCGCTGCTTGCCGGCGGGCCCTTCGCCTTGTGCTCCTTGATGGCCGACGGGGAGGTCTGTTTGGAGAGGCCCGTGGCCGGCGCGGTCACAAGCGGTTGCGCCCCGTGAACCGGAGCGAGCGAATGCGTTGAAGGCGGTAAGCCGAGACCTTGCTTCGGCGCGATGCTCGTTCCCGGCGTGCCGGTCACGGACAACACATGGGCACGTCCGGGCGGCGGAGCGGGCAAACTAACCCCGCTCAGGGGCGCGCGCGCGAACGCCGGCAGCGGTCGCAACGCCGGGGGCGGCGGCGGCCGGCGGCCGCTCGCGAAGAACGCGGGCCGCGTGACGAGCGCCGGGAACACCCGCACCACCGGCGGCGGCCTGATCACGACGACGGGGCCGAGGCGAGCCGGCGCCACCACCACGACGCCCGGCGGCGGCGCGGGCGGCATGAGCCAATAGCGCGGCGGCGCATAAAAGCCGATCGGCGGCGGGAACAGCGGTGGGGGCGCCACGACGAAAACCGGCGGCAGCACATCGAACACCGGCGGCGGCGCGTCATAGCCTTGCGGCACCACTTCCACGACGTCGACGGCTTCGTCCCACCAGCCGGCGGGCATCGGCTCCGGTGCAACGACATAGTCGGCCGGCGGCGCGAGCGGCGCGGTGAGCGTCGCGAGCATCAGGCGCGCCTCGGCGGCGTGCCGGCCGTTCGGATAGCGCTTGAGATAATTCCAGTAAGCGTGCGGCGTGTTGCGGGCCACCGCCCGCCGCCACAGGATCGCTTCGCGGCGCGTCTCGATCATGACCCAAATCTGGGGCGTAAGCCGGTACGTGGGATAGACGTCCACGAACCACTCATAATCCTGCAGCGTGTCCATCTCGACCACGCGCGCATAGGCGTCGTCGGGCGGAAGCTGCCGCAGTTCGTCGCGGCTGGCGAGGGTCCGTCCGACCGGCGGAATGGCGACGGACGGCGGCGATGCCTCGGCAACGGGAGCCGGGGTGGAAGCGAGACCTGCCGGCGCCGGCGGCGCGGCGGGCGACGCCGACGGCGCCGCGGGAGCGGCCGCCTGCGGTGCAGGCGCGCTGTCACCGGGCGCATCGAACAGCTTCAAGCCGACCGCGAGCGTCGACGACGACCACGGGGTTTGGGCGCCGGTCGAGACTTTGTTTACCTGCAGGCGGGTGGCCTTGAAGATTTGCTCGATCTCGAGACCGGGCTGGCGCATGAGCGTGACCAGCGTTCCGGTGTAGAGGCTGTAGGGCCCATCGATCTCTCCCGAGACGGCGCCCGGAGCCGCCGCGAATGCGATCAGCATTCCGGCCGGCGCATCCATCATGGCAAGCCCGGGCGGGACGGCCTCGTTGGTGTCGCGGCCGAACCCGTGATCACGGGAGGCATCGAGCACGATGATGCGCGCCGCCGCCGGCAATTCCGCAAGCTCGCGCAGGAGGTCGTTGACGCGGAACGCCTGCGCCGGGACGTCGGCGTAGCGCCCGATCTTCGCGTCGACCGGCACCAGATAATTCTCGCCGTCGAACTGGGCCCCGTAACCGTCGAAGTAGACGAAAGCGACAGCCTCGGGCCCGGCGGCATAGACCTTGTCGAGGAACGTGCGGATCGCCTGTCCGAAATCCGCGGTAGCGAGGTCATGCACCTCGGTAACGTCATAGCCCGCGGTCCGCATCGTGTCGGCGACAATGGTCGCGTCGCCCTCGGCCGTCGCAATGCCGTTCGCGCCCTGGTACGCGGCGTTGCCGATGACGAGTGCAACCCGCGGGGCGGGGGCCTGCGAGCGGGCCGGGGACGGGGCGAGGAATGCAGCCGCAAGCGTTAGGACGAGCAGCGTCCGAATCATGTCCCCTCCCCCATTTGCGAAGCGGCTGTGCGACCCGCTTTCGTAGAGCGACATGCTCCCGCCACAATCAGCCGCTTTTGCGGCGGCGGGTGGATTTTTGGATTCGCCGCCATAGAGCCCACGGACGGTGCGTCATTTCGCCACCCAAGCTGTTGATCCGGCGGTAAGTTTTTCTTTGGTATCTCACTGCCGGTGGGGGGCTTTGGTTGACTTGGTGGGGGATTGGCCGCTCTATGGATTCGCGGAGCGCTATTTCGCCCTGGGACGCGGAGGACGGCGATGCGTGTAATTTTGATGCGTGTGGCAGGCGTCTGCGCGCTCGTGCTCGTTGGCGGCATCGTCGTCTACGGGAGGGGGCAAGCCCCAAAGGCGCCGGCACCCGCGGCGGCCCCCGCAAAGGTCGAGGCGCGCAAGGCGCCCGCCAATCCGATCCGCGAAATCAGTTCCGAACCCGTCCAGGTCGCTGACGCCAACCCGGTCGCGGTGCCGCCGCAGTCCGCGGAAGCGCCGCCTGCCACGGCACCGGCCCCGCCTGCTGCGACCCAAGCTCCAATCATGGCGCAAGCGCCCGCCCCCGCCGCGGCACCCGCCCAGGCGGCGGCGCCGCCGCCGGTCCCCGCGCCGATCGCCTCCTGCCCCGGCAACCCGAATGCGCTCGGGGTGTCACGCATTGTTGAGGTCGACACCACCGGCGGGCCCGGCTTCGGCTCGGAGCATTTCAAGGGTATGGATTTCCTCAAGCCCGGCGAAGTCGTGCTGACCTTCGATGACGGGCCATGGCCGAACAACACGCCGAAGGTGCTGGCCGCGCTCGCCCGTCATTGCACCAAGGCGATTTTCTTCCCGATCGGCCTGCACGCCACCTATGAGCCCGACCTGCTCAAGCAGGTTGCCGCGGCCGGCCACACGGTCGGCTCGCACACGTGGTGCCATCAAGACTTGTCCAAGACCAAGGGCCACTGCCTCATCAACGGCAAGGTCCAGAACGTCGAATACACCTACAAGGACGAGATCGAGAAAGGCATCAGCGCCGTGAGCTGGGCGCTGGGCGGACCGATCGCGCCGTTCTTCCGCTTCCCGGCACTGCGCCAGCCGCCGGAGGCGCTCAGCTATCTAGGCACGCGCAACATCGGCATTTTCTCCGCGGATTTCGACTCGTTCGATTTCAAGATGCGCCGGCCCGAGCAGGTGCGCCAGTCGGTCATGACCAAGCTCCAGAAACACGGCAAGGGCATCATCCTGATGCACGATTTCCAGCACGCGACCGCGGACGCGATCGGGCAGATCCTCGACGATCTCAAGGCCGGCGGCTACCGGGTCGTGCAGATGCGCGCGCACGATCAGCTCACCCCGCTGCCGGAATACGACGCGATCGTGATGAAGGAAATCAAGACGCCCAACGTGAGCAGCCGGCCGGTCGAAAGCGTCGTGCGCACGATCGAAGGCAACTGACCGCATCCGGGCCTAGTGCCGCGAACCCGAAGTTCGCACAACAATTGCCGCGAGTCCGATTGCGAACTTCGGGTTCAAAGCGGCACTAGAATGATAACGTTGCTAGTGTCCTTCGATTGCGAAGTTCGCTACAGAGCGTGCGGCAAACCCGGGCGAACTTCGGAATCGGGACACTAGCCCGGCATGATCGGGGCGTTACGGATCGAAGGCTTCGCCATCGTCTCGGCAGACGGCATGCTTGCCGACAGCACCGGACATATGCCCGACGCGCTCAAGATCGAAGCGGATCAGCGTTTCTTCGAATCGAGTCTCGACCGGGTCGCGGCCGCGGTGCATGGCCGCCATTCGCACGAGGGCCAGCCGAACTCCCCGCGCCGCCGACGGTTGATTCTCACGCGGAGAGTTTCCGCCATCGAACCGGACCCGGAGAACCCGATGGCGCGATTGTGGAACCCGGCCGGTGCGTCGTTTGCGGGCGCCTGCGCGGCGCTCGGGGTAGAGAGCGGCACCGTCGCGATCATCGGCGGCACCGAGGTTTTCGGTTTGTTTCTCGATATCGGCTATGATGCGTTTCATCTCTCGCGCGCCAACCGCGTGCGGCTTCTGGGCGGACGGCCGGTGTTCCCGCAGGTGCCGGTCGAGACGCCGGAAGAGGTTCTGACAAGCCATGGCCTTCGTCCCGGGGAGCGGCGTGTGCTCGATGCGCAGGCGGACGCCTTTCTGGTGACCTGGACGCGAGGAGCGTCATGACAAATCCGCATCCGCTGCTGCCGTGGTTGCCCGTGCAAAATCCGGCCGCGGCCCTCGATTATGAGATTGCCCAGGAGAAGGCTTCGGCGCTGGGACGATCAGGCCGCCGGCTCGAAGCCGCTCTCTCGGCGCTCGCCACCTTCGATGCGCAAGCGACCGAAGAGCCGGCGTCGCTCGCGCGGCGCGAACACCGGGACGCGCTGGTCGCCGAGGCGAGCGAAGCGCTCTGGTGTTTCATCGTCCAGCGAGAAGCCTGCGGACTGCGCGAGAGCAATCGCGTGATGCGCGACTATGGCGTGCCCGCCGAGGTGCGCCTGCGCATGGGGATTTTTCCCGAGCAGCGCTCTTCGACCAAATCGAAAGTTTGACCTCGCGGCATCGCGATGCGCAGGGCCTGCCCGCTCGGCGTCACGCCACGGCGCCGCTCGCGCGCAACGCCGCGATGTCGGTATCGGCGTAGCCGAGTGTGCGCAGGAGATCGTCGCTGTGCTCGCCAACGCCGGGGGCTTGGCGCGGCGCGATCTTCTCGGTACCGGCGACCCAGAACGGCGAGTTGACCGTCAGCATCGCGTCATCGGCAAACGGCACCAGCACGTCGTTCGCGACCATTTGCTTGTCGCCGGGGACATCCTCGAGCGTCGCCACCGCCCCGGTGATGAGATCGTTGCCGTCGAGTACCGCGCGCCACGCAGCGAGATCCTTCGTCGCAAACACCGCGTCGAGAATCGCGATCAGCTCGCGTGCGTGCGCCTGGCGCGTGGCGGCGGTCGCAAAGCGGGGGTCGTGCACCAGTTCCTCGCGGCCGACGCAGGCCGCAAGCCGCGGCCATTGGCGATCCTGATCGAGCAGCGAGAGCATGAGCCAGCGCTGGTCCCGGCAAAGGTAATGGTTGGTGAACGCGTTGAGGGCGTTCTCGCGCGGCTGGCGCGGATAGAAGGTGGCGCCGCACAGCGCCGCCTGGATGAAGACGCCGTTCGCCCAGGCGCCGTTCGCCATCAGCGATGAACCGACGTGGCCGCCCGTGCCGGTGCGTTCGCGCCGAAACAGCGCCGTGACGATCGCGGCGTAAAGCGAAATCGCCGACGGGTGATCGCCCATGCCGGCGACCGAGCGCGCAGGCGGCGCGCCCGCGTGCGAGCGCACCACGTCCATCAGGCCCGAACGCGCCCACCAGGCGTTGCTGTCGAAGCCGGGCCGATGCGCCTCCTCGCCGACCTCGCCGTAGCCGGTGAAAGACGCATAGATGAGCCGCGAGTTGAGGGGGGCGATGTCGTCATAGGTCACGCCGAGGCGGCGGCGCACGGGAGGCGGATAATTGGTGATGAAAACGTCCGCACCGGCGACGAGGCGATACAGCGCCGCGCGCGCGTCGCGCTTGGTGAGGTCGAGCGCGATGCTCTTTTTGTTCCGGTTCTCCAGTATCCAGGCGTAATTGTGCGCACTTGACGGATTGCCGGCCACCTGCGGCAGCGCGCGATATGGATCGCCGCGCCCGGGCGGCTCGATCTTGATCACCTCGGCACCGAAATCGGAGAGCACCGTTGCGGCCGCCGGCGCGGCGATGAAGCTCGCGCAATCGATGACCTTGAGCCCCGCAAAAATCCCCTGCTCCACTGGCGTGTCCCCTGTGTCGTAGCCCGCATGAAGCGCAGCGGAATGCGGGATTAAAGATCGCGGATGTCCGCCCGCGCTCGCGGGCGTCCATCCGAGCTACGTTCTACGGGCTAAGCCGCCGCGCAGTCCTGCGCCTCCACCACGGCGACCGCCGTCATGTTGACGACGCCGCGGGCGGTGACCGAGGGCGTGAGGATATGCGCCGGCCGCGCCGCGCCGATGAGAATGGGGCCGACCGGCAGCGCGTCGCCGAGCACCTTGATCAGCTCATAGGCGATGTTGGCGGCGTCGAGACTGGGCATGATCAGCACGTTCGCCTCGCCCTTGAGGCGGGAATGCGGATACACCCGGTCGCGATACGAGGGATTGAGCGCGGACTCGCCATGCATTTCGCCGTCCGCCTCCAGCTCGGGCGCGCGGCTCGTGATGAGCTCCGTGGCGCGGCGCATCTTGGCGGCCGACGCGGTGTCGTAGCTGCCGAAGTCCGAATGGGAGACGAGCGCGATCTTCGGCTCGATGCCGAAGCGGCGCACGTGCGCGGCCGCGAGCACCGCCACCTCGGCGACTTCTTCGGCCGTCGGCTCGGCGGTCACCTGAGTATCGGCGAGGAAATAAACGCCCTTGCCGGTGATGATGAGCGAGACCGCGGCGAAGTCGCGTAGGCCCGGCGCCAGCCCGATGATGTCGCGGATATTTTTGAGATGCGCCATATACCGGCCTTCGAGCCCGCAGATCATGGCGTCCGCTTCGCCCCGGCGCAGCGTGAGCGCGGCGATCACGGTCGCGTTGGTGCGCACGATGGTGCGCGCCGCGTCCGGCGTGATCCCGTGCCGGCCGGCCACGTCTACGTAGGTCGCAACGAACTCGCGATAGCGCGGGTCGTCTTCCGGATTGATCAGCGTGAAGTCCCTGCCGGGCCGCATCGAGAGGCCGTAGCGGGCAAGGCGCGCGTCGACGACGGCGGGGCGGCCGACCAGCATCGGCAGCGCGAGCCCCTCCTCGACCACCACCTGCACCGCCCGCAGGGTCCGCTCGTCCTCGCCTTCCGCATAGACGATACGCTTAGGCGCGGTTTTGGCCTGGCCGAACACCGGCTTCATGATGAAGCCGGAACGGAACACGAAGCGGTTGAGGCGCTCGGCGTAAGTGGCGAAATCCGTGATCGGTCGCGTCGCCACGCCGGACTCCATACCGGCGCGCGCGACCGCAGGCGCAATGCGCAGGATCAGGCGCGGGTCGAACGGATTGGGAATGAGCGAGCCTGAGCCGAACAGCGGCGCTTCGCCGCCGTAGGCGCGCGCCGCGACCTCGGACGGCGCCTCGCGCGCGAGCGCGGCGATCGCCTCGACGGCGGCGAGTTTCATCGCTTCGTTGATGGTGGTGGCGCCGACGTCGAGCGCGCCGCGGAAAATGTAGGGAAAGCACAAGACGTTGTTGACCTGGTTCGGGTAATCGGAGCGGCCGGTGCAGATCAAGGCCTCGGGCCGAACCTTGAGCACCTCCTCCGGCATGATCTCGGGGACCGGGTTGGCGAGCGCCATGATCAGCGGCCGCGGCGCCATGCGCGCCACCATCTCGCGTTTGAGCACGCCGGCGGCGGAGAGGCCGAGGAACACGTCGGCGCCCTCGATCACCTCGCCGAGCGTGCGCATCTCGGACTTCTGCGCGTAGATCGCCTTCCAGCGATCCATCAGGACGGTGCGGCCGGCATAGACCAGGCCTTCGATGTCGCAGACCCAGATGTTCTCGCGTTTGACGCCGAGGTTGACCAGAAGGTTGAGGCAGGCGAGCGCGGCGGCACCGGCGCCCGAGGTGACGAGCTTGATGCTCTCGATCGGCTTGCCGGTGAGGAGGAGCGCATTGCGCACCGCGGCGGCGACGATGATCGCGGTCCCGTGCTGATCGTCGTGGAACACCGGGATTTTCATGCGCGCCTTGAGCTTGTCTTCGATGTCGAAGCATTCCGGCGCCTTGAAATCCTCCAGGTTGATGCCGCCGAAGGTCGGCTCGAGCGCGGCGACCACTTCGACCACGCGGTCCACCTCATGGGCATCAATTTCGATGTCGAACACGTCGATGCCGGCGAATTTTTTGAACAGGACCGCCTTGCCTTCCATCACTGGCTTGCCGGCTAGCGGCCCGATGTTGCCGAGCCCGAGCACAGCGGTGCCGTTCGACACCACCGCAACGAGGTTGGCGCGCGCGGTGAGCGTTGCGGCCTCGGCCGGATCGGCGGCGATCGCTTCGCACGCGGCGGCGACGCCGGGCGTATAGGCGAGCGCGAGATCGTGCTGGGTCGCGAGCGGCTTCGTCGGCTGGATCTCGACTTTCCCCGGCCGCGGCAGCTGGTGGTAGGCGAGCGCGCGGGAACGCAAATCCGCGGAAAGATCGGCCGGCACGAGTTCCTCCCATAACGATAAGCAAAACCGATTAAAGCCTAACCGCAGGCAGACCGGAATGGCATACCCCTATCTGCGGCGGCACGTGTTAGGCTCCAAAGAAGCGGCGGTTTGTGGGGGACGGCGGCATGAGGATGCGGTTTTCGGGCTGCGCCTGCTGCGCGTCTCAATTGGCTCCCAAGGCCGGCATCAGCCGGCGGCGGTTCGTGGCCGGCGGCATCGCCGGGCTCGCCGCTTCGCCGCTCGGCGCAGCCGCCCCGCGGGCGGCACGTGCGGCGACCACCGATCCGCACCGCATCGACGTGCACCATCACTACATCCCGCCGTTCCACGCCGACTCGATCGCCGCGCGCCGCGACCGCGGCCGCCCGCCCCAATGGTCGGTGGCCAGGTCGCTCGATGAGATGGACCGCAACGGAATCGCGACAGCGATCACGTCCCTGGTTCAACCCGGCGTGTGGTTCGGCGACGTCGCCGAAGGACGGCGCCTCGCGCGCGAATGCAACGAATGGGGTGCGCAAATGGTGCGCGACCATCCCGGGCGGTTCGGCCTCTTCGCCGCCGTCCCGCTGCCGGACGTCGAAGGCAGCCTGCGCGAGATCGAATACGCCCTCGACGTGCTCAAGGCGGACGGCATCGGCCTCTTCACCAGCTACCGCGACAAATATCTCGGCGACGCTGCCTTCGCGTCGGTGTTCGACGAGCTCAATCGCCGCAAGGCGGTCGTCTTCACCCACCCGCTGGCGCCGGAGTGCTGCAAGTCGCTCCTTCCCGGCGTACCGCCGTCGACCATCGAATACGCGACCGACACGACCCGCGCCATCGCCGGGCTCGTGTTCAGCGGCACGACGGTGCGCTGCCCCGACGTGCGCTTCATCTTCTGCCACAGCGGCGGCACGCTGCCGTTCCTCACCGCCCGTTTCGAGCGGCTCGCTGAAGAGCGCAAGGACCCGAAGCTGCCGAACGGCCCGATGCCGGAACTGCGCAAGCTCTATTACGAGGTGGCGCAGGGGAGCACGCCGGCACAGCTCGACGCACTGATGCGGTTCGCAAGTCTTTCGCAGGTGCTGTTCGGCACCGACTTCCCGTTCCGGCCGGGCGCGGAGGCCGTGACCGGTCTCGCGGAATATAAATTCGATCCAGCCGACCTGCGCGCGATCGAGCGCGAGAACGCCCTCGCGCTGCTGCCGCGGCTGCGGGCGTGACGTGCGGCTAATCGTTTTTGACAGGCAAAGCGAGCCGAATGTGCAGCTCGCGCAGCTGCTTCGCGCTCACCTCGGAGGGCGCGCCCATGAGCAAATCCTCGGCGCGCTGGTTCATCGGGAACAGCACGACCTCGCGCAGGTTCTCCTCCCCGCACAGCAGCATGACGATACGGTCGATGCCGGGCGCGATGCCGCCGTGCGGCGCCGCGCCGTAGGAGAGCGCGCGCAGCATGCCGCCGAACTTCTGCTCCAGCACGTTGTCGCCATAGCCGGCGATGGCAAAGGCCTTGCGCATGACGTCGGGGCGATGATTGCGGATCGCACCCGACGACAGCTCCACGCCGTTGCACACGATGTCGTATTGGATCGCCTTGAGGCCCAGGATCGTGGCGTGATCGTTTGAATCGAGCTTGAGGAAGTCGTCCGCGGAGATGTTCGGCATCGAGAACGGATTGTGGGAGAAGTCGATCTTCTTCTCCTCCTCGTTCCACTCGTACATCGGGAAATCGACGATCCAGCAGAACTCGAAGCGGTCCTTTGTTATCAGCCCAAGCTCTTCGCCCAGTCGCGAACGCGCGGCGCCGGCGAGCTTGGCGGCGGCGGCCGGCTTGTCGGCGGCGAAGAACACGGCGTCCCCCGCCTTGATGCCGGCCTTGCCGGCGATCCGCGCCTGCACGTCGGCGGGGATGAACTTGGCGATCGGACCCTTGCCGCCGTCCGCATCGAACACGATGTAGCCGAGCCCCGGCGCGCCCATGTCGGATCGCGCCCACTCGTTGAGCTTGTCGAAGAACGAGCGCGGCTGAGCCGCCGCACCGGGCGCCGGGATCGCCCGCACCACGCCGGCCGCCTTGATGACGTTCTTGAACGCGTTGAAGGTGACGCTCGCTTCGTTGAACTCCGCCGTCACGTCGACGATTTCCAGCGGATTGCGCAGGTCCGGCTTGTCGCTGCCGTATTTGGTCAGCGCTTCCGCGTAGGGAATGAGCGGGAACTTCGGCGTCACCGGCTTGCCGTCGGCGAACTCTTCGAACACGCCGCGCAGCACCGGTTCGACCGCCGAAAATACGTCCTGTTGCGTAACGAAGCTCATCTCCACATCGAGCTGATAGAACTCGCCGGGCGAGCGGTCGGCGCGCGCGTCCTCATCGCGGAAGCACGGCGCGATCTGAAAATAGCGGTCGAAGCCGGAGATCATCACCAGCTGCTTGAACTGCTGGGGCGCCTGGGGCAGCGCGTAGAACTTGCCCGGATGGAGACGCGAGGGCACGAGGAAGTCGCGCGCGCCTTCGGGCGACGAGGCGGTGAGAATCGGCGTCTGAAACTCGAAAAACCCCTGCTCCCGCATGCGGCGACGGATGCTCTCGATGATCGCACCGCGCTTCATCACGTTGGCGTGCAGGCGCTCGCGCCGCAGATCGAGGAAGCGATACTTGAGCCTGATCTCCTCGGGATATTCCTGCTCACCGAACACCGGCAGCGGCAGCTCGCCCGCCGAGCTCAAGACCTCAATCTCTTTGACGAATACTTCGACCGCGCCGGTCGGAAGCTCGGGGTTCTCTGTGCCGTCCGGGCGCTTGCGCACCTTGCCGTCGATGCGCACGACCCATTCCGAACGCAGCCGCTCGGCGTCCTTGAACGCAGGACTGTCCGGGTCGGCGACGCATTGGGTGATGCCGTAGTGGTCGCGTAAGTCGATGAACAAGAGGCCGCCGTGGTCGCGGATGCGGTGGCACCAGCCGGAGAGCCGCACGTCCGTCCCGATGTCGCTCTCGCGCAGGGCGCCGCATGTATGGGTGCGGTAGCGATGCATGTTCCGTTTCCGCGGGAAAGCGGGTCCAAAGGCCCGCCGGAGCGGGCAGTATAGGAAGCCTTACGTCTACACAAGTGGTATGGCCTTCACACATGGATCGAATGACCACCGGAGAAGCGACGGTCGCGACGCTGCTCGCCCACGGCATCGACACGGTCTACGCGCTGCCCGGCGTGCACAACGACGACCTGTTCGATGCCATGTTCAAGGCGGGCGACAAGCTGCGCACGGTGCACACGCGCCACGAGCAAGGCGCGGCCTATATGGCGCTGGGCGCCGCGCTCGCGACCAACCGACCGCAGGCGTACACGGTGGTGCCGGGCCCGGGACTGCTCAACAGCGGCGCGGCGCTGATCACGGCCTACGGGATGAACGCCCCGGTGCTGGCGCTCATCGGCCAAATCCCCGACGCCGACATCGGCCGCGGCTTCGGCTGGCTGCACGAAATACGCGACCAGGCCGGCATCCTCGAACGGCTGGTCGACTGGTCGGCCCGCATCCGCGCGCCGCACGAGGCGCCGCGCCTCGTGGCCGAGGCGATCCGTTCGATGCGCACGGGCCGGCCGGGACCGGCGGCGGTCGAATGCGCCATGGACGTGTGGGGCCGCGCCGGCCCGGTCGCGCCGATCGCGCCGCTGCCGGTTCCCGAAGTGCCGATCGACGAGGACGCGGTGGCGGCGGCCGCGAAGCTGCTTGGGACGGCGGCCCGCATCCTGATCGTGTGCGGCGGCGGCGCGCAGGACGCGAGCACCGAAGTGACCGAACTCTCCGCCATGCTGCAAGCGCCGGTGCTCGGCTTCCGGCGCGGGCGCGGCGTGCTCGACAGCCGCGATCCGCTGAGCGTGACGTTCCCGCTCGGGCATGAGCTGTGGGCCGAGGCCGACGCCGTGCTCGCAGTCGGCACACGCATCCACCTGCAGCAGACGATGTGGGGCGTCGACGAAAAGCTGGCGATCGTCCGCGTCAACGCCGATCCGGAAGAACCGGCGCGGATGCGCAAGCCGGCCGTTGCCTTGATCGGCGATGCACAACCGATTTTGCGGCGGCTGATCGACGCGCTCCCCGCCCACAACCGCGCCCGCCCTTCGCGGCGCGAAGAAATGCAGCAGCGTCAGGCCAAGCTGCGCGCGCGCCTCGCCAAGCTCGCGCCGCAGCTTGCCTTTCTCGAAGCCATCCGAGCGGAACTGCCGGAGGACGGCATTTTCGTCGACGAAGTGACGCAAATCGGCTTTGCCTCGCGGCTCGCCTTCCCGGTCTATAAGCCGCGCACGTTCCTCTCGCCCGGCTACCAGGACAACCTCGGCTGGGGCTTTGCCACCGCGCTCGGCGTGCAGGACGCGCGGCGCGACGTGCCGGTGCTCGCGATTTCCGGCGACGGCGGCTTCCTCTACACGGCGAACGAACTGGCGAGCGCGATGCGCCACCGCATTCCGCTCGTCACCGTGGTGTTCGCCGACGGCGCCTTCGGCAACGTGCGCCGCATCCAGGAGGAGCGTTACGGCAACCGCGTGATCGCGAGCGATCTCGCCAACCCGGACTTCGTGCGCTTTGCCGAGAGCTTCGGCGCCGCCGCCGAGCGCGTGCGCTCGCCTGCGGAGCTGCGCGGCGCGCTGCGCCGCGGCTTTGCCCGGCGCGACGGCCCGACCGTCATCGAGGTCCCGGTCGGCCCGATGCCGAGCCCGTGGGAGTTCATCTTCCTGCCGAGAGTGCGCGGCGGGTGAGACGTGAGTCGTAAAGAGTTTGCAGATTGAGCCAGAATTGCGCGCTTGTGCCAAACCACTTGGCAAGGCGAACCGCAATATCAGCCGTCACACGCCGTTTGCCAGCGAGAATTTCCGATACGTCCCTGGTCGGCATATCGAGATGCCGTGCCGCATCAGCCTCGCAAATTCCAAGCTCGCGGAGTTCTTCCGCCAGATGCTCGCCAGGATGAATTGGGGTGCGCGACATAATTCTTGATATTCGAATTTGTCAGTTCGTGGAAATCTTCTTCTGCACCCGCTCGTCGAAGCGCGCGACGTTGACGACCACGCGCTGGTGCAGGCCGTCGCCGATCGGCTCCTTGTCGTCGCGCGCCTCGACCCGGAAGTCGAGGGTGCGCCCGTCGATCTTGACGAGTTCGGCAATCGCACGCACGCGCATGCCGACCGGCGTCGCCGCATAGTGGCGCACGTCGAGGTGGATGCCGAGGCTCTGGTATCCGTTCGGCAACAGCGCTTCGACCGCGTCGAGCGCCGCCGCTTCCATCAGGTTGATCATCACCGGCGTCGCGAGCACGCGAACGCGGCCGCTGCCGACGAAGGGCGCCGTGTGCTCTTCGCCCACGACGACCTCCGCGGCACCGCTGAGTCCGACCACGACCTTCGACAGATCCACCTTCTTATGACCTCTCGCTCCACGCCGGCACGCACACGCGCCGGCCGGTTTCGGTTTCCTCGACCCGCACCTTAGTCCGATAGATCGCCGAGAGCATGTCGGCGGTGACGACCTCCTCCGGCGTCCCGATCGCGCGCAAGCCGCCCTCGGCGATGATGGCGACGCGGGTCGCGATCAGCAGCGCATGGTCGGGATCGTGGGTCGAGAGCACGATGCCGTAGCCGGCGGCGGCAAGCTCGCGGATGCGCCCGAGCACCATGGTCTGATTGCCGAAATCGAGACTGGCGGTGGGCTCGTCGAGCACCAGGATCGGCGTCTCCTGCGCAAGCGCGCGGGCGATGAGCGAGAGCTGGCGCTGACCGCCGGAGATGCGGGTGTAATCGTGGCTCGCAAGCTCGGCGATGCCGAGCCCGGCGAGCTTCTCGCGCGCGATGCGCTCGTCGGCAGGCCCGGGGCTTGCGAAGGTGCCGAGCCGGGCCGTGCGTCCCATGAGCACCACGTCGAGCACGGTGAAGGAAAATTCGGTCACATGCGCCTGCGGCACATAGGCCATGGCACGCGCGATCTCGGCGGGCTTGAGCTCGCCGAGCGGGCGATCGTCGATAAGCACCGCCCCGCCGAGCGGCGGCTGCAGCCCGAGCAAGGTACGGAACAGCGTCGTCTTACCCGCGCCGTTGGGGCCGAGCAGGCACAGCACCTCGCCCGCGCAAAGCGTAAGCGCGATGTCGCGCGCCACGAGATGGCGGCGATAGCCGATGGAAAGATCGTGGGCGACGAGTTGCATGGTCAGGCATTTTCTTGGGGCATGATCTTTTCCGAAAACCGGTACCCACTTTTCGGGATCATGCCCAGGAGCCGCGGTCGCGCGCGAGCAGCCAGAGAAAGAACGGCGCGCCGAGCACGGCGGTCAATATGCCGAGCGGCGTCTCGACCCGGGCAAGGCTGCGCGCCAGCAGGTCGACCAGCAGCATGAAGGAGGCGCCGAGCAGCATGGCGGCGGGCAGCAGCCGGCCGAAGCTCGGGCCGACCATCATGCGGGCGATGTGCGGGATCATCAGCCCGACCCAGCCGATCACGCCCGAGACGGCAACGACGGTCGCGGTCATCAGGGTCGCGGCGAGGATGACCACGGCGCGCAGGCGTGCCACGTCGATGCCGAGCGAGCGCGCCTCGTCGTCGCCCAGCGCGAGCACGCCGATGCGCCAACGCAGCAGAACGAGCGGAACGAGGCCCGCGAGCACCAGGGGCGCGACCAGCGCGAGGTCGCCGATCTTCACGCCGGCGAGGCTGCCGAGCAGCCAGAACGTGATCGCCGGCAGCTGGTCGTAAGGATCCGCGAGGATTTTCACCAGCGAGATGCAGGCGCCGGCGAGGGCGCCGATCACGACGCCCGAGAGCACCAGCACCAGCGTGCGCTCGTGGCGGCGGAGCGCCGCGGCGATCAGATAAACGAGCACGACCGTGGCAAGGCCGGCCAGAAACGCGAGCGCCTGGATGCCGGCGACCGGCAGCGCCAGCAGGATGCCGAGCACGGCGCCGAGCCCGGCGCCGGTCGAAACGCCGAGGATGTCGGGGGACACGAGCGGATTGCGGAACAGCGTCTGGTACGCCGTGCCGGCGCCGGCAAGCGCCACGCCCACCAGCGCCGCGGCGGCGACCCGCGGCAGGCGCACGCGTAGGAGCACGATCTCGCCGGGGCTCGGCGCGCCATCCTGAAGTAGGGCATGGACGACGTCGGAGACGGCGAGCGGAAACGGTCCGCTCGCGAGCGCGAGCAAAAGCGCGACGCATAAGGCGACGACCAGCAGAATCAGAACGACGGGCCGCGCGGTCATCGGTGGCCCGGTTGCGCACCGGCGAGAATGCGGTCGAGTTGCTCGGCGGTCACGTCGACTTGGTAAAACAGACGATAGAAATCCCGCGCTACGTTGCGAATGTCCTCGGGAAACCGCTCGGGATAGAGCAGCCCAGCGATCCAACGCAGGCCGATCGTGCGGTTGATCGAGGGCGGCGCATCGATCCAGCCGAACGGCAGGCGCGGCGCGAGAAACACGCGGTGGTCCCGCACCGCCGGAACGCTCGCCCATACCGGATCGGAGAACACCTGGGCAAAGAAATTGGCGTCCCAGGTGACGATAGTGTCGGGCGCCCAGGCGATCACCTGCTCGATCGATACGTTGGCAATGTTGCCGCGCCCGCTGGTGCGCTCGGCGACGTTGATTCCGCCCGCCCGCTCGAGGATCTCGGTGTTGATCGAGCCGGCGAGCCCGGTTTCCAGCCCGTTCGCCTGGCGCGCGAGATAGACGCGCCGACGTTTGGCCCCCGGCAGGTCGGCGAGACGTGCGTCGATGAGCTGCTCGGCCTCCTCGACGTAACGGGCGATCGCCTCGGAGCGATCGACGGCGCCCATCGCCTTGCCCAGCAGCCGGATCGAGGCCGCGGTGCGGTCCAGCCGGCCATCGAGCAGCAGGTAGGGAAAGCCGGTCTGCTCGGCGACCCGGTCGGCAAGCGAGACGTAGGTCGGCGTCACCGAACCGAAATCGAACACCAGGTCGGGCCGGGCGCTGAGCACCACCTCGACATTGGCGGTGTCGCCCCGGCCGGTGAGACGGCCGAACTCGGGCAGGTCGCGCTCGCGCTGCCGCAGGAACTCGCGCTCCGCCGGGCGCGGCGCACTGGGCCAGCCGATCATTTTCTCCGGCGCCACGACATAAAGCACGACCGCCGCATTCGCGCCCGCCGCCATCACGCGCTCGACCCGGTCCGGCAAGGACGCCCGCCGGCCGGCGGAATCGGTGACCTCGGCCGCCCAGGCGAGCCCGGGAAGCACTGAAAGAAGGGCGATAACAACCCCATATCTCACGACGTTGAACCCTCGATTAAGTCCCGCGTATGGTGGCCCGAACGATATCCCGTCTTTCGGCTTGCGACAGCAACCCGTGACCGCGCTAATAAGCCTGCCATGCATGTGATCACGACGACGCAGGAACTGGCCGAGGCGTGCGCCCGGCTTGCCGGGCACCCTTATGTGACCGTCGATACCGAGTTCCTGCGCGAGTCGACCTATTTTCCCATCCTGTGCGTCGCCCAGATGGCGAGCCCGGACGAAGCCGTGGTCGTCGATACCCGTGCGGAGGGCATCGACCTTGCGCCGTTTTTTGCGCTCATGGCGAACGAGCGCGTGCTCAAGGTCTTCCACGCCGCTCGGCAGGATATCGAGATCGTCTGGCACGAAGCCGGGCTCATCCCGCACCCCGTCTTCGACACCCAGGTCGCCGCCATGGTGCTCGGCTATGGCGAATCGATCTCCTACGACCAACTGGTCCACCGGATCACCGGGGGCAACCTCGACAAGTCTCATCGCTTCACCGACTGGACGCGGCGTCCGCTGAGCGCCCAGCAGATCGCCTATGCGATTTCCGACGTGACGCATCTGCGCGACGTCTACCTCGCGCTCTCCGCCGATCTCGACCGGCGCGGACGCGCCGACTGGGTCAGCGAGGAAATGGAGGTGCTCACCTCGCCGGAGACCTACCGGCTCGAGCCCGAGAACGCCTGGGAGCGCCTCAAGACCCGCGTGCGCAAGCCCAAGGACCTGGCGGTGCTGATCGAGCTTGCCGCGTGGCGCGAGCGCGAGGCGCAGGCGCGCGACGTGCCGCGCGGGCGCGTGCTCAAGGACGACGTGCTCGCCGACATTGCGGTGCATGCGCCGACCACGGCCGAGAGGCTCGGCGGCCTGCGCTCGGTGCCGCGCGGGTTCGAGCGCTCGAAATGGGGCGAGGCGATCCTGGCAGCGACCGCGCGCGGGCTGGCGCGCGATCCGACGTCGCTGCCGCGCATCGAACGCGCGAAGGGGGCCGTCAACGGGGCAGCGACCGTCGAACTGCTCAAGGTGCTGCTGCGCATGACCTCGGAACGCCACGCCGTCGCCGCCAAGGTGATCGCGACGGTCGATGATCTCGAACGCATCGCGGCGAACGATCAGGCCGAAGTCGCGGCGCTCAAGGGCTGGCGGCGCGAGCTGTTCGGCGAGAAGGCTCTCGCCCTCAAGCACGGCGAGTTGGCGCTCGCGATTGAGCACGGGCGGGTCGTGACGGTGGAGCGAGAAGAGGCGAACGGCGAATAGCTCGTAGCCCGGTTGAAGCGCAGCGTAATCCGGGAGCTGATTCCCGCATTTCGCTTTCGCTCCATGCGGGCTACCGCTACCCCGCCAGCATCACCGGCTCGCGTCCCACGAGGCGGGCCAACTGGCGCAGCCGGTTGAACAGCCGTTCGCCCGCAAGCGCGGCATGCTCGTCCTGCAGGCGGAGCACCAGCCGACCGCGCTCGACCACGAGCGGGGTGCGCGGCAACACGCCGGGCATGGCCGCCGACACGAGATAGCCGACGCGCAGCGCAGCGCCGAGCACGCGGGCGCGGTCGAGCATGCGCGGCGACACCAGTTCGCGCAGCCGCGGCGAAAGCTCGTCATCGATCAGGCCGACATGACGGAAGAACACGGCGAGCGCGAGATAGGCGCGCCCCGGGTGGTCGATGCCGACGAAAGCGCCGTGGGAGATGATGTTGAGCGACTGCTCGCCGCGATAATCCGGGTGCGCGCGCCAGCCGATGTCGGCGAGCAGGCAGGCGGCATGGCGATAGCGCTTTTCGTCGCCGGTTTCGTCGAGGCCGGAGGTCGCCATGAAGCGGTCGGTCCAGCGGATGAGTTCCTCGCCGTTCACAGGGGAGCGCGAGCGCAGCAGATTGAGGTCCTGGGCGGCGGCGAGGAGCGAGTCGCGGGCGCGCTCCTGCGGGTCAAGCATGGAATAGAGCAGGCCCTCGCGCACGCCGAGTGCCGAAATCACCACCTGCTTGGGCCGCGCCAGGCGCACGACGTGCTCGAGCACCAGTGCAGCGTAACCGAGCAGCGGCCGCCGCGCATCGTTGACCACCTCGATGCTCGAAAGCATCTCCGGGTCGATGCGGTGGGCGAGGCGGGAAAACTCGATCGCCTCTCGCGCGGAAATCCGGTAGCCGTGCATCACGTGGAGCGGGTAGCCGGTTTGCCACATGTGCAGACGGGCCAGCGCCCGCCACGTGCCGCCGACCGCATAGAACGTGCGCCCCTCGCCCGCCGCCAGCGCCGGCACGCCTTCGAGCGCCTGTTTGACGATCTTTTCCGCCTTCTTGAGCGATTTTGCCGAAATGTCCTGGAGCGCAAGCCCGCCGAGCGGCAACGTCACCCCGCTTTTGACCCGCGTGCCATGCACGTCGATCAGTTCGAGTGAGCCGCCGCCGAGGTCGCCCACGATGCCGTCGGGACGATGAATGCCGGCGACGACCCCGAGTGCCGAGTAGTAGGCCTCGCGGCGGCCCGAGAGCACGTCGACCTCGGCCCGGCAGACCTTGGCGGCCTCGCCGATGAAGGCGCGGCCGTTGGTCGCGTCGCGACAGGCGGCGGTTGCGAGCACCCATACCTTGCGCACCCCGCAGGTGTCGGCGAGCGCGCGGAAACGGCGCAATGCGTGGAGCGCCTTGTCGACCGCGTCGGGATTGAGCAGCCCGGTCGACTGCACCTCGCGCCCGAGGCCGGCCAGCACCTTTTCGTTGAAAATCGGGGTCGGACTGCGCGCCAAGCCCTCGTAGATGACGACGCGGACCGAGTTCGAGCCGATATCGATCACCGCGATGGGCGGCCCGTGGTCGAGACGGCCCTGCGCCTCGGGCTCGGGCGGCGCCGACCGCCTAAGCGCGGTCACGCTGGCGGACGAGGCTGCGCGGAGGCGATTCCTTGAGGGATTTGCCACGGCCTGACAAGCTCGGATTGGTCATGAAATACTTGTGGGCATTGAACGGCTCCTCGCCGGCGGCGGCCTTTATGCGCACCGAGGTCCCGTCTGGCAAGAACTTCCAGCTCTGCTCGTTGTCCTTGAAGTTGGCGATCATGATCTGGCCGAGCACCTGCTCGTGCACGGTCGGATTGAGGATCGGGCACAGGACCTCGACCCGGCGGTCGAGGTTGCGCGGCATCAGGTCGGCCGAGGAGATGTAGACGGCGGCGCGCGGATGCGGCAGGCCGTGGCCGGCGCCGAAGCAGAAAATGCGCCCATGCTCGAGGAAGCGGCCGACGATCGACTTGACGCGGATGCGCTCCGATAACCCCGGCACGCCGGGACGCAGGCAGCAGATGCCGCGCACCACCAGGTCGATCTCGACGCCCGCGCGCGAAGCGGCATAGAGCGCGTCGATTATCTCCGGATCGACGAGCGAATTCATCTTCATCCAGATGGCGCCGGGCCGGCCCGCCTTGGCGTGGGCGATCTCCTGGCGGATGTGGTCGAGGATGCGACGCCGCAAGTTGAGCGGCGAAACCGCCATCTTGTCGAGTTCCGCGGGCTCCGCATAGCCGGTGATGAAATTGAAGACGCGGGCGACGTCGCGGGCGATCACCGGGTCGGCGGTGAAGAACGACAGGTCGGTGTAGATGCGCGCGGTGACCGGGTGGTAGTTGCCGGTGCCCACGTGCACATAGGACGAGAGCGAGCCGCCCTCGCGGCGCACCACCAGTGACAGCTTGGCGTGAGTTTTCATCTCAAGGAAGCCGAACACGACCTGCGCGCCGGCGCGCTCCAGGTCGCGCGACCAGCGGATGTTGGCCTCTTCGTCGAAACGCGCCTTGAGCTCGACCAGCGCCGTGACCGACTTGCCGGCCTCGGCTGCCTCGACCAGCGCCTTGACGATGGGGCTGTCGAAGGAGGTGCGGTAGAGCGTCTGCTTGATCGCCACCACGTTGGGATCGCGCGCCGCCTGATTGAGGAACTGCACCACCACGTCGAACGACTCATAGGGGTGATGGACGATCAGGTCCTTCTGGCGAATCGCCGCGAAGCAATCGCCCGCGTGATCGCGGATGCGCTCGGGAAAGCGCGGGTTATACGGCACGAACTCGAGGTCGGGCCGGTCGACGCCGGCGGTGAGCTGGGAAAGTTCGTTGAGCGCCAGCACGCCGTCGACCAGGAACACCTCGTCATCGGCTACCGCGAGCGCGCGCTGGACGAAGCGGCGTAGTTCGGCCGGCATCGCCATTTCCATTTCGAGGCGGATCACCGACCCGCGGCGGCGCCGCTTGAGCGCCGTTTCGAACAGCCGCACCAGGTCTTCCGCCTCTTCCTCGATTTCCACCTCGGAGTCGCGTATCACCCGGAAAGCGCCCTGCCCTTTGACCGAGTAGCCGGGAAACAGGCGCGAGATGAACAGCCCGGTCGCCTGCTCCAGCGTGATCAGGCGGGCGACGCTGCTCTCCGGCGGCCCGGGAAGGCGGATGAAGCGCTCGATCCGGTTAGGCACGCGGATGAGCGCGTTCATCGATTTGCTGTCGGACGTGCGCACCAGATGCAGCGCAATCGAGAAGCCGAGGTTGGGGATGAACGGGAACGGATGCGCCGGATCGATCGCGAGCGGCGTGAGCACCGGAAAAATGTGATGGAGGAAATGATCCTCGAGCCACGCCTTCTCGTGCTTGGTCACCTCCGGACCGTCTACCAGCACCACGCCCTGCCCGACCAGGTCCTTGCGCAGCTCGCGCCAGCGCGCCTGCTGGTCGCTGGCGAGACTGCCGACCGCCTCGCGGATGCGCGCGAGCTGCTCGCTCGGCGTGATCCCATCCGGGCTTCGGGTGGAGACACCGGCCCGCACTTGGCCCTTGAGGCCGGCGACGCGGACCATGAAGAACTCGTCAAGATTATTGGCGGAAATCGACAGGAACCGGACCCGCTCCAACAGCGGATGGCCCTCGTTGGCGGCCTCCTCCAGCACGCGCCGGTTGAAATGAAGCCAGGACAGCTCGCGGTTGATGTAGCGGTCCGGGCTGGTGGTCAGATCGAACGGTACGACCGTGGGCGCCGCGGCGCTCTCCTGGCGCGGCGGAGAGAATGGCAACTGTTCGGAGATATCAATAACTTCGACGCGATCTGCCATGTGAAACCTTAGCGAACCCGCGGCACGCAATGGCGGCCGACCGGGTGCATCACCGCCATGATGGCGCCTGACCCGGGGGTGCCGTCAAGGCTCGGACGGACGCAGCGCCTCCGCAGCCAGCGCCCGGGTCACCGGCCGGCGCAGCCGCAAAGCTTCCCGGTCGAGCCGCTCAACCGCCTCGCGCGCGCCGGCGAACGAGCGGTCGATGCGCTTCACCAGATAGGTAATCACCGCTTCGTCGACCGCGAGCTGACGGTCGGCAAAAAGCTTCACCAGCACCGCGCGCAGCAGGGCATCGTCCGGCGCCCCCAATTCAACCACCGGGAGCGCGCGCAGCCGCGAGGCGAGATCGGCAAGCTGCAGCCGCCACCCGCTCGGCGGCGCCTGCGCGGTCACCAGCAGGAACGCCTCGTGTTCGCGCGTGAGGTTGAGCATATGAAACAAGGCGCGCTCGTCGACCGCCTCCGGCGCGACATTCTCGATCACCAGCGCGCCGGTCGAGAGCGCGCGCGGCAAGTTCGTCTCCGCAAGCGCCCGCGCGGCGAGGAACCGCGCCCCGGCGGCCTCCGCCCAGATCGCCGCAAGATGGCTCTTGCCGGAACCCTCCGGCCCGACGACCACCAGGATGCGGTCCGGCCAGTCGGGCCAACGCTCGACCATGGCGAGCGCGGCGCTGTTCGACGGGCCTTCGAGGAAATCCTCGCGCGCGAAGCTCGTGGCGTGGCCGAGCGGGAAGGCCAACTGACGCGGCGGCAGGGCTGCCATCAACGCATGATCCCGAAAAAACCTGCCCGCACCAAGTCCCGCGAACCGAAGTTCGCATCACAATCGGCGCGAGCCCGTTTGCAGAAATTCAGCCGACGGCCTCGTCCGTCCCCATGTGACGCACCCACTCGCGCACGTAAGCGGCGATCGACGCGAGGGTCAGGACCGTGACCGCGGCCATCGATATGGCGACGAGCCAAGAGGCTTCGACCTGCAGCCCGAGGGTGGCAAGCACGATCCCGGCAAACACGATCTGCGCGGCGGTGTTGAGCTTCGACACCAGGAGCGGCTTCATCGGCAGCGGCTTGCCGACCAGCCACGAAAGCAGCACGGCGGCGACGATCATGATGTCGCGCGACACCACCAGGATCACCAGCCAGCGCGGAATGTCGCCGCTCACCCCGAGCGAGACATAGATCGAGACGATCAGCGTCTTGTCCGCCAGCGGGTCGAGATAGGCGCCGAGTTCGCTCGTCATGGCGAAGCGTTTGGCGAGATAGCCGTCGACCGCGTCGCTCACCCCCGCCGCCACGAACAAGAGAAAAGCGGCGAGCATCCAGCCCGTCATGATCGCCCACACCATGATCGGAACGGAAAGGATGCGCGCGAGCGTGATGAGATTGGGAATACTCAAACGGCGTCCCCGGCACTCTCGCCGATGGAATAGACCCGCCAAGGCGGCTTGCCAAGCCGCCGGTTCGCCATGGCACCCTAGTGCCGCGAACCCGAAGTTCGCACTACAATATCCGCGAGTCCGGTTGCGAACTTCGGGTTCAAAGCGGCACTAGAATCATAGATTCGCTGATGTCCCTTGATTCCGAAGTTCGCATCGGATCGTGACCGGGGTCGGGCGAACTTCGGAATCGGGACACTAGCCGATTCCGCCATAAGCCGGCCCCGGTTAAGCACCGCCCCGTTCGGATCGAAGCAACTCGATGCCCCGCAAACGCGTCGCCATTCTCATCTCCGGCCGCGGGTCGAACATGGCCGCGCTGATCGAGGCGGCAAAGGCCCCCGACTATCCCGCCGAAATCGCCCTCGTGGTTTCGAACCGGCCCGACGCCGCCGGGCTCGCTCGCGCAAAGGCCGAGGGAATTGCGGCGGCGGTGGTCGATCATAAACCCTACGGCCGGGACCGCGAGGCGTTCGAACGCGCGCTCGACGGCGTGCTCGAGGCGCACCGGATCGAGCTCGTGTGTCTTGCCGGATTCATGCGGCTGCTCTCGCCCTGGTTCGTTCAACGCTGGCACGGGCGCATGCTCAACATCCATCCGGCACTGCTGCCGGACTTCAAGGGCCTCGATACCCACGCCCGCGCCTTGGCCGCGGGAGCGAAGCTCCACGGCGCCACGGTCCATTTCGTGGTTGCTGACATGGACTCAGGCCCTATCGTGAAACAGGAGCCCGTCCCGGTCGAAGCGGAGGATACGGTCGAAACTTTGAGCGCCCGGGTGCTCGAGGTCGAGCACCGCATTTATCCGGAGGCGCTCAAGCTTCTCGCCCAAGGCCGCCTGAGCATCGCCGACGGAGCGTGTCAGATCGCGCCCGAACAGAAAGGCGTTATCCAGGTTTCCCGGTGATCAAATAAAAATAACCCCCGGCCAAAGGCCGGGGGGAAACTCAATCAGCCCGCTCTCGATTTGCCGCGTCAGCTGACTTTCAGGTTTTCGGCTGACGTCTTGCCGCGATTGGTGACCAGCTCGTATTCGACCACCTGACCCTCGCTGAGCGTGTTGAGGCCCGCTCGCTCGACGGCGGAGATGTGGACGAACACGTCCTTGTCCCCGGTTTGCGGCCTGATGAAGCCGTAACCTTTAGTCGGGTTGAACCATTTGACGGTGCCCTTTTGCATCGTCGGGTCTCCTGATAGTTAGTAGATCCTCACGTGGCAATGCGCGCCGCACGCCGCGCCACAACCCGGTTTTTGGAGAGGTCCGAAGCGATCGCGCCCCCCGGGGCACGTAGGCCGGAACGGCCAAAATCAGATTGCATCTGCTAGTTAACACCAGAAATGGGGCTAGAGAAAGGCGCGGCCGGCGATGTCGGGTTGACGACTCCGTGAGCCATGCGCGCATTGCAACACGCAAGTCACGGCTATTCCTGCGATATTTAGAATAATCTTGCGAAAAATGCTCAAGATACAGGCGAATCTCGGCGCGTTGAACGTATCAGGCGATCAAATACGACTGACGCCGATTTCACGCCGCACGTTTCACCCATGCCCGATTGTCATGGAACGCCGCGCCGCCGAACGGCGCAATCGCATCGGCACCGGTGAGCGTGTTGATGCCGCGGCCGTCCTCAAAGCTTGCATTGGGAAAGACCGACTCGGCGATCAGCACCCCGCGCTGGACGCCTGCAAACAGCGTTGCATGCAGCCGCACTTCGCCGCGTTTGTTGCCGAGCACGACTTTGTCGCCGTCGGCGATGCCCAGCGCCGCCGCATCGTCGGGATGAATCATCACATGCGGGCGCCGCTCGTGCGCCTGAGAGCTCGGCGTTTCGGTGAAGCTGGAGTTGAGAAACGAGCGAGCGGGCGACGTGGCAAGCCGGAACGGGTGCTCGGCGTCGGCTTCTTCGATCGCGGTCCAATGGTCGGGCAGCCCCGGCATGCTCGCGACCGGGCCCGCCACGCCGCCCTCACGCGGGAACGGCACGTTGGGCCAATCCGGTTTGAAGCGGAATTTGCCGTCCGGCCAGGCAAAGCCGCCAAGATAGTGAGCGGTCGCGAAATCGGGCTGGCAATCGATCCAATGCTTGGCCTCGAGATCGGCGAGCGTGCCCCAACCCGAATTGACCAGCGTCCAGTCGATCAGCTCGCGCGCGCTCATCGCAAAGCCGGGATGACGGGCGCCGAGTCGCGCCGCGAGCGCACATATCACCTCGTGGTTCGAGCGGCATTCTCCCGGCGGTTCGATCAGCTTCGGCCCGAGAATGATGTATTGGTGCCCGCCGCCCTGATAAACGTCGTCGTGCTCCATGAACATCGTCGCGGGCAGCACAACGTCGGCCGCCTTGGCGGTCTCGGTCATGAACTGCTCGTGCACGCACACGAACAGATCCTCGCGCGCGAATCCGCGTTTGACGCGCGTCTGGTCCGGCGCCACCGACACCGGATTGGTGTTCTGGATGAAGAGCGCCGTGACCGGCGGTCCGCCCTGCAGGGCGGCCGCCTCGCCCTCGAGAATGGGGCCGATGCGCGACTGATCGAGCGCGCGCACCGTCGGGTCGCGTGCGTCCTTTCCCTCGATCATCGTCTTGTTCCAGTGGTAGATCGCGCTGTTGTTGTGGAACGCGCCGCCGCCTTCGTAGCGCCAGGCGCCGGTGACCGCCGCGATGCAACTCGCCGCGTGCATGTTGACGGCGCCGTTGCGCGAGCGCGAGAAGCCGTAGCCGAGGCGGAAATAGGCGCGCTTGCGCTCGCCGACGAGACGCGCGAACGCCTCGATCGTTTCCACCTCGCACCCGGTGATGCGGGAGGCCCATTGCGGCGAGCGCTCGCGCACGTGCGCTTCGAGTTCGGCGGGCACGTCGGTATAGCGTTCGAGATAATCGCGATCGGCCTTGCCGTCGCGGAACAGGCAATGCATGACCGCGCAGGCGAGCGCGCCGTCGGTTCCCGGGCGCACCAGCACCGGAAGGTCCGCCTGCTCCATGGTGCCGTTCATGTAGACGTCGACCGCGACGATCTTCGCGCCGCGCTCCTTGCGCGCGCGCACCGCGTGGGTCATCACGTTGACCTGGGTATTGACGGCATTCGTTCCCCAAATCACCACGAGATCGGACTTGGCCATCTCGCGCGGGTCCGGGCCCGCGATGCGGCCGGTGCCGGCGATGTATCCGGTCCAGGCCGGGTTGACGCAGATGGTGGAAAAGAAGCCGGAATATTTCTTGGCATGGCGCAGGCGATTGATGCCGTCGCGCATCACCAGGCCCATGGTGCCGGCGTAGTAATAGGGCCAGACCGTCTGCGCGCCGTAACGAGCCTCGGCGGCGAGGAGTTTTTCCGCAACGAGATCGAGAGCGGCGTCCCACGAAGCGGAGACGAACTCGCCCGAGCCCTTCCCCCCCTTGCGCACCAGCGGTGCGAGCAGGCGGTCCGGATGATGAATGCGCTCGGCGTAGCGCGCGACCTTGGCGCAGATCACGCCGTCGGTATAGGCGTTCTCGCGCGCGCCGCGCACTCGCCCGATGGTGCGCTCGTCGAGCACCTCGACCTCGAGCGCGCAGGTGGAGGGGCAATCGTGCGGGCACGCGGAGTAGCCGGTCCGGGGCACCAGAGGGAGCTCGCCAACCGCCTGATTCATTTGCCGATCCTTCATGATTCCGTCGCGGTCGTTCGCCGCGAGCGCAGGCACCACACGGCCGGCGCCAGTACCGCAACGCAACCGGCGAGCGCGAAGCCCAGCTCGACCGGGTTTACGCTGACGTGATGTCCGCTTCCTCTGAAGATAGGGGAGTCGAAAGAGAATGTCAGGTCGCCGGTCGCGGGCAGAAATCGTTGTATCGCCGGGTCGTCGAACAGCAGGCCGCCGGCGATCCAGCCGAGCAGCGCCCCGCCGGCCCACACCAGCACCGGAAAGCGTTCGAGCAGCGCCAAGATCAAGGCCGCGCCCGCAATCACGATCGGGATGCTCACAATAAGTCCCAGTCCCAACAGCGTATAGTTGCCTCCGGCCGCCGCCGCCACGGCGATCACATTGTCGAGGCTCATGACCACATCTGCCACCACCACGATCCTCACCGCGCGCCACAGGTCCTCGACCGCTTCGACGTGATGGTCTTCGCTGTTGCCCACCAGCAGACGGAACGCGATCCATAGCAGCGCGCAGCCACCGACGATTTTAAGATAAGGCAGCGTCATGAGGCTGGTCACGACGCCGGTGAAAACGATCAGCAAAAGCGAGGCGACGCCGGCTCCGATGATCATGCCCCAGCGGCGCTGGGGTCTCGGGAGCTTGCGACACGCGAGCGCAATCACGATCGCATTGTCGCCGGACAGGAGGATGTTGATCCAAATGATTTTGACGACGGCCGCCCAGAAGCCGACCTGATAAATCTCGTCCATCCGCGGCGCCGTAGCTTAATGCTCAATCAATAAACTAAAGCGGGACGACCATGCGAAGAAAAGTCATCGCGCTTCAGCCGACGATTTCGTTGCCCGAAAAGAACTGGCTGATCTCCTGGGCGGCGGTGTCGGCGGCGTCCGATCCGTGCACCGAGTTCTCGCCGACCGATTGGCCGTGCAGCTTGCGAATCGTCCCGGCCGCTGCCTTGGCCGGATCGGTTGCACCCATGATATCACGATATTTGGCGATGGCGTTCTCGCCTTCCAAGACCTGCACGACGACCGGCCCCGACGTCATGAATTCGACCAGTTCGCCGAAGAACGGCCGCTCGCGATGGACGGCGTAGAAGGTTTCCGCCTCGGCCCGGCTCATGCGCACGCGTTTCTGGGCGATGATGCGCAAGCCAGATTGTTCGATCACGGCATTGATGGCGCCGGTGAGATTGCGTCCGGTCGCGTCCGGTTTGATGATCGAGAAAGTGCGCTCGACCGCCATCGACATCGTCCTTGGCTGAAAAATGAAAAAGGAAGGCTCGTGGGCGGCTTATAGCCCGCCGGGTCGCACAGCGGCAAGGCGCGCCTGCATGCGCAATTATACGGGCGCGGGCAGGTCTTTGTGCACGGACCCCGCCTTCTTTTAGACTCTTGAAGCGCGCGCGCTACTGGCGCACACTGCCGACGGCTCGAGGTGGGGAAGGAATCAGAGCATTGCCGCAGGCTTGGCGAATTTGGCAAACGAACACGGCGGCGGCCGCGCTGGCGCTGGCGCTTGCCGCCTGTTCGGCGGATTTGGGTTTGTTCTCCAAGGGAGACCCAAAGGTCGACGCAACGTTTGCTCCCAATCAGGCGCCGAAAAGCGGTGCCAAACAGCGCGTGGTGCGGGCCGACGATCTGATCGATGCCAATGGCGCCTGTCCGGGCGGTGCGGCGCCCTCGCAGGCGCTCAACTTCACGCCCGGTCCCCAGGCCGGACCGGCGACGTCCAACGCACCGCCGCCCGACGCCAACGCGGCGGCGCCGCCGGTTCGCACCGGGGTCGCGCTCGGCATGACGGAATGCGAAGTGGTGCGCGCGATCGGACACACCGACCGGATCGAGATTTCCGCCAACGAGAACGGGCAGCGGAGCGTCACGCTCACTTATTTGCAAGGGGCGCGGCCCGGCATTTATCGGTTCGTTGCCGGCCAGCTGGTGTCGCTCGAGCGCGTCGATGAGCCGCCCCCCGCGGCCAAACCGGTCAAACCGAAGCCGAAGAAACAACCGCCGGCCTGAAAGATTCACGCCATCGCGGCTTCGTATTCTGCACTCGCCGAGAGCCATTCCTCTTCGCTGCGCGCGAGCGCCGCGGCGGCTTCGCTGCGCGCCTTGGCGTGCACCGCCGCCCGCGCCGGATCGGACGCGAACAAATCGAGCGCGGCGAGCGCGGCATCGATGCGCTCGACCTCGCGGCTGAGCCGCGCGATCTCGGCTTCCGCCGCGGCGATGCGCGCGCGCAACGGCGCAAGCTCGCTGCGCTTCTCGGCGGCGATGCGCCGGCGTTCGCCGCGCGAGAGCCGGCCGCCGTTGGCCGTCCTGCGCGGCGCTTCGTCGTGGCTTGCGTAGCGCCCGGCGAGGACCGCGCGGCGATAATCGTCAAGATCGCCGTCGAACGGCGCGACCGCGCCGCCGGCCACGAGCCACAGCCGCTCGGCACAGGCGTCGAGCAGATAACGATCGTGCGAGACCAGAATGACCGCGCCCGGATAGGCGTTGATCGCCGCCATCAGCGCGGCGCGGCCGTCGATGTCGAGATGATTGGTGGGCTCATCGAGAATAAGAAGGTGCGGGCCGGCGAAGGTCGCAAGCCCGAGCAACAGGCGCGCCTTCTCGCCGCCCGAGAGCTCCGCGACCGGCGTGTCGGCGGCTTCACCGGAAAATCCGAACCTGCCGAGGTGGGCGCGCACCCGCGCTTCCGGCGCCTCGGGCATGAGCCGTCGCATGTGCGTGTAGGGGCTGCCCGAGGCGTCCAACTCGTCGAGCTGGTGCTGCGCGAAAAAGCCGACTTGAAGCCGCTCGGCGCGCACCACCTGCCCCGCCTCCGCCGTCAGGCGGCCGGCCAAAAGCTTCGCGAGCGTCGACTTGCCGTTGCCGTTCTGGCCGAGGAGCGCGATGCGGTCGTCGCTGTCGATGCGCAGGGTGAGCCGACGCAGCACGGGCGCGTCCGGAACGTAGCCGACAGAAACGCCGTCGAGAGCGACGATAGGCGGCGAAAGAGACTTCTCCGGCGCGGGAATCTCGATCGGCCGCGCATCGTCCTCGACCAGCGCCGCCGGCGGCTCGAGCTTGGCCAGCAGCTTGAGCCGCGCCTGCGCCTGACGCGCTTTCGTCGCCTTGGCGCGGAAGCGGTCGACAAACGCGATGATGCGGCGCCGTTCCGCCTCACGTTTCTTGGCAAGCTTGGCGTCGAGCGTCTGGCGCTCTTCGCGCTGACGCTCGAAGGAGGAATAGCCGCCGCGGTAGAGGGCAAGCCGGCCGCGATCGAGGTGGAGGATGTAATCGACGGCCGTGTCGAGCAGATCGCGATCGTGGCTGATGATTACGAGCGTGCGCGGATAGCGCGCGAGGTGATCCTGCAGCCACATCGTGCCTTCAAGATCGAGATAATTGGTCGGCTCGTCGAGCAGCAGCAGGTCGGGCTCGGCAAACAGTGCGGCCGCGAGTGCCACGCGCATGCGCCAGCCGCCGGAAAATTCCGCGCACGCGCGCTGCTGCGCGGCCGAATCGAACCCGAGCCCGGCGAGGATCGCCGCCGCCCGCGCCGGCGCGGCATGGGCCCCGATATCGGCAAGGCGCGTCTGAATCTCGGCCACGCGGAGCGGATCGTGCGCGGTTTCCGCTTCGGCGAGAAGCCGCGTGCGCTCGTGATCGGCCGCGAGCACCGTATCGATGAGACTTTCCGGTCCGTCCGGCGCCTCCTGGGCGAGCCGCCGCACGCTCGCGCGCGACGCAAGCGCGATCCGGCCGCTCTCGACGGGAACCTCCCCGCAGACCGCGCTGATCATCAGCCACGACCGCGAGCTGCTCAACAACTCCGTCGACGCCATCCTGCATCTGAGCGAAGGCAGGCTCGACCTCTACAGCGGCGGCTACGACCAATTTGAAAGGCAACGCGCGGAAA
>Ga0153928_1000049_pt1 | contig 58737 bp, 63 predicted proteins | sample TSNJ012MetaG_FD_106656 | JGI IMG/M metagenome (GOLD analysis project Ga0153928, IMG submission 106656) | Attine ant fungus gardens microbial communities from New Jersey, USA - TSNJ012 MetaG | ecosystem: Host-associated > Fungi > Mycelium > Unclassified | place: USA: New Jersey, Wharton State...
GGCACAGGCACACATTAATCAGGACGCCACTATGGGAGGGCGTTTTTCTTGTGAATTCCTTAAAAAAACAGCGACAGGAGGGCCAAGTTGGTCGTAATATATTTAATATTTAATCGTTGATAACCGAACATATGTGTGTTATGATGTTTTATATTCAAGACCGCCTCATGGTAGTCTTATCTGCTTCAAGGTAAAACCAGACATGAACGATATATGAGAAAGGAGTAGAAGGATAATGAGAAATCCCGAACAAACAATAGGGAAAATGATAGATAAGCAGAGTGTTTCTTTTATAAGCTCCGTTGATCAAAACGGTTTCCCAAATACAAAAGCAATGCTGCCGCCAAGAAAACGGGAGGGGATAAAAACTTTTTATTTCACCACTAATACCTCGTCGATGCGTATTTCACAATATAAGGAACATCCAAAAGCCTGTATTTATTTTTGTGATAAACGTTTTTTCAGGGGTGTAATGCTGTTGGGAACAATGGAGATTCTTGAGGACAGTGAGAGCAAAGAGATGATTTGGCAAGAGGGCGATACCATGTATTATTCCGGGGGTGTGGCTGATCCTGATTATTGTGTGCTGAAGTTTACGGCACAAACAGGAAGATATTACAGCAATTTTAAATCCGAGGATTTTGATATCTAAGAAATGAATGAGAATAAGCTATTTTTAAAGACAAAACGTTAGAAAGGAAATGGATCATAAATGGCGGATTATAAAGAAATGATTTGTTCCTCTGCCTGCAATAAATTGAAACGGAAAATACCATATGGATGGGATTTGAATATTTATCGGGGGTGTGAACATGGATGTAAATATTGCTATGCAATGTACTCACACCAATATCTGGATTCTGAGCAGTATTTTGACGATATCTATGTTAAAACGAATATTGTGGAGGAATTGGAAAAGCAATTAAGCAGTCCCGCCTGGAAACGTGAAGTCGTCAATATCGGTGGAGTGACGGACAGTTATCAGCCCGCTGAAAGGCTGTATAGGCAAATGCCCGATATCCTGCGGTTGATGATAAAATATAAAACTCCCTGCATTATATCTACAAAATCTGATCTGATTTTAAGGGATTATGATTTGATTGCAGAGCTTGCCGAAATCACGTACGTAAATGTAGCCGAGACCATTACCTGTATGGATGAAGGTGTCCGCTCAAAGTTAGAGCCAAATGGTGCCGGGTCTTTAAAAAGATTTCAGGTACTTAAGGAGTTTTCAAAAACAAATGCATCTACCGGGCTTCACTTTATGCCAATAATTCCCTATCTGACAGATGGAGAAGAAAATGTAGATACTCTCTACGCATATGCAGAAGATGCCGGTGTAGATTATGTTCTTCCCGGTGTTTTATATCTGCGGGGAAAAACCCGAAGTGTCTTTTTTGATTTTATAAAGTATACGTTTCCCGGCTTATACCAGCCTTTACAATCGCTGTATAAGAAAGGTGGTGCAGGTAAGGAATATAAGGGAACTCTTTATAAAATGGTAAACGAAAAGAAAGACAAATACCATCTGTCCGGAAATTATTCAAAGCCAATGAAAGAGAAAATGAAGCAGACCTCATACAGACAACTAACCCTTTTTGAATAATTTTATTGAATCTATTTTCCTGTCTCCTCAAAATAGCAAGTGTTTTCCGGATTACGAGTATCCGCTTTGATTATGGGAAAAATTACTTGAATAATTTCATTATAATATTAGAAATATATAAATATAAATGAAAATAAAAGGAGAACAGGAAATGAATAGGAAAATTATATCTGATTGCAGAAAAATATGTTCAATTTTTCTGATTACAATGTTTTTAAGTTCCAATTTTATGATTGCAGCTTCTGCTGCCGAAACTTCGATGACCAACTATTCCGACAGTAACACTATAATGTCTACGGCATCCATTACGAGTGATGCAGACTTACAAATTGCTATTTTAAATGCAAATCCGGGAGATACGATTGTACTGACCGAAGATCTTGCACTTACAGGCATTATAATGATTAATAAAAGCATTACCATTGACGGAGCCGGATATACACTGAGCCTCGCAGCCGGTAATGCCAACCGCCATTTCAATATTGCAGCGAGGGCCGAAGTCTTCCTCGAAAATATAACTCTGCGAGGACATGGCGACAATACTGCAGGCGGCGGGATTTTTATTACGAACTCCACCATTCATATTTCAGGCAGTACTATCACCGATAATGTTTCTGCTGCAGATGGCGGTGGGATTTATGCTTTCGGAGCATCTGACGTGAAAATTACCAATGGCAGCAGGATTATTAATAACACCGCCAGTGATGGATATGGGGGCGGAATTTATGCCATTAACAATACTGCTGTAAATATTGATGGCAATAGCATTATTTCCGGTAATGCTGCGCAAACCGATGGAGGAGGAATATACACAAGCGATTTATCATTGCTTACTACAGATAGTGTAACGTTTGATGGCAACAGTGCGGGCAGCAGCAATGAATGGACCCTTGACGTTAATTCCAATGACCCTGTTGTAAAAGCTGCCTCTATTCTTCATCAGACCAATATCCTGAACACCACTTACTCGACACCATTTACAAATGCTTACAATAACTTTGATATATTCTACGATGGTACCAACCTCCCCGGCATTGCTGCAACGATCATTGTCAATTATTATCAAGACACGCTGGATGAAAGTAATTTACTGGAAAGCATCAGTTTCGGAACCAGTGTAGGTGTAACTTTGGATGAAACCGATTTTGTAGGCATATTAGGGGCGAATTGGGTAAATGACTATAAGCCGGAAGGTTATGAGGATGGCCGGTTGGAGATAAATCTCCCATTAACCGTGGAAACAGAGGAAGTGACTATTGATATACTCTATATGAATACAGTAACTGACGAAGAAACCGAAGAAGAAACCGAAGAAGAAATTGACGAAGAAATCGAAGAGGAAGTTCCTAAAACAGGAGATAACAACAGTTTATGGTCATTCGTACTATTAATTTTATCAACATCGGCATGTCTGTTTTTATTTAGAAAAAAGAAGAAAGATCATAGCATTCCTTCATAATTAATTAAATCAGGACACTGCAAATCCTAAAAGAATATGCTTATTGTTTCATATAAGCTATTCTTTTAGGATTTATTTTAGACATATAAAAAGATATTGACAGAAGAATAGTTCGGTGGTAGAATTAATTTAATTCAATAGAAATAATAAGACATCAAGTAAAGAGATCGCATTAAATACACATAAATAGTTAAATCTACGCAATTCTTGCGTAGATAAATCTTAAGCTTATACTTCGTAACACGAACTATTCGAAAGGGGAAATATTATGGCACGAATACTTATATTTACGGGAAAAGGCGGCGTTGGAAAAAGCTCTCTGGCTTCAGCCCATGCCCGGAAATCTGCACTGGAGGGTAAAAAAACGCTGCTTGTCAGCACCGACATGGCACACAATCTGGGAGATATTTTTTCCGTACAGCTTGGGAAAGATGCAAAAGAAATTGCTCCCAATTTCTATGCCCTGGAAATTGATCCAACCTATGTCATGGAACACGATTTTCAGGATATGATGCGGGCGATTGTTAACCTTATGTCCTCGGAACGCATTGGTGGAGAGGAAGTGGATGCCTTGACAATGTTTCCGGGAATGGAGGAGCTGTTTTCACTGCTGAAAATTCTCGACATATACGAGAGTGATACTTACGAGCGGATTATCATTGACTGTGCCCCCACCGGCGAGACCCTGGCATTGCTTAAATTTCCGGAACTGTTCTCCTGGTATATAGAGAAATTGTTTCCGATTGGTAAAATCGCTGTTAAGGTGCTGGCGCCGATATCCAAACGGGCTTTTAAGTTGGAACTGCCTGACAAGAAAGCGATGAACGACATCGAGCGGCTGTACGCCAGACTGTTTGAGTTACAGAAACTGTTGAAAGACCGCCAGACCACTTCCGTTCGATTGGTAACTATTCCGGAGAAAATGGTGGTTGAGGAAACCAAGCGTAATTACATGTACATGAACCTCTACAACTACCTGGTAGACGGCGTATATATCAACCGGATTCTGCCGCCGGAGATGGAACAAACTTTCTTTGATGAATGGATACAAATACAGACCCAATATATTGAGGAGCTGGAAGAGATCTTTGCCAACATACCAATATACCGGGTTCCCTGGTTTGATACGGATCTGAATGGCGTGGAGGGAATTGACAGGATCGTTGGAACGGTGCTCAATGGACAGGATGTATTTGCCGTCCGCGATTCTATTGCAGGAGAGCGTTACGAGGAAAATGACCGCGGATATGTGTTGCATGTAATGGTGCCGCTTGCGGCAAAGGAAGAGGTGGATATGCACAGCTCCGGCACCGATGTAATCATCCGGATCGGTAACTTTAAACGAAATATTCCCATTCCCAATACACTGCGGGAATACTCGGTAACGGGAGCGAAGCTGAACGAAGGTGAACTCCGCATTCAATTTGAAAAGGATCAGGAGGCATAAAGGATGAATCAGGAAGCGATTCGAAAAATGCGTCTGGCGCATAAGTATCAAAAAGAAGCGATGATGGAGCTGATACCGGAGAAATTTCGGGGAAATGTCATGAATATTGAAAAAGAAATGAAAGAGATAGCCCTGAAATGTATCACCGGTCCGGGGATGGAACTGGTGCGGGCATTCATGAGCGGAGATCCGCAGACAACTGATGAGGAGCAGGCAAAAGGAACGGCAAAAGTAAAAAAAGTTAAGATAGATTAAGGGGGATGAGCAGATGAGAATTATATTATATACGGGAAAAGGCGGCGTTGGAAAAAGCTCACTTGCGGGAGCAACAGCTTGTCGGATTGCCCGTAGTGGAAAAAAGGTATTGGTTATGAGTACCGATCAGGCTCACAGTCTTCGTGATTCATTTGAAATGAAGCTGGGTAATGAAGTGACCCCGGTTGCTGAAAATCTGGATGCGCTGGAGATAGATTCTGTTTCAGAGAGTGAAAATGCCTGGGGAACCATCCAAAAGTATTTAAAACAGTTACTGGCATCAAGAAGTGAGACAAACATTGAAATGGAAGAACTGCTGGTCTTCCCGGGACTTGAAGAACTGTTTTCGCTGTTACGAATCCTGGATATCTATAAAGAGGGAAGGTATGATGTATTGCTTGTTGACTGCGCTCCCAGCGGAGAAACTTTTGCACTGCTGAAATTCCCGGAGATGCTGGGACAGTTTATCAAGAGTGTACTGCCGATGAAACGTAAAGTGATAAAAACAGTTGGTCCGGTAGTGGAAAAGGTAACTAAGATTCCAATGCCTGAATATAACGTGTTTACCGCAATAGAGAATCTGATGGAACGACTGGAACGCTTGCAGGAACTGATGCTGAATAAAGATGTTCTCAGCATCCGGCTGGTAACTACACCGGAACGGGTCGTTATAAAAGAAACGAAGCGCAACTTTACCTGTTTGCAGATGTATGAATACAATGTGGATGCCATCATCGTAAATAAAGTCTACCCACAAGAGGCGATGGAAGGCTACTTTGGAGCCTGGGCTAAGCTGCAGACCGCCGGTCTTACCGAACTGGAGGAGAGTTTCCGGGATATTCCGATGTTCTATAAAGAGCTGGAGCGGTGTGAACTTAAATCATTGCCGCTGCTTATGAAATCCTCTGAGTTATACGGGATGACAAAACCGGAAGAGGTGCTTCATGTAACCAGATCATTTCAGCTTGAACGGGAAGGGGCGCATTATCATCTGTCTATTGCACTTCCGTTTGCAGAAAAGGAAGAGATGGTATTGGAACAGAAAGGTGAGGACATGATTATAACAATAAAAAATGAGAGGCGAATCTATACCCTTCCGGATGTGGTAAAAGGCCGTGAGATTGAGCGTGCCAAATTAGAGGATGGGCGGCTGCAGGTACAGTTTGCCAATTAAATTTGATAGTATAGGACATGTCTAAAGAAAATATAATTAATAAAGGAAGATAGGGGCAGATAAGCTTTTATGGAGGCAGAGTTGTATGAGATAAAATTGGATTCATTAGAAAATGCAATGAAAATCAAACACTTAGAAGTCTCAAAAACAATTCAAAATTTAACATACCAAACAGGGGGCGAGGAGAGAGAAGAAAATATCAGATATATACAAGGGCGGATAGATGAAGCCGTGAAGTGGCTGCGTTGGCTGGAGGAATGTATGGAATTTACCAACCAAAAATGGAGACAACAGGACTCGAACCTGCGACCCTTTACACGTCAAGCAAATGCTCTCCCAGCTGAGCTATGTCTCCATGAATCTATTTTAACATAAAATGTGAAAAAATCAAGCACAGGTAAAAGAAAGTTATTTCCTTTCAATAGACTACAGAAAAATAAAAAGAATCATGCTAAAATCAATGAGAAAGGGAAACGTATCTATGGATTTAGGATTTTTAACCAATTATGTAAATGTATTGACTCTTGGAATCTGCCTGTGTGTGGGATATGCACTGAAAACAGCCTTTAATAAATTCCCCAATAAATATATACCACTGGTGGGGCTGATACTTGGATGTGTCATTAATGTGCTGCTGTATCTGGATTCCGGGATTAATGCAGAAGTAATCTTAAGCGGAATGATCAGTGGATTGTCCAGTACGGGATTATATGAGATGTTTAGAAATTTATTGGCAAAAGACAGTGAAAAAAAGGCATCCTAAAGAATACGTCATTATTAAAATAAAAAACCAACACCAGAGATATTTGGTATCAGGCAAAAAAGGAGTTGCCTTTTGGCAGCTCCTTAAGTTTTCAGCAGTTTGATACAGCATTTATATTGAACAGTCAATCAGCAGCATATGCAACCAGAGAAATTTGCCGACCTAGTTCTTTACTCATTTTTTGCTCCAACTGCTTAATATCATTACAGCAAGATTCAGAGATATGGGCAATATTAAATTGATTATCCTCCTCTTGTAATATTCGCTCCATTTCTTCCATCCTGGAACGACAGGAAGAGGGTAATTTTGTTACATTACTTGTAATTCTGCTTTCCATCTGTGCACCTCCTTTTTGATAGTATGCACAGATAATAATTAATTATAAATCCTGTGATGAGAGGTCACTGTCATTTTCATCTGAATCATTTTGTGATATTTTATTACATATATCATTTTGCGCCTGTATTGTCGTAAGAGTATCTCCTAACTGTGTAAATATAGCTGACATTATGGTAAGTTCATCATCTGTTGAATTTTTAGCCAGAGCACAGGCAACGGAAGTTACGAATGCTGCAAGTTCACAAGGCTGCATAATAACACCTCCCCCAAATTAAGATATGCAGAGAGGGTAAAAAAGTTGTAAACAAATCCGCTTTGACTACTGTGGGTTTGGCTGCCACTGTAGATTTGTGTTCAGATTATCTCCGGTTCCGCATCAATATTCTCACCGTAGATATCATAAATATCATCAAATGCGATTTTCGTATTAACCACCCGAAGTATTCGGGCGGTTTCATCAATCCCGGCAACCATTCCGGTCTGCTTCAGATACTTATTCTTGCAGAAGTAAACCACCGTAATAATATCGTTCTTGCAAACCTGCCGGAGCCTTAAGTCCAGTGCCTCCTTAAATTCTTCGGAAAGCTCTGCCTTCGAGACCACGAGCTCTTCCTTCTTCCGCAAAGCATTAGGATAGCCTTTTAATGCGGCAAATGGCATGAATTGTTTTGCCCGCTCTTCTCTGTCCATCTTCGGTCTATTCTCCACTCCTATGCCCTCCTATCTGACGGTTCCGCTCAATTGTGGTCGCGCCATCCTGCAGATTCATTCCTTTCAGGATGGAATTCTTGCCGTATTTTTCCTTAATGTCCAGCATGGCTTTCTGCATCCGGTGCTCACGCTCCAATTCCGCCGGGTCTGTAAACAAATCATACTGCTGATAAGCTTCATCCACCACATTATTAAAAGTCACATAAAACCTATGAATAGGTGTCTGTCGATCCATTATACGCTCATACATATTCAACGCATAGGAAATAATCTGCCTTGCAGAACTTGTCGTTATCCTCATCGCCGCAGTACCATGTGCTGATTTTTTGTTATATCGGTTATTATATCCAATATGAAGGGTAATCGAATCCGTCACCAGACCTTTATCCACCAGTTCAAGGCATAATAAATCTATCATCTCTTTCAGAATTAATTTACCACCCTCATAATCACAATCACATCCCAAAACCTGACCGCCCCCAATAGAATTGGATTTGGGTTTATATGCTTTGATATCTGCCATTGTTGTGGTTTCCCTGCCCCATGCATGGTCAATCAGCAGCTCTGCATCAATACCAAACTGATGATATAGAAAGTTTTCATCCGCTTTTGCAATCCCTTCCATAGTAGTGATACCCGTACTCTCCAATTTTTTGGCGATACCCGGTCCTATACGCCAGAAATCTGTAAGCGGCCTATGGTTCCATAGATTTCTCATGTAGAGCTCTTCATTCAGAATTCCGACATGGTCTTTCACATGCTTTGCAGTAATATCCAGCGCAATCTTCGCAAGATACAGATTCGTTCCAATACCACAGGTTGCTGTAATTCCTGTCTTAGATAAAATATCCTGCATGATTGTAATCGCTAACTCATTCGCCGTCATATGATACATGGTCAGATAATCCGTAACATCCATGAAAACCTCATCAATACTGTACACATGGATATCCTCTTTTGCAACATATTTCAGATAAATCGCATAGATTTCTGCAGAATAATCAATATATAACTGCATCCGGGGCGGAGCCATAATATATTCTATATTCTTTGGTATTTCAAATACCCTGCATCTTCCGGGAATCCCCAGGGCTTTCATTGACGGAGAAACGGCAAGGCAGATGGTCTTTTCTGATCGCTCCGGGTCTGCCACGACCAGATTTGTTGTCATAGGGTCAAGTCCACGCTCCCGGCATTCTACGGAAGCGTAAAACGACTTCAGATCAATACAGATATAGATTCTGTTCGTATCCATTTTACGCCCCCTTACTCTATTGTAATCCTTTTGACCTTTCTCATCTGTACTTTCGTCTTTGCTGCTTTTTCTTCCTTAAATATTGCTGCCATTTTATCAAGAACATTTCCTGCTGTTTCTATCTCCCTGATAGAGAGGGCTTCTAATAATTTCTGCCCATAGTAAATAAATTCCTTCAGGATGTTCTGCATCAGTTCCTTTCCGCGGTCGGCAAGTTCTATGGTAACGACTCTTTTATCTTCTTTACCTCTTTCCCGGCAGACCATTTGTTTTTTTTCCATTCTAGCCACAATTCCGGTTGCAGTATTCAAAGGTACCTCAATATATTCTGCAATTTGCGTCATATTTACATTGGTTCTGCGGTAAAGGAGTAACAAAATCAACAACTCATTTTTTGAGCAGTCCAAAAGTATATTCTCCCAAGTATCCGGTGAAATGAGAACTTTGATTTGATCAATATATTCAAATAATATGTCTTCTAAATTATTCTTATCTATTTTCAATTTATTTCTCCCTTCGAAGTAATTTGATTCTACTCTGGGAATATATGTTTGTCAACTATTATTTTGCTACAGTTCAGTCAAAGTGAAAATGAGTCATAGCGGTGGCTGCGGTGATTGACGACATTTACATTTTATCATAAAAATATTTTTCGATTTTTTGCAGATAATAGTTTCGTGTTACTTAATACCAACCTGAACAGGAGGAAAATATTATGTCAAAAGACAGTCAAATTGATCCAAAGGAAGTACGAAAGCTGAAATCGAATGGTGGACCAACCATTGCCAATGATGAGCCAGATGGCGAGAGCAGAAATGCGAAAAAACAATCCGGTAATAAAAATGATGTTTAATTAATGAGACCACCTGCACTGCTTTAATACATGGGGGAGGAAAAGCCAGGACCTTCCAATCTTTTCTTCTCCCAAATCCGTATTTTTACTATCTGTCATGCTGCCTCCCTGTCGGTTGATTTTATGCAAAGTAATCTTTTTTGCATTTCGGAAAGGCAGACGTTTTCCAACGCAGTCCTATATTTTTCATGGTTTTATCCGATTGCAGAAAAATAGCATAAAATCCCGAACTGTCATTACACTGAACATCGATATGGTAATACCGCTTTCCTACCTTTACAATATTCCATTGATGACTGGGATTAATGCTTGCTTCAGTAGCATGGACATAATAACATTTAATCCCCATTCCATCGCAAAGAGCTTTAAATGCCCTGGCATAACCGCTGCACTGGGCTTTCTTTTTTACAAGGGCTCCATAAGCCGTATTCGCTTTTGTGGTTGACCAGTCTAAAGAATATTCATAAGAACAGATTTTTACCAGATAGTCGTGAGCTGCTTTGACTTTTTCTAAATCTGTCATATTAGGCGCTATTTCTTTTTTTAAAAACTTTTTTACTGCGTTTTTTACTTTTGCCAATTCATCTGCAGTGGAATAAGGGCCATACACTGTACCATAACTATAATTTCCTTTTACTTTTTTCACTTTCATGGCAGAGCCAACGGTTCCCTTACTGCTAAAATAATAGCGCTTTCCTTTTATCTTTACCCATCCGGTCTTCCATTTTCCTTTGGCGGTAAAATAATAAGTCTTTTTGCCTATTTTCGTTTTACCGGTCTGCATTATGCCTTTCCGGTTGAAATAGTAAGTATTAGAATTTATTTCCTGCCAGCCCGTTAGTGGAGTTCCGGTTTCATCATAGTAATACTTTTTATTATCCACAGTCTGCCAGCCCGTTACTATGCTCACTTCCGTTTCTGCTGCCTGGCAAACAAAAGCTCCTCCCAAAGTTGCTAAACAAAAAACGAACAACAGTATTCTTAATTTCTTCATAACTCCCTCCTTATTTTTATTTCCAATGCTATCCATTTGTTTATCCTAAATTATAGCTTATGAATACAGATTTTTCAATCATAATCAGATGGGTTGGGTGTATAAACTCGCACTTTTAAAAAATTGGTTCAATGTACTTTTCAATAAGTTCTATTCTATCCCTGGCATTAGACTTAAAAAGAGAAGTGATTGATATTACCATGTTTTTCTTTGAGTTGACATAGATGACATTTCCTCCATCCCCCATTGCGGCATAGCCATCTTCATAAATCCACCATAAATATCCATATGATAAATTAAATTTTTCCCATCGGCTATGTTCCCTTGTACTCTCGTCTATCCACCCTGCAGATACAATTTGTTTATCTTCCCATATTCCGCCATCCAGGCATAATTGACCTATTTTTGCCATATCCGCAGGCGCGAGGGTAAGACCCCATCCTGCTGTATTTGTTCCAGCCAGGTCAGCAACCCAGCCGCTGATATTTTTTGCTTTATTAAATGCGAGTTGTTCCTCTTTACTATGAAAAATCACATTACCCGAGACAGTAATTCCCAATGGTGAGAATAAATTATCTGTTGCAAAATCAAGTAGGGATTGCCCGGTTGCTTTTACAAGAATACCCGACAAAATATCCGGCCCTATAAGGGGCGTGTATCTAAATTCCCCTGTCTGACCCCTGCCTCCTAATAAATCAAGCGTAAATTTTACCCAGTCATCATTCGTGAAATACTTTATGTAGGGGGCAAACTTATATTTATACGGAGTTGTCATTGTCAGCAGATTTTTAAGTGTAACATTCTGTATTGTTTTTTCTCTTCTTTGAACTGTGTAATCCGGAAAAAAGTCCAATACTTTCTGGTTGATACTTTCGATGTACCCTTTATCTATAGCAATCCCAATCAATATGGAAATAATACTTTTTGTCACTGAATAAATATGGATTCGGCTTGCCGCAGTGCATTCGTTAAAGTAGTGTTCATATAGCGTTATACCATTTTTTAATACAAGAATGCCCGCAGTATTGCTGTAACTACTGTTTATTATCTTTTCTAACTCTGTTATTTTTTCCTGATTCATATAATTTCCTCCTATACCTGTTTGGAATGGTTTGTCGCCTGTTACATTATTTCTTTTCCACGGCAACCCAGATTTCACAGGTATAGTAAGGATTCGCCACATCTGCGGAAGGATAGGCTTCAAAATCCGTACCGCCGCAAGGCTGATATTCGCTGGTTGGGAAAAACTCACTGTAAATCTGCTGATAAAGCTTTACAAAAGCCTCCGGCATTTTGCCTTCACAAGTGAATACCACATAGGTGTGGGCGGGAATTTCCTCCACTGTCAGGCCATCATCAGCAACCGCAGTCCCATTATAATGAGCGCCGATGGCATAGGGGAATTCGGCGTCGGCGGCGTCCTTGCCAAAGCTTACTCCGACAATGCAGTTCTTGAATATATCTTTATCCGGGATATATTTGCACAATGCGGTAATTGTACCGTCAGCGATGCATTCCTGCCAGAAACGTTTGATAATCTGTTCCGTTGTCATTTCAGCTTTGCGGGGGTTCCGCATCTTTTTGCAAACAATTTGAAATGTGCCTTTTGTTTCGATTCTGTAATTCACCATATTTCCTCCGTCTAAAATCAATTTTACGAAAAGAGGAGAAAAGGATTTGAGTGCAACGCCGCCCTGCTTTGCCTTCGATGGCGATACGCCGTGGAACCGTGCGAACGCCCGGCTGAAGCTTTCCGGCGTATCATAACCATACTTGAGCGCAGCGTCGATCACTCGGACTCCGGATGATGACAGTTCGTTTCCCGCCATGGAAAGCCGGCGCATACGAATGTAGTCGCCCAAGGTAAAGCCGCACAGAATACTAAAGATCCGCTGAAAATGGAAACTGGACGAATACGCCTGTTTCGCAACTTCTTCGTAATCAATAGGTTCCTTGATATGCGCCTCCACATAGTTGATGGCTCGCTGTATGCCTGTAATCCAATCCATTTTCTTCTCTCCTTCCATTGTATTAATTTTAGGGGCAATATTCCTAAGCTTCATGACTTTTTGTGCGGAGTGGTGCAAACAAGTCTGTCGAAAAAGCGAATTAACCGGTCTTTATCATGAAGATGTAATCCGGTAGTAGGTTCATCAAAAAAATATAGCGTTTTGTTTTACTACATTAAAAAGAATAACACCAGATGAGAATCTGGCGTTAAACTGTAGGGTTTGTTGAAAAGGGGCGTGATTTATTTACATTTGATTATGGAGTTTGTGCAGTATCATCATTTTCCTGATTATTATTCGGTACTTCATTTTCTATGATATCTTCATAAAGCGGCATTTTTTTTAAATTTGCCCATTCTTTTACACCAATTGCAAGACAGTATATCACCCAAACATGAAACACTATATCAATTATTGTAGCAAAATCAATATCAATAGTTAAGAACGACAATAATAACATGGTATCAAATACGAAAAGCACGAGTGCCACAAGGATAAATACTTTATATTTTTTAGATAATATATAGCATATACCATAAAAAGCGATAACTATAAACGCTATAACTATTCCTATAACAAAAAATACGTTATCTCCAAATTCTTCCGAAAACACTTTCCCTATTTCGGCAGAAAACGTTGGAAACGTAGCAGAAAACAAAAAGGTGATTCCGGAATTAACAATTGTTAAAATAACATTAATACCGGAAAGTGCAACAAGTAAAAGCAAATTGCTTCTACAGTTTTTAAATATTGTTTCAACATCAGTACGTTTTTGCATAAGCCACCTCGTTTTTTTAATTTAAATCGTTATTATGTGCCGTTTTTTCTTTTTGAATGATTTTATTTCAATAAATCTCTTGTAGCTCCATCCAACTCGAAATCATCTATATGGTATCACGATTTAATCTCGATATCAAGTTCCTTTAGAGAGAAATAAAACAAAACCTACTGGACTCTTCCGGCCGCACTTCCGACCTCTTCCTCGTTAAATAACTCTGGGCGGTGTCGATAGAGCGATAGCCGGCCTTTCTGTTCCTCATAAGCGATAGCCGGCCTTTCTGTTCCTCCTTGACTGTAATCAAAAATTGGTATATAGTTTAAGTACAAGTCAACTATACAAGTTAAACCTAACTTTCAGTCAAGAGGTTTTTTGAAAACCCTTGAATTCAAACATTGGTATTATGAAACTGCAAAAAATGCGGGCACAACAGAAGTACCACGCAATATGACACTTGAAGAATTGCCGAAGGAATACCGAGAGGTGCGTAAAAAACTTCGGGGCGAATAACTGCAGGCGGCGTAGGAGTATATCCCACGCCCCTGTTTATTGGCATAAAGGTGGTAGATGAAATGAAATTCTTAATATATGGGGCCGGAGCAATCGGCCTTACCTATTCCTGGCTTCTATCTTCTTCGCATGACGTTACTGTTTTGGTGAAGCCGGAAAGGGTAGCAGACGTACAAAGCGGATATAATTTTATTGTGCATGATTTGAGAGAAAAACCGAAGCATGATTTAAAATTTGTTTATCAGCCCCGTATTGTTACCCAAATAGAAGATGATTACAATGCGATACTTGTTACCGTCAACCGTTATCAGCTAAAAGATGTTTTACCATCCCTGCAAAATTGTAAATCAGATATTATCTTTATGCAAAATAATTGGGACATATATAACGAAGTATCGCAGTATTTACAGCCACAACATTATTTAATCGGGTTCCCTTCTCAAGTGGGCGGTGGGCGTGAAAATAAACGCATTGAAGTAAATGTTTATAATGAGGGAACTGTTTTAGGCGAAGCAAACGGACAAATGACCGAGAGACTTGGCAATTACAAGCAAGCCTTTGAACTGGCCGGTTTGTCCGTAGAAATAAAAGATGATATATTGGAATGGCTAAAGGTGCATTATCTTCAACAATCCATAAGCGCGGGAGCAATTCTAAAAGCTGGGGACTATCATGCTTTCGTAAAAAGCTATAAGGCCGTAAAAGAAATGGTTTATGCTTTTCGTGAGGGTATTGCGGTATGCGAAGCCTACGGAGTGGATACTAAAAATATTTTCCCGGCAAGCATGTTCCGGTATCCTGCGCCTCTTGTTGCTATTGCCATGAAAAAAATGTTTAATCAAACGGATACCATTATGATGGTAACAGGTCATATGAAGCAAGGAATTAAGGAATTAAGGAATGGATTGTTGGGTACTATGAAGTATTGAAAAGCGGAGAAGAAAAAGAAGTTTCTATGCCTATGTGGAAATCCTACAAGTCCTATGTAGATGATTATGTTCATGGATTAGGACATGACGATTATCTTCAATGAGGATAATTTTTCGACAATGCAGAGAGGGATAAGATGAAAAACAGGAGAATTTATACTTTGATTATTGCTTTAATTCTTTATATGCTTCTTTCAACAACTGCCTACGCAAACTCTTCATGGCATTGGCTTACAAAAACTCCGCTTGATATTTTACCATATGCTGCCGTTTTGACTTTACTAATTGAATATGTCACGATTAAAAAACTAAACTCGATCATTCATCCTTTTAGGCTTTTATTAATTATATGTTTAGCCAATATGGCATCTTTTTTGTTACCATATGCCACATTGCTCATGCCTTCTGATGTTGGGTATACCTTTGAAATGTTAATAAAGCACTTACCTATATATATTGTTGGGTTTGGCTACCTTTTTTTAACTTTAGCCGCAGAAGTTCCTATCGTTTATATTAGTTTAAGAAATATCGTAACAAATAGGAAAAAACTCTTAATTTCAATAATAACTGTAAACGTAGTGACTACCATTATGGTTGCAGCCATTGAGAGGATATTTTGCAGAGGCTCCTGGTAGCTTATGGCAGTAATGCCAATTATATTCTGAACATGAAAAATAAGAAATAGCGCCCTCCTCTGGTAAAGTCGGCGCTATTTCTTAGTAACCTGATTTACCGGAACGGATAGGTCTGATCTATCCTCCGGCTGTCTTGTTAAGTATATTATAGTCAATATAAGTCATTTGTCAAATGAAATAAAAACCGCCCCTGCTGCAAACAGGAACGGCTTTTCAGCACTTCACCATACAAGCTACCGATGGGAATCGAACCCATGACCTCCTCACTACCAATGAGGTGCGCTACCAACTGTGCCACGGCAGCATAGCAACTATTCTATTGAACGAGCCGGCATATACCTGACACTGAGCTGTACTACCAACTGTGCAGCAACAGTAAACGATATATTATAACCGCTACAGTTTGAAATTCTACCATAACATCTATCCGTTGTCAACGATTTTTTATACCTTCGACATCTTCTTTTTATACTTTCGACATCTTCTTTCGTATCCTTTGCAGAGCATTGTCTATCGATTTCGATGTTTTGCCCAGCTGCTCACCGATTTCTATATAATTATTCCCTTGTAAATAAGAATTCAATACCTGTATCTCATATTCGCTCAACCGCTCGCGCAGTGCTTTTTCCATCTGCCTGGCACTCTCTCTGTGGATCACCAAATCCTCAGGATTTCCCTCTTTTACCGAGGGCAGAATATCCTTCAAAGGTATTGCCTGCTCATTTTGGGAAACTGTCCCTGAATATAGGGAAACATATGAATTCAATGGTGTGTGTTTCTTACGGTTTGATGCCTGTATGGCACTGTAAAGCTGCCTGGTGATACAAAGTTCCGCGAAACTATAGAAGGATGCTTCTTTGTTGCTTTCATAGTCTCTGATAGCCTTAAAAAGCCCAATCATCCCCTCCTGAATCAGATCATCGTTGTCACCGCCCATCAAGTACAAAGCTCTTGCTTTCCTACGCACCAGATCTTTATATTTTTCCATGATGAAATCGATAATCTCAGAATTTCCGTTATGCAGCTGCTTCAGCAGTTCTTCATCTGTATATTGTTTATATTCTTCCATAGTTTTCCCTGGCTTTATCTCAAATTGAGGTTAATCTTTGTCTCACAATCTCATATGCCAATACTCCTGCTGCCACTGACGCATTTAAAGAGCCAATTTCACCTTTCATAGGAATTGCTGCCGTAAAATCACATTTCTCTTTCACCAGACGGCTTACGCCATCGCCCTCACTGCCAATTACCAACCCTATAGGACCTTTCAAATCCTGCCTGTACATGGATTCGCCTTCCATATCAGCACATACGAACCAGATTCCCTGTTTCTTCAACTCTTCTATGGTATGGCTCAGATTCGTCACTTTCGCTACCGGAGTATAATTTAAAGCACCTGCCGAAGTCTTTGCAACGGTTGCTGTCAGCCCAACCGCTCTACGTTTCGGTATGATCACACCATGAGCGCCTGCCAGATTCGCAGTTCGGATAATCGCTCCCAGATTATGCGGATCTTCAATATTATCCAGTAAAATGATAAACGGAGCTTCTCCCTTTTCCTCTGCCAGCTTTAAAATGTCCTCTACCTCTGCGTATTCATAAGCTGCTGCATAAGCGATGACTCCCTGATGTTTCCCTGCCTCAGAGATTTGATCCAATCGCTCTTTGCCGACATAATTAATAATCGTGTCATATTTTCTCGCTTCTCTAACAATGGAACGGATGGGACCGTCCTGACATCCATCCAGTATAAAAAGCTTGTCAATTGGCTTACCGGAACGAAATGCCTCCATGACGGCATTTCTTCCCTCTATCGTCAGTTCTTCATATCTCATTGTGCTTCTCCTTTATCTAATCCCATTTTTATCAAATCAATGATGCGCCCTGTATCTTCCTTCATATATAAGTATCCCATCAAAGTTTCCAGACCGGTAGCTTTTCGGTAATCTATCATCGAGGCATTTTTGGCTATGGTGTAAGATTTTGCATTACGCCCCCGCTTATATATCCGCACTTCCTCTTCCGTCAATTCAGGCATGATCTTTTCTATCAGTTCTGCCTGGGCAGAAGCTTTCACCAGGGCGCTTGCACGCCTGTGCAGCTTATTGGGCTGACAATTTCCCTGCTTTACTACCAATGTGCGTATTACCAGATCATAAATACAGTCACCAATATATGCAAATGTTAAAGGTGAATACGTTTTCAAGTCTGCATCTTCAAATTGGAATTGTTTTCGCAGATAACCCATGAACGAGTCTATGCCTTTTTCCATTTTACCCCTTCCCTGGTATCTTCCAGGATAATACCTTTTGCCAGCAAAGAGTCTCTGATCTCATCGGCTCTTGCAAAATTTCTGGCTTTTCTTGCTGCCTGACGTTCTTCAATCAAGGCTTCTATATCTTCTTCCAGGAATTCTTCTTCCTTTTCAACGATCAGCCCTAATATATCACAGAGGGTTGTCACTTTATCCAAAACTGACTGTATAAATTCTTTCGAATTTTCTGCCGAAGTATTCGTATTTGAAAAACGTACCAGTTCAAATATGGAAGATATTGCATCGGCTGTATTGAAATCATCATCCATGGATGCGTCAAATTTTATTTCAAACTCTTTTATTTTTTCAAGCAGCTTTTTCTCTTCCTCATTCATTGTTTCTGTTATAGATATCTGAGCCAGATGTTTTAGATTATCGACAGCATTTATGATTCTTTCCAAAGCATTTTTGGAAGCTTCCATCAGTTCCGCGCTGAAATTAAGCGGACTTCTATAGTGTGCGCTCAGCATAAAGAAGCGCAGAACCTGCAAGTCATACTGCTCTTTGATCTCTCTTACGGTAAAAAAGTTCCCCAGAGATTTGGACATTTTCCTATTATCGATATTCAAAAAAGCATTATGCAGCCAGTATTTTGCAAATGGTTTATCATTACAGCTTTCACTCTGAGCAATTTCATTCTCATGATGGGGGAAGATTAAATCCTCTCCTCCGGCATGGATGTCGATTTCATCTCCCAGATATCTTTTTGCCATTACGGAACACTCTATATGCCAGCCCGGCCGGCCGTCGCTCCATGGAGACTGCCAGGCAGGTTCCCCCTCTTTTTTTGGTTTCCAGAGCACAAAATCCAATGGATCTTCTTTCTGGTTTTCACCCGTCACCAGAAGAGAACGGTTGCCTGTCTGCAGATCCTCCAGATTTTTGTGAGACAGCTTACCATATTCCTTAAATTTTCTGGTTCTGAAATAGACTGTCCCATCTGCATTGTATGCAAAGCCTTTCTCAATCAGGGTAGAAATCATATCCCGTATGCCATCCATTTCCCGGGTTGCCAGAGGATGGGCCGTCGCCGGCTTTACATTTAAATCTGCCATGTCCTTCTTGCATTCTTCAATGTAACGCTGCGATATTTCATCTGCGGATACGCCTTCTTCTATTGCTTTCGTAATGATTTTATCGTCCACGTCCGTAAAGTTAGATACATAATTCACCTCATATCCTTTGTGTTCCATATAACGTCTTACCGTGTCAAAGACAATCATCGGTCTTGCATTTCCAATATGAATAAAATTATAAACTGTGGGTCCGCACACATACATACTTACCTTTCCCGGTAATAATGGCTGGAATTCCACTTTCTGTTTTTCCAATGTATTATATACTTTCATAAATTCATCCTTTCCATCAATCTTTTAAATAGAGGTGGGAGTCTTATCTGCTTCCAGAATAACAACAATTCCATTTGTCGTTACATACACTTAACAGTATATTCAGTCTATGCAATTATACTTATTTTGTCAACTATAAAACACATTCATTTATGAATACAGATAAACTATTTCAAGGGGGCTTGCTTTAGAGGTTATACAATCTCATTTATAAACACCGTTTGAAACAGGTTTACCTTTTTCCACTCTCTGGTGAAACGCAGAGGCAAATTCATTTGTTCAGGCGTCCGATATCCAAATGCCAGCTCTGCCAACTGGGCAATGGTGATTCTTACGACCTGTTCATTCATCTGTGCGGCAGCCAAATCAAATTCCATACCCTTCTCTAACCTGCAAAGCTTAGCTCCATGCCAATCAGCTCTAAATACGTAGTCACCTGTGTTTTCGTTAATCAGGCTGTCACTAATATGCAATCGCAGTTCCACCGGCTCTTTTGCGGTAAGACATTCCATAAAATGTTCCAAATGTACAATGCGTGCCATTATAACAGGTACCTGTCTTGTGGATTTACTTTCCAATGTTACAGGAAACCCTTTTAGTTTTACTTTCTCACATCCCCGGAAACACTTTCCAATAATCGGAAACAGCTGTGTTTCATATCCCTTCGCTATCACAGCTTCACGAATCTCAGGGGTACTTTCCTCCGCAGTCAAAAAATATCCTTTTACCTGTCCCTGCTCTAATATAATAACAATGCTTCCGCCCTGGCACTCCTGCTCAAAAAGCTGTTTGTAGAAATACTCTTCCGAATGCACTGCATACACTCCATATTGCTCCGGTAACGTGTTATCTGCAAAACGAACCAGATCCATCACATCTTCCGTCCAGGCACAGTAAAATTCTAATTCCGGTTCTCTCTTATAATCTTCCGGAAAAAGATCCATTTGGTTTTGGTTATAAATAAATCGAAAATCAAAGGGCAGATAAATCTCTTCGGTGGCCGGCATGAGGAATGTAAATGGTTCCCCTTCGTTATACATATCTTTCAATGTGTTTACCAGCAGCGTTCTCATCAGCCCCTGATGCCTGTATTCCTCTCCGGTAGCTACTGCTACGATATAATGCACCTTATATACGGAGCTTCCCAGCCGAACCTGATAAGGGTTTAAATGCAGCATGCTGATGATGTCTCCGCTCTCAGACTGTTCCACTACATAAATTTGATTTTCTGTAGCTTTATACTGATAATAATAATCTGTGAACGCCTGTGTATCTTCATTAAATATACGTTCATAGAGAGGTTTTGTCCTTCCATGTTCTTTTTGAATTAACTTTCTTACTGTCCTCATAGCATTGCTCCCGGTTCTATTAACTTTATTTTCGGTAATTACAGCCTCCGCAGCCTGGGCAGGCGGTGGTATACATCCTGTCACTTCCTGTTATATCCCTCCATGACAGTAATGCACAGATAGCATGTGCTGATATTCCTTCCCCACCACCGGTAAAACCTAAGCCTTCTTCCGTAGTTGCTTTTATATTTACCTGGTTTAATTCTATTTTGAGGGCAGATGCTACATTTTTTACCATTTCAGGTATATAAGGCATCAGTTTTGGCTGCTGTGCAACAATTGTGGCATCCAGATTCTCAATAATATAATTATTCTGCTCCAGTAAATCACTCACATGCTCCAATAATGTAATACTGGAAATCCCTTTGTACTGCGGGTCACTGTCAGGGAAATGTTTTCCAATATCCCCCAATGCTCCTGCGCCCAGCAACGCATCCATAATTGCATGAACTACCACGTCTGCATCCGAATGCCCCAGCAGGCCTTTCTCATATGGTATTTTTACGCCGCCCAGAATCAAGTCTCTGCCTTCTGTCAGCCTGTGTACATCATATCCCATTCCTACACGCATATTATTCTCCAATCACTTTCTGTATTCCTTCATTTATTTTTTTATTATTCACTATATCATGTTGTTTTATTTTCTGCAAGAATGCGCCGGCACTTGGGATGCATATTTATATGCCAGCACTTGAAGAAGCAATCATTTGATATGCCCATTGTTGTACTTGTTTTACGGATGCAGACATAAAAAAACGGCTTCTTGAATTTATAACTTTCAAAAAGCCGTTTGTCAATAATATGAATTCCCTGAATCACTCAGGGAATTATTTGGAAGACACTATAAAATTATTCTGCTGCCGCAGTCTCTTCTTCCGTTTCAACCGCCCCAGTCTCAACTGCTTCTGTCTCAACTGCTTCTGTTTCCACTGCTTCCGTAGGAGCTGCTTCTGTTTCCACTGCTTTTGTTTCTACTGCTTCTGTTGCTACAGGTGTCGTCGCAGCTGTTTCAGTCTCATTCGCTTTATTTCCACAGCCTGTAACCAATGCTCCTGTCAATGCCATAACTGCCATAAAACCAAATAATTTTTTCTTCATAATGTATATCCTCCTCATAATGATGCGTAACAATTAAATTGTTATGCAATTAACCTAACATGGGATATTTTAACATAGTAATTTCTTTGGTTTCTATAATTTTCTTTAAGTATAACATAATCTTTTCTGACGTTTCTTAATATAATATGAAAAAATGACCTCTGTTATGGCTTAAAAAGTTATTAGTATGTCAAGCTTAAAAAGTTATTAGTATTGACATACTAACATAGAAAATATATAATCGAAAGTAGTTACATTTCGACTATGCTGCTGTTTTAGACGACACCTTTGCGTCGGACGCCACATACATAGAATCCTGGGGTCCTGCTTATATGGAATGGGGATTATATGACTAATATTATAATTAACTACAGCCAGGATATTTTACATGGAACGATGGAAATTTTGGAATCTTCCAATCTGAAAAACCTGGTCCATCCGAGAATGAAAGTATCCATAAAGCCAAACATGGTATTAGCGAAACCTCCGTCACAGGGGGCAACTACACACAGTGAGATTGTGGAGGGATTGATTTGTTATTTAAGGGAGCTTGGCATCAAAAACATCGAAATTATCGAAAGCGCATGGATAGGCGGAAACACCAGGCAGGCATATGATGTATGCGGTTTCAACGACTTAAGCAAAAAATACGATGTCCCATTATATGATTTAAAAGATGATCATATTTGTAAAATACAATCCGGTGAATACTCTTTTGAAATTTGCAGTAAAGCGGTTCAGACAGATTTTTTGATTAACGTTCCTGTTCTGAAAGCGCATTGTCAGACTTTGCTGACCTGCAATCTAAAAAATTTGAAAGGCTGTATTTCTGACCGTGAAAAGAGAAGGTTTCATGCTATGGGGCTGCACCGTCCGATTGCTTATTTAAATAAGGCTATAAAAACCAATTTTTGCCTGGTGGATGGTATTTGCGGCGATCTTACATTTGAAGAGGGGGGAAATCCCGTCACCAGAAACATGATTTTAGCCGGAGAGGACCCTTTATTATTGGATTCCTACTGTGCTGAACTATTAGGTTATCAGAACCATGAAATCGAATATCTGAATATTGCCTCGGAAATTGGTGTTGGAAAGCTTTTTACCCCGGATGAAGAAATCCTGGAATTAAACAAAGACAATAAGCCAATATTCACAAAAGCAGACAGCGGCATAGTTCAGCAGCTGGCAGCACATGTCTCTGAAGATAAGGCATGTTCGGCTTGTTACTCCGCATTAATTTACGCACTCTATCATGTTAAGGGACGTTCTTCACGCAAAGCATCATCAAAAATAAACATTGGTCAGGGTTTTAAAGGAAAAACCGGAGGATTGGGGTGCGGCAATTGTACAAGCAAATGCAGGAAATATGTAAAAGGCTGCCCGCCTAAAACGGTTGATATTGTTCAATTCTTAAAGGAGGAATTATTATGACTGCATCAGAAACAATTCGTATGAGAAGAAGTATCCGCAAATTCAAACCCGGAGTAACCATCGGGCAGGAACAGATCGAAAAGCTGTTGGAAGCGGCCATGATGGCGCCATCGGCATGCAACACGCGTCCATGGGAATTCGTCGTAGTAAAGAGCAGGGATAAGTTGGATGAAATAGCAGCGGTACACCCTCATGGTAAACTGATGTCCGGCGCATCACTGGCCATTATTGTCTGTGCCCTGCCTGAAGTACAGCATGGCGTTTCCGAAGGTTTCTTTCCTCAGGATTGTGCAGCCGCTACCCAAAACATCTTGCTGCAGGCCACAGAGATGGGGCTGGGCAGTTGTTGGTGCGGTGTATACCCCAAGGAAGATATTATTAAAAAAATCTGCGGCGCATTAGATATCTCAGGCCTTCCATTCAATGTGATTGCTATAGGTGCTGCAGATACATCACCGCAGGCAAAAGGCTTTTTTGAAAAAGATAAAGTTAAATACTTATAAGATAATGTATTTTGTTTTGGCTTCACCTCTGCATTCAGGTGAAGCCATATGATTTTATTCCAAATATGACTTTAATGCCTTTCCAATAAAAACGGAGGCACCATTCCCATACGTTCTATCGGTCACCTCTATGATCGCAGGCTCTGACAGATAACCTTCTGCTGCAAGATTCCAAAAGTTGTCACCCATATCCATACTTTTTGGGGTATTTTCATTAACAAAATTTACCCATTCATCTACAATTTGACGAACCTCTTCTGAAGAAACCTCCTTATTTAAGTCAGATGTAAGCTTTTTCGTTATTTCAGTTGTTTGACGTATATAATCATCTGAATCTTTTAACATATTCAATTGTTCCATTGAATCCGGAAAACTGTTCAGACTTTTCTTCATGGCTTCCGTATACTTTTCTATACTGCCATATTGCTTTATAGCCATTTGGGCAATTTCTGATTCTTTCGCCTTGAATTGGTCAGTCATTTTGTCAAACTCTTCCATGCTGCCCCAATACTTAATGATTTCGTCCCTGTGGCAGTCTTTGTTCCCCATTCCTATGACAGAAGCGCTAAGGTATGATAAAATACATCTATATGCTGCTTTTGTTCTTGAGTTTAACCTCCAAAGCAAGCATCCGCTTTGACTGGAATGGTGGTCTAATGATAACTGAAAAAAGCATAAAATCATATCGTTTCCCTACAATGTTAAGTGACGATAACAATTTAGTTATTGCCCCTCATGAATTACTGCGCCCTTTTATAGCTAATTACACATTCACTAATCCCCGAACAATGTCAGAACAACAAACTGTACTGCCCTCTGTGAGTTCCACTCTTGTATATTCAGTTGGAAATAGCGGAATTATAAATGGATTGCGTGGTGTTAATACAAAGCCAACAACAATTGGCAATTTTGCACGACAGTTTAATTTTATGTTTCTCATTGAATTCCATTCTGCCGGACTATACCCTTTCATTAAGATTGATCAAAATTTATTGTTAAATAATTCGTTTTCTTTTGAAGATTTGAGTAAATCATTAAATAAACAAATCACAGAAGCTTATTTCATGTCAAACAACATTGATATGTTAAAACAAAGTTTAGATAATATTTTTTTGTCAAAGCTTGACAATACTGCAATCAATCCAACCGTACAATATGCCATGAAAAGGATACTGGAAAATAGAGGGACGATCCGAACCAAAGAACTGGCAGGCGATGTGTATTATAGCGAAAAACATCTAAATCGGTTGTTTCAAAAACACATAGGTACAGGCGTAAAGACGTTTTCCCGCATCGTACGAATGAAACAGGTGATTGATTTATTAGGCTGTCAAATTGCGCTATCTCAGCTTGCTGAAATAACAGGACATTACGACCTTTCACACTTCGCGCATGATTTCAAAGATGTCTATGGAATAACTCCTAAAGAATATATGAGTAAGATGTCGTTTTTTTACAATGACCCTTTTAAACTGGACAGGTATAATGAAATTGACTATAACAAGTATGAAAGGAATTTTAAATTATGATAATGCCTTATCTGAATTTCAGTGGCGATTGCGAAGAAGCATTTCTATGGTACAAGGAAATATTTAACGGAAAGTTACAACACATGGCTAAATACGGTGATATATCCGGAAGCCACAATGCGCCTATGAGTGACGAACAAAAATCAAAGGTAATGCACGCTCAACTAATGTTAACCGAAACAGGGGGGATCAGCGGCGCCGATGCCTTGTGGTCTATTGAGCAAGGCGGAGCGGTTACCATTCACGCCCATTTATCAAACGAAGCTCTGGCGCTGAAAGTTTTTTCCGCTCTTTCAGAAGATGGAATTGTCCTGGGTGAGTTAGCTGCAAACCCACCACCGGATGACAGCGGAATCAGCGGCAGTGTCAAAGATAAATACGGATTTACCTGGATAATATCAGCCTTGAAATCCTGACTTCTCTCCATTCCGTAAAAACTATTGGAGTTTTTCTAAATAAAATTGTTATTTTGCGCAACGTAAACAACTATTTTCCTACTATATAGATGAGGGCAATGAATAAAGGAGGAGATGATCATTTGGAAGATGAAAAAATCGTTGATTTATATTGGGAGCGCTTTGAAACTGCCATTACAGAAACATCTAAAAAGTACGGACGTTATTGCACAAAAATTGCTTACAATATCCTTGCCAATGATGAGGACACAGAAGAAAGTGTAAATGATACTTACCTTGCTGCCTGGAACACCATGCCGCCCAGCCGTCCGAATAAATTGTCCGCCTTTCTTGGAAGAATCACGCGCAATATCGCATTGGATAAGTATGACTATTATAAGGCAAAAAAACGTAGCAACGAATTTGACCTGATACTATCCGAATTGGGAGACTGTGTTTCCGCACCCGATAATGTCGAAGCGGATTATGAGGCGGGAGAAGCTGCGAAAAACATCAGTTTATTTTTACACGGGCTGGATACCGGAAACAGACATATATTTATAAGGCGATACTGGTATTCTGACTCTATCTTAGAATTGGCGGAGCGTTTTGATATGAGTGAGAGCAAAGTAAAATCCATGTTGTTCCGGACAAGAAATAAGCTTAAAAAATATCTTGAAAAGGAGGACATAATGGTATGACTAAGATTCAATTTTATCAGGAAGTCGGCTTGATCGATGACGATTTAATCGTTGAAGCGGAAACAGCGGACAGAAAGTCTATACCTCACAAAACATGGAGAAAATGGGCGGCTGTAGCTGCATGCCTGACACTGGCTGCGACGATATGCATTTTCTACATGCAGCCATCCGGCGGTGATTTTGACCTTACGTTATCTTCCGGTAATGTTAAGGTGAGCTATGCGGACGACGTGTCAACAAACATACAAATTGAAAGCTGTCTTATTGATTTAACAGAAGACGAACTTTTCACAGATTTCGACACTGCTATATTTAAAGGAACAATTGAAGAAATCCGTAATATTGAGATTAGCTTTAACGGTTCAATAGAGTATATGGCAATTGCAAAAATAACCGTGGATACGGTTTACAGAGGCGAATGTGCGGTGGGTGAAACCGTTTCTGTCTTACTCCCCTGCTCCATTGACAGCAATAGCTGGGTGGAAGATACAGACGTTGTTTCATCCATGCGCACAGGTATGAATGGAATATTCATGCCAATTCAATATGACGACACCTATATTCACTCAGAAAACGGTGCTACTCTTTTCCTGAATGAAATTGCCGGTTATGGTTTTCCTGACGGAGAACGATATGCTTTCCTTGAAACCGATGATGGTTTGACCTTTGCAAGATGGGCATATGAATCTATTGCCGACGCAACTTCTTTAGAGGAAGTGGAACAGTATATCATTGGGATGATTAATGGGACCTAAAATGTTTTCGAAAAACAGCCAAGAATCCCTCTTCCAATACTTTTAATACAAACTTAAATCCCCATCGATGAGTAAGAACCCGTCGCAAAACTAACAGCCTTTTTTTCAAAATACTCAAGTGCTGCATTTAAAATAAGAGAAAGTCCGGAGATTAATATAATCGCAGTGATTATTTTAGGAATAGAATTCATTCGCATTCCATCAAATAAAATTTGACCAAGACCGCCGGCATTGATGAGCGCAGCAATTGTGGCAATGCCTGCTGTGCTTACCGTTACGATACGCAGTCCAGAAATGAGATAAGGGAGCATCAGGGGGAAATCAATGGCAAAAAATCTGGAAGAACCGCTTAATCCAAGCCCTTTTGCCGACTCATCAATATCGGATGAAATAGCAGCTTTTGCAGAAGTAATGCTCCGCACTAAAAGAATTTGATTATAAGCCGTAAGTCCAATAACAGCGGTTGTTTTCCCAAGTCCGAAGAGAGGTATGAGAAGGGAGAAAAGCGCAATACTGGGTACACAGTAAATAATAACAAGCATAAACATAATAAGCTTCCCAAATATTTTCGTATTTGAGATAATGAATACAAATAAAAATGCAAACGGAACGGAACACAGCAGCGCCAAACCAATCAATTGCAAATGCTCCAGCAATGAAGCGCAGATAATATCGTAGGAATTTTGCCAGTATGATATCATGTCTTACCCCCTTCCGGCTTTTAACAATTTGCATACATAATCATTGGCAGGATGCGATGTGAGCTCTTCAGGTGTGGCCAGCTGCTGGATTTCCCCATCCTTAATGATCAGGATCCGATTACCAAGAGCCAGGGCTTCCTTCAAATCGTGGGTGACAAACAATATGGTCTTTTTTGTTTGATGCTGAAGCTGTAAAAGCTCTTCCTGCAGCTCCAGTCTGGTAATTGCATCCAGCGCTCCAAAAGGCTCGTCCATTAAAAGTATTTCAGGATCACAGCATAGAGCGCGCGCCAGGCTGACTCGCTGCTGCTGGCCGCCGGATAATTGCCAGGGATGACGATTTCTGAATTCCTCATCACAGGGAAGTCTTGATAATTTAAGTAATTCCGTAACACGCTCCTTAGAAGCATAGGTTTTTTCTTTATTCAATCTTGCGGCAATATTAATATTCTGCGCTACGCTCATGTGGGGGAAAAGTCCGGACTGTTGTATGACATATCCCATATGCCGACGCAAAATCGCCGTATCCATGGTACTAATATCTTCGCCCTTAAACAAAATATGGCCGGATGCCGGAACAAGCAGTCTGTTGGCAAGTTTGATTAATGTCGTTTTCCCCGAACCGGAATTGCCAAGAATCGATATAATCTCACCTTTTTCCACGTTAAAAGTAATATCTTTTAAAATACAAACCTTTTGACTATTATAATAAAAATTAATATGTTGATAGCTTAGGATTGTATCCATCTTAATCTCCTTCAACATTCAGAGTATTGAAAAATTCCTTTGCTACAGCGTCAGGTTCTTGTTTTTCAATGTCTACTTTCGCATTTAATGTCTGCATCATTTCATTATCCAATGCCTCTGAAATTCTATTAAGAGCCCCTTTTGCGTCGGGATATCGTTCTATTAAATCCATCCGTATGACAGGCACAATATTATATGGCGGCCATGCACTTTTATCATCCTCCAGAAGGACAAATTGGTCGTCTGTCAGCTGACCGTCTGTGGTAAATGCAATAATCAAATCGGCCTGTTCATTTTTAATCAATTCATATTTAATCGCATTATCATAATATTCAACGGACTTAAAAGTGAATTCTCCATAGGTTTCCTGTAAAGCAGGCATTCCATCGGGATTTTCTTCAAAAGCGCCCTGGGATGCAAACCGTACGTTCTGGGCATTCGCCTGTAAATCTGAAATTGTTGTCATGTGATAAGCTTCCGAAATTGCCGCGGAAATTGCCAGCCCCTGGGAGTTACTCGCTTTCGCAGGCTGTAAAAGGGTTAAGCTAAACTGCTTTTCATATTCATTTTTTACAGTATCATAGACTTCATCCGGATCTGTAATAGGATCCATATTCAGGACGTTAATAAGACAGGTGCCTGTGTATTCGGGATAGACATCCAGCTCTCCCTTTTTGATGGCTGCGTGTGTGACATTTGTACCTCCCAGATTAAACTTCCTTTCCACCTGATAGCCGGCATCTTCAAGCGTCAGCGCATATAATTCCGCAAGTATATAGGATTCTGTGAAATCTTTTGAGCCGATTTGAATGGCATCTTTTTGAGATGAACAGCCTGTTGTCAATAACACTAGTGCAACTAGCGAACAGATACATAATTGTTTGTTGATTTTTTTCTTCATTTTGAGACCCCCAAATATTTTTTAGAATACCCGCTCTGAATCGCTGAAAGAACAAATTCACAAAACAAAGCTAGAATTGTTATAATGACACCCCCAACTAAGATCAAGTCCATGTTGTTGATGGCCAAACCGGTAAGAATAAAACGGCCTAATCCTCCTGCGCCCATAAGCGAGGCAACACAGGCAATGGAAATCAGATCGACTAATGCTGTCCGTATCCCCAGCAGGATAAACGGAAATACAATGGGGAGCTGAATATGAAAAAGAACATTCCATTTGCCAAGACCAAGACTGTCTGCACAAAACAGAATTTCAGGAGGAATGTTTTTGATGCCGGAATGAGTATTTATCAACAGAGTCGGTATGGTTAATACAATCAACGACAACAGGGTTGGAAGAAAACCAACGCCAATCACAGGCATAAAGATAACGAGCAGGGCCACACCGGGAATAAGTCTTAAAAAATTAAAAAAATGTACAATCTTGTCCATGAGTTTCGTATATCTGTAAAAAAGAATAAGGAAAACAAAAGAGATAAGCAGCCCCACTAAAAGCGCAGTTGTGCACAGGTAAATATGCTCCCATAGAGCATGTCCAACCGCTTTGCCATTTTCAAATAGATATTGGAGCATAGTATCACCTCCTATCGGCGATTTGTTCAAGTTTCCCGTATGACCAGATGCGGCCGTATCGTTTTGCGGACAAATTCGGTTACATTGCCTTCAATATAGTTGATCAGAATCTCTGCCGCCTGGCTTCCACATTCATATGTATGGCGATGTATTGTTGAAAGAGGTCGTTCTATTAAACCCGCCAAAGGAATATCATCATACCCAATCACCGCGCATTCCGCAGGAACTTTTATCTTTGCCCTTCGAAGCGCACTAAGGGCACCCATGGCAAGCATATCACTCATGCAGCAAATTGCAGTAAAATGCTTTTTCCCTATCATTGAAGATATGATTTCATAGCCAAACTCATGTTGATATTGCCCAAAATAAACGAGACTGTCATCTATAGGGATTTGATGCTCGTTTAATGCCTTGCAATAGCCTTGATAACGCTGTTTTGAGGTATAAGCCTTTTTGGCGCCGCAAAGAAACAGGATATCCCTATGCCCCTGCTCTATGAGATGCGAGGCAGACAAATAAGCTCCGTATTCATTATCATTATCTAGAGCCCCGATCAGATAACTTCTTGAGGTCAGCTTTCGGTCAATAGAAACGATTGGTATCGTACGTCCTCTTGCCTGGCGGAACTGGTAATTAGAACCACCGGGTGAAATGAGAATTCCGGCAACTCCCTTTTGTATCAGCGAGTTATACAAATGAGCCTCCATCTCCTCGTCATCATCGGCACTTAAAAGAAGAACATCATACCCTCTTTCAAGGGCATAATCACTAGTGCCCTTTGCCAGTTCGGTAAAGTAGGGATTGAGAATATCCGGAATAATCATTCCCAGCATTCTGCTTTGCTGTGTTACCAGTGAGCGCGCAAATGTATTTGGAATATAACCCACTTCATCTATGATCTTCAAGACTCTCTGACGGGTAGCTTCACTGATCATACCATCCTTGTTATTAATAATGCGTGATACGGTAGATGGTGAAACACCTGCCAGCTTTGCAATATCTTTGATTGTTTTCATCTTGATAGGCTCCTTATTTGTTTAATCTTATTTTACTTTCATATATCCCTAATGTCAAGCTAAAATTTAAATAATCAATAATAATCATGTGCAAAATTACCAAAAAATTCAATATTAAATTGTTTTATTTTTATATATTGACAGGTTTTAATAAATGGGTTACAATTATGCAAACGATTTACTAAAAACGTTTGCATATCTAGTTGACCAATTAAGCAGCATTGGAAAGGAGGCAATGATGAAACCTGTTCATATTGCAGTAGTCGATTTAGGTGAAGGAAAAGTTTACTATTTCAAAAGGCTATACCGACTATAAGGAATTACTTACAGATGATGATATTGATGCTGTGCATATTAGCAACAATGGAAGTACCAGCTTTTGAAGGGAGGAATTAAGAGATGCCGTTACAGCAAGATTTTTTTGACACCAGCTGGAGCATGGATGTCTCAGATGTAGAGCCTGTTAAAATGGGATTTATCGGCTGCGGCGATATGGCAGGATTTGCAGTATTGCCGGCATTGTATTTAGCACAGATTTCAGTAAAGGGGGTATGTGATTTAGACGAGGATAAGGCAAAATATATGGCAGATCGCTTTTGCCGGGGACACTATTACACGGACTATCGAGAACTGTGGCAGAAAGAAGATATTGAGGCTGTCAGTATCCAGCTTCAACCAGGTCCCACTAGGAGCAGGATTGTCAGAGAAGCATTGGAACTGGGCTACCATGTATTTATGCCCAAGCCGCCGACAACATCTTATGAAGAAACTGTAACGCTGGCAGCCCTGGCAGAGAAATACAACCGAAACGTAATGGTAAATTTTGAAACCCGTTTTTCCTATGGTGTCCGGATGGCACAAAAAGTACTTCAAAAAGAATCTTTTGGCAGGCTGACTGCGGGGCTGTTTTCCTTTTGCACCGGTACGTATAAGGACCGGCTGGAATACCGGCATGATGCTCCCTATAAAGATACAGTGCATGCGTATTTATTAGATTTCACCCCTCACCATTTAGATTTGGCACGCTATCTTTGCGGAGAAGTACGCCAAATGGCATTATTCCATAACGAGTTTAATGGAGAAAGTACAAATGCAATATCTATGGAATTTGAAAATGGCTGTGTCGGTGTTATGCAGTTGAATTCCAATCGCCTCTGGTGGCGAAACTATGACCGTATTGAACTGACCGGTCAAGGGGAATATGTGGTACTGGATGGCTTATGGAATATTAAGTACTATACTCTTGGACAGAATACATTTACTGAAAATTATCGGGATGAACGCAGCGTGGAATTAACCGGTGATGGATTTGCACTTCGTGAATTCGTAGCTGCCATCAGGGAAAAAAGAACTTGTATATCCGACATAAAAGATTGCTGTAAAACCATGGCGCTGTATCAAAGCATTTATGATGCAGTGGTACAAAGCAGGGATGGAGTCATTTACAGGAAATAATAAGAAGGGGGTATGATATGAGTAAAATACCAATTGTAATCGATGTTGATACGGGGACTGATGATGCAATAGCCATTACCGCTGCTCTGCTTTGCCAGGAGCACCTGGATATCCGGGCTTTTACTACCGTCATGGGTAATGTGGCTGTTGAAAAGACCAGCCAAAACACATTAAATCTGGTTGACTATCTGGGCTGGGATTATAAAGTGGCCATCGGTTCCCCGAAACCGCTGAAAAAAGACTATACGCCTGCAATCAGCCATGGAAGCAGCGGTCTGGGCGATGTTGTTTTGCCTGAATCCTCCAAAGGGTTTTATCGCAAAGAAAGCTATGAAACAATTTATGAAGAAGCCATCAAGGCAAAAGGCTCACTTCACATACTGGGGGTGGGGCCATTGACAAACCTGGCACTTGCCATTTTAAAACACCCGGATATTGTGCAATTGATCGAAGGCATTACGATTATGGGCGGTGGCCTATATGGCGGTAATATGACTATGACCAGTGAATTTAATATTTACAATGATCCGGAGGCAGCCAAAATAGTCTTTGAATCGGGTATTCCGCTGCATATGGTCGGACTGGACGTAACCTTAAAGCCCAAATTGCCCAGAGAAGTTTTTGAACGGGTGAGCGCGGGAAAAAGCAAATATGCCCAATTTGCATCTAAAATATTTGATTTTATGTATCGACGTAAAGAAGAAATTGGCGGCGATGATCCTAATTTACATGATGTGATTGCTCTTGGCGCAATTATAAAGCCTGAAATGCTTACATTCGAAAAGCACTATATGACAGTCGAGTGCGAAGGTGAAATCACCAGAGGAATGACCATTGCAGATTTTAATCATGTAGCAATGAAGGACGCAAATGTATGGGCTGCTGTAGATATTGACGAGGAAATGTTTTGGAATTGGCTGGTCAATTTGTTTGAATAAGAGAGGGAAGGGAAAGCTATGACAAAGAAGACAAATAAATGGTTCGTTCTATTGGTAATATGTTTTGGCGGAGGAATTATATATATTCTGCCGTATATTCAATATACATACTATGATTCATTGATGGAAGCATTAGCGCTTACAAATCAGCAAATGGGAAATATGATGTCTGTTTTGGGCATGGTAAGTGCGGTAACCTATCTGATTGGAGGTATATTTGCAGACAAGTTTAGCGTCAAATGGCTGTTGACGATATCCTTTGCGGGAACAGGTCTGGCAGGGCTGTGGTTTGCATCTTTTCCTTCCTATTCCCAGTTGTTGATGATTATGGTAATCTATGCAATTACTACGGTTCTGACTTATTGGCCGGCGATGATTAAAGCTGTAAAGCTCCTGGGTTCAGAAAATGAACAAGGCCGGGTGTTCGGATTCAGGGAGGCCGGATTTGGAATTTTTGCATGGGTATTTACACAAATCGGAACATGGCTTATATTTAATCGAACACAGGGAATCGAAGGCGTAAGAAACATTATCATATTCTATTGCATCATTTACTTTGTGGCGGCGGTTCTTTCTTTTATATTTATTCCAAATTCCGGCAAAACTGAGGCAAAAGAAGCCGCTGTCAAGAAGCCTGGTATCTGGGAGGGTATTTCATACGTCATCAAAATACCAAGTGTCTGGCTGATGGGCTTATCCATATTTTGCGCCTATACGGTAAGTGGCCCCGGACTCGGCAAACTAACACCCTATCTTACGCAGATAATAGGGGTCAATGAAACGGTAGTTGCATCCCTTATGAGTATTCGTTTGTACCTGCTGGCCTTTATAGCGGCATCGATTGGAGGTATTATAGCTGATAAAATCGGGTCTCCGGCGAAATTCATTATTGGCGCTTATGTTTGCCTGACATTGTCCCTGTTAATATTTGTACTTATTCCGGGAAAACCATCTCTGGCTGTTATCATCATTATTGTGGCATTTATAGTATCCGCCGTCATTTATATGATGAGGGGAACTTATATGGCACCCATTGGGGAATCAAAAATACCGGATAAATACATTGGTACCGCCACAGGATTAATCAGCTTTATCGGATTTTTACCTGATGCGTTTATGTTTACCGTATTTGGTTCTATCATGGGTGATTCCCCTGGTGAATCTGAGTTTAAAGCAATCTTCTGGGTATGTATCGCACTTGGTGTGATTGGGTTCTTCTTTGCCTTGCTGATGAAATGGCAGATAGGTAAAAGGCGTAAAAATATTGTCAAATCATGATTAAAAGTATTCGTGGTGCGATACTCCGGGGGGGATGTTTTAAAAGTAATTGCTTTACGTTTTTGTAAATCCATGAGTAGACAAGGACACTAAATATTTAACAAGACTTAAAATGATTTTGAAAAACAGCCAGGAATCCCTGCCAACTATCTTATGCGAAAGATCCGGTGTATGAGGGTAGCTGCGAAGCAGCGTAAGGGAGAGAGAAGACCCAGGGAGTCATGAGGGCATTCCCGAATGATGACTGCTTTAAGGGGCTTCGAACGACCGCCGAAGGAGTCCGGTTCGCATAAGATAGTTGGCAGATGTGCTTTATGAAAAGGCAGAGGAAGCCTGGCGGAAGGGTAGGCCGCCGATTTTGCCGTCCTCGCGGCGCGTATCGTAGCGGGGAAGCTGTTTAAAAAGTAACATGCAGCGGTGCGAACGACCGAACAAAAAGAGTTCGGCATCAACGCCGAAGTTTTTGTTCCAGTTCATTGATCCGATCTACCTTCGGCGCAGAACCGCCGCCGGCGAAATCGCATTGCAGCCAGATATCAACCAGATATTTAGCCAGTTCCACTCCGATCACCCGTTCTCCCATACACATAATCTGAGCATTGTTGCTCTTTCGGGAACGCTCGGTCGAAAACGGATCGTGGCACACCGCTGCCCGAATACCCGGAACTTTGTTTGCGCAAATTGCCATTCCGATTCCCGTGCCGCAAAACAGAATCCCTCTTTCATATTCGCCTGCTGCCACTGCTTCGGCTACCGAATATGCCACATCGGGATAAAGCGTCCCCACTCTCTGATCAACACCAAAATCCCGATATTCGAAACCCTTACTATCAAGATGCTTCATAATCTCTACCTTCAGTGTACATGCCGCTTCATCGCATCCGATTGCAATCTTCATGCAATACCTCCTTGATGATCCCATCTGCCATAGCCTGTAAGATAATACAACAAGATGCGGCTCCAGCATCCAAAACCCCCTTTGACCTCTCACCAAGGCGGCTGGAACGTCCAAATTTTGCCACCATATCTTTAGTGGAATCTCTTCCCTTTTCTGCAGCTGCCTTCATCTCTTGCAGGGCTTCTTTGTAGTCTTTGCCCTCTGCTGCCGCTCTTTTTATTGTATCAACTGCCGGTGACAACGTATCTACCAACGTTTTATCTCCTACCTTTGCCTCCACAATATCGCCCAAGCCGTTTAATCCGGCATCCAGCATAGCTGCCAAATCTCCAGGACCAATTTCTGCTAAATCTTCTCCTGCTTCTGCCATCTCCATGAAAATGGTTCCATAGATCGGCCCCATTGAACCGCCAATTTCATCTAAAAGAATCATTCCCAGCTCTTCAAGCCCTTTTGTAAAATTAAATTCTTTATCTTTCCATCTCGTCTCAAAAACAGTAAATCCTTTATTCATATTCATACCATGGTCGCCATCTCCGATTAGACCGTCCACTTCCCCAAGATAAGCTTTTTTATTCTGAATTTTTTTCACCATGAGTAATAATACGGATTTTCCATCTTTATTCTGAAAGCTGTTCATGCATTAATCCTCCTTCTTGCAATCCGGTTGCCAACCAAGGACTACTTAAACAGCGGTCCATAGGCTCTGCACGCACGGAAGTCTTGACTTTCTTTGTCCATTCCGAAGGAATTCCACACGGCAGGGCGGAAGATATTCTCTTCTGCCACGTTATGCATGCACACCGGTATGCGCAGCATCGAGCACAGGGTGATTACATCCGCTCCCACATGCCCATAACTTATGGCTCCATGGTTTGCTCCCCAGTTGTTCATCACATCATACGCACTCTTAAAGGCACCTTCTCCCGTTGTTCTTGGCACAAACCAGGTACAAGGCCAGGTGTAATCCGTCCGTTTCCAGATATGGTCCGATACTTCATCCGGCAGTTCTATCGTATATCCTTCCACCAGCTGCATCACCGGCCCGATCTCTTTGACGATATTCAGACGGATCATGGTCGCCGGCATCTCTGCTTTCGTTAGGAATCTTGACGAATACCCGCCTCCACGGAAATATCCCTGATCCGACGGACACCACTCTGTGGCGTTTAAGCAGTTACGGATGTCTGTTTCATTCAGTTTCCAGTAGGGTTTGATTAAGCTGTTTCCGCTCTCATCTTTGATCTCTCCGCAGGCATCAATACAGCACGCTCCGGAGTTAATCAGGTGGATGAATCCACCTGCTTCCTTTGCTTTTCCATCCAGATCAAAGCCCACTTCAGCCTTCACCGCTTCCGTGGTCCAGCAGGTTCTTACATCCGCAAACATCTGGGCACGGTTGGTCAATAACTTCAGCATCAGCATGCTCACACCGTTTAAGGTATCATTTTCCGTCGCCACGATATACGGCTCTCTGGCCCCGTTCCAGTCAAAGGAGGTATTTAAGATGGCTTCCGGAAAGTCCGTATTGGGATAATAATCCGTCCACTGGCGCTGTCCCTGGAATCCCGCTACGATGGCATTGTGTCCCAGACGCTCTTCCTCTCTTCCTTCCGGAAGGCTGTCGTTTCCATTCATCAGATCCTTGATGATTAAGGCACACTTCACCGTAAACTCCCAGTCCGCAGCTTTTTCTTCCGGGCTCTTTCTTGCCTCTTCCGGATTTTTATCAAACCCTTCTTTACAATGCTCTTTCGTCCATGCTAAAGCTTTCCGGTATTCTTCCTTATCATAAATCTCCTGCTCTATGCGGCGGATTACTTCCACTTCATCCACAGATTCTACCCGCATGCCCAGATACTCTTCAAAGAAGTCCGGGTCAATGGAAGATCCGGAGATTCCCATACAGACCGCTCCGATCTGTAAATAAGAGTTTCCTCGCATAGACATCACTGCTATGGCAGACCGGGCAAACCTAAGAATCTTTTCCTTTACGTCTTCAGGTATGGCCGTGTCATCTGCTTTTTGTACATTCTCTCCATAGATGCCAAAGGCCGGCAGACCCTTTCTTGCATGTGCCGCAAGTACCGATGCCAGATACACCGCACCGGGACGCTCCGTTGCATTCAGTCCCCACACGCCCTTAATCGTTCTCGGATCCATATCCATAGTCTCCGATCCATAACACCAACAGGGTGTTACCGACAGGGTGATATCCACCCCTTCTTTCTGAAACTGCCGCTCGCAGACCGCAGCTTCTGCTACACGTCCAATCGTAGTGTTTGAAATAATCACCTTAACCGGTTCCCCATTGGAATAGGTCAGCGACTCCTCAATCAGCTTTTTTGCACTTTTCGCCATGTTCATGGTCTGTTCTTCCAACGATCCCCTGACATCCAACATGCCTTTTCTAGCGTCGATGATTGGACGGATTCCAATGACTGGATAGTCTCCTATTAATCTTGATTTTTTCATAGCTTCTACCTCCTTTATCTAAATGCCATACTGTATGTGGGCATATCTATCAGCTCTTTTAATTCCTCATCCAACTTCATAACAGTAAGCGTTGCCCCCATCATCTCCATTGATGTGAAATAATTCCCCACATATGATCTGTATATCTTAATTCCCTTTCCTTCCAATATTCTATCTATTTCGTCATATAGTACATATAACTCCATAACCGGTGTTGCTCCAAGTCCCGAAATGAGTACCACCACCTCATCCCCTTTGACAAAAGGATAATCAGTCACTACAATATCAACCATTCGCCTGGCCATCTGGGCAGCACTTTCTAAGGGGCACACTTCAATTCCCGGTTCTCCGTGATGCCCGATCCCTACTTCCATAGTCCCGTCCTTAATCTCAAAATTGGGATGTCCAACCGCTGGAAGTGTACAGGGAGCAAGGCCAATACCTACACTTCTCGTATGATCAATCGCTTTCTGCGCTGCCGCAATTACCTCATCCAAATCACCGCCGCCGGCTGCTTTTGCTCCTCCGACTTTCCACATCAACACCTCTCCGGCCACACCTCTTCTTTTTTCTCTTTGATCTTTGGGCGCCGAAGCCACATCATCATTAGCAACAACAGTCTTTACTGTCATCCCCGCTTTCCTTGCCATTTTTACAGCCATCTTTACATTCATGTTATCTCCGGAATAATTTCCATAAAGACAGGCAACTCCTTTTCCCTGATCCGCTGCTTTAAAAGCATCTAAAAAGGCGACCGCCGTAGGTGAAGAACAAATTTCTCCAACTGCCGCCGCATCACAAAGGTTCCTCCCTACATATCCAATAAATGCAGGTTTATGGCCGGAACCTCCCCCTGTTACCACGCCAACTTTGCCCTCCTGAATATTTTTCGCCTTTACGACCCTTGGATTATCGGTTTCCTCAACCAAATCTGCATGAACTTTTAAAAAGCCTTTCAGCATTTCATCTACAATATTATCTGGATCATTTAATATTCTCTGCATGACCATTCTCCTTAATCAGCTAGCATTTCAGCCTCAATATTCAACATTTCACATATCATTTTTAATTCTTCAACATGGTCACCATAGACTGCATGACAATGGTTTGCATCAAATCTATCTAAGAAAATATGATGGTCAAACGGTAATTTGGCAAATACATGAGGCCATTCCTTCGTTGTCTCCGCTTCCTTTTCTTTCGGCATTTCAACAAAATCGACCGGAATAATCGTCATCCTATAGTTTCCTTCATATCTGTTCAACCGTGCGATCGTTGCATGTCCCGGTTTCGTCTGCAAATTCACATGGCATCCTCCGCCTGCATATATTTCAAGACATGGGTATAGGGTTGTCTTAGCAAGATTTGCTTTATAATCATTGGTACCGGTTGCATAATATGTAGACTGCGAGCCGCAATTACAGAATACCATGACGTCATGTTCTGCATCATAGTGTCTTACATCCATGAAGATAACCGGATCATTTGTCAATAATTTCAACATCTGCATCGTAAGTGCCGCATCCGAGTCTGCTTCGCAGGCACAAACCACAGGCTCTTTCTCGCCATCCCAGTCATAAGGGTCATTCATAAAAGCTGCACTTAAACATTCTGTACAGTAATGACGGCTCATTTCATAATGACATTTCACACCGATAAAATCATAATTATTCTCTTTCACAATTGCTTTTGTCGCTTCATAATGACGAATCTGTTCTTTTAATTTATCTTCTGTCAGGCGATTCCCATCGAACTCAATAGAGCCGATATGTTCTTTCAACCAGCTGAATGCTTTCTCTACCTGTGCATCTCCCACTTCCTCTGCCTTACGCACAATTTCAGACTGATCCAAATGATCTACATCCACTCCAAAAAGACGCTCCCAATCCTGCATACTTACGGTACTACTGTACATTCCAAGACTTCTTCCACCTAAAAGACCATATTTCTGTCCGTTTAATGCAGATACCGTTTTCGCACATTTCCCAAACCGAATAATCTTTCCCAATACTTCCGCATCCTTAAAATCACCTGCTGCCCGAAAATGTTCGATCCCAAGGTGATGCAATGCACCTCCCGCCGCAAGCATAGCTACCATACCGGGCCAATCCGGGTTCAGATTGGCCGCTAATAAAAATGGACCTTTCCCATTCTTAGCTGCAATTGCAGAAAAATTAGGGAAGGCGAATACTCCATACGAGAAGACCGTTCCATCTACACCTTTTGCTTTTAATTTTTCTGCCTCTTCTTTTGCGCTTTCCACCGAATATACAAGTTGATCGGCAACAATTACATCGACTTTACCATCCATCTTTAGTTCAGACTCAATCACATCTACCTGTGTCTGCACAACATCTTTTAATTGCTCATGAACTTCCGGATCTCCATCAGAAAATCCTATTAAACCCAATAACGGTTTTCTCATTATTATCACCCCTCTGTATAATGTAATCTCTCAAGAGTTTCCATCATTGCTCTTTCCAGTTCTCCATCCAGTTCTTCAAGCGGCGCCCGCATCTTTGTCTGCGCAATAATACCTCTATTCTTTAACACGGATTTATAGCGGGCAATGTTCTGCGTACAACTTAATGCTTTGTTTAATACATTTATTTCCCTTTGCAATTTTGTCGCCTTCTCAATATCTTCTTCCTGTATTGCCTCCCATAATGATTCATAATATTCCGGAATTACATTTGCATTTCCTGATACTGTACCATCTCCACCGGCAAAGCAAGTAACTGCAAACAATTCATCCGGTCCGCATAATACGGAAAAAGTCCCTTCCTTTAAAGTCATGAATTCCTGGATTCTGGACATATTATTAAAACTGTACTTAATGCCAATCACATTAGGACAGGCTGCTATAATCTTGCCTGCTGTTGCCGGCGTGATATCATTGACCGCAAGCTGTGGAATCCCATATAGATAGATAGGGAACTGCTCCGGAACACTTGCCGAAACCGCTTTATAATAATCTATCACTTCTTCTTCCGTCAGTTTAAAGAAAACCGGTGTCATAACCCCTATTCCATCAGCACCAATCTTCACAGCATGCTTAGCCAGTTCTATTGTGTCTGCCAGATTCCATGCTCCTGCCTGTATGTAAACAACTGCTCTTCCCGCTGCCCTTGCTGTTACAATTTCCGCAACTTCTTTTCGTTCATCTAATGATAGATACATCATTTCTCCAGTAGTGCCTACTGGATATAAGCATTGGATTTTTTTATCAATCAAATAATCCGTAAGCCGCTCCAGACCAGGTCGGTCAATTTTATCATCATTCGTTAAAGGCGTTACCATTGGTACTGTGACCCCATATAATTTTTTCATTTATAACCTTTCCTTTCGCATTTATTTCATACCAATTTATGCTCTGGCTCCTTGCCTGCAAACACATCCAGCAAAGCGCGTGCTGTTTTCATTCCTGTCGCATGATAATTCTCATACGATTCTGCTGCCGTATGGGGAGTACATACATAATTCTCAAACTCAAATAGACGATGTTCCTTAGAAATCGGCTCAAACTCAAATACATCTGATCCATATCCGGCAATCTTACCGGTTTTCAACCCATCGTATACGGCTGCCTCCTCTACAATAGTTCCTCTGGCTGTATTTACAATATAAACCCCATCCTTACAGAGCGTTAGATTCTCTTCATTTAACATATGATATGTCTCTGCAAGTGCCGGCACATGCAGAGAAATCACATCGCTTTCTTTCAAGATGGCATCTAAATCGCAAACTTCTACGCCCAGTCTTTCAGCCTCTTCCATATTTGAATACTTATCATAGGCTTTGATTTTACAATGGAACGCGCTTAATTTTTCGGCAAGGCATCTTGCCACAGATCCGAATCCTACCAGTCCTACTTGTTTTCCATTGAGCTCTTTTACCATTACCCGCTTCCATTTTCCTTCCCGTGTCTGCTGATTCAGGGATGGAAAATACCGCATAATGCTCAAGATCAGCATCAATGCATGCTCCGCTACCGATTCGGTGTTGAGTCCCGGACAATTTGTGACGGTAACTCCGCTTCGTTTTGCCGCTTCCAAATCAATATTATCCACACCGACACCAAATCTTGCAATTGCTTTTAATTTGGGGGCAAGAGACATCAGTTTCGCATCCCATACGTCAACACCGACAATTACACCGTCTATATCCGAAACAAGGGCTTTTAACTGTTCAAATTCCAGTGGCCCATTCGTCTCATTTTCAATTACTTCACAATCATGTGCTTTTAGATACTCTTTTGCCTCCCTGCAATACAGTGAGTAATTTGGCAGTGCCGCTAATATTTTCATTCTAACCCACCTCTTTTCCGGTATCATTCTATATCCAGTTGAAAAACAGTGTTCGCTGTTTTATACATAATCTGTTCTAATCCTGCGTCTGACAAAATGCCTCTTTTATGCAGGTCATTAAACTTTGCCAATGCCTCCGCCATCTGCAGTGTTACGTCTGAAGAAAACATCACTTTAGATGGTCCGAGTGCCATGATAATATCACAAATAGCCTCAATCCCTGCTCCGCTTGGCTCGATAAATACATTGTCATAAGTTTTCGCCACATAAATCGCCTGCTGAGTATAAAAATCGGCACCTGCATGAGCCATAACAATCGTGACATCAGGAAATGCCTCCGCACAGGGCTGTATTTTAATCGGATCTGCAAACGGTATTCCCATTCCCGTATGTACCATTACCGGAACCTGCAGTTTCCTGGCAACTTCGAATACATGCATTCCGTCAGCGGAGCAAGGCGAGACTGCATGGCCCGGCGGTGTGATTTTAATGGCAACAAATCCCAGTTCTTTGATACATCTCTCGGTTTCTTTCTCATAATCCTGAGGCTTGAAATGCGGATTCATCGAGGCCATTCCCCAGATGTTCCCCTGATGTTCCTGTGTCATTTTATATATCCTGTTATGGATGTTCTGAAATTCCTCTATATATGGTCGCGGGATATAAGGCTGTACAATCCCACCGTCGACTCCGTAAATCTCAAAGTTATGAAGCAATTCCTCTTCTGAAGTTTCCTGGTCAAAGGTCACATCCCGGCCGATGTGGCAATGTGCATCAATAATCATATCTGCTCACCTTTCTTTTTTCGGAACTGAATTTTATGCCCGTGGGATGTTTGACTTGACTCAAAGATAAGTGCTGCCAGTAAAACCACACCATACAATAGCTGCTGCATACCCAGAGATACTTTCAATACCGTCAGTGCACTTAAAACAATCGTAATAATCAGCGCACCACTGGCAGCCCCAATAACATGGCCTTTTCCACCATTCATAGAAACTCCTCCGATTGCAACTGCTGCCAATGTAATGAACATATAAGAGTCTCCCATTCCCAAATAGGATTGTCCCACACGCCCACTCATGATAATGCCGCCTGCTGCGGCGCAGACTGCGCTGATACTATACGCCGCCAAAACGGTGATCCTTACGTTCACTCCTGAAAAATACGCCGCCCGCTTACAATTGCCTACCGCATATAATTTTTTTCCATAGGAACTGCGCTTTAATATAAGCATTAGCACTATCATACCCACCACAAATACAATCGTAATAACTGGTACAAACCCTATTTTTGCTTTCGAAAAGCGAATTAGTACCTGAGGTGTGAATCCTCCTGCCGTACCGTCTGTCCAGGACAACAGTGCCCCCATTAAGATGGAATTCATTCCATAGGTCATGATCATTGGATGCACCTTCAGATATGCAATACCAAATCCGCTGACTGCACCGATCAGTAACGTACCGATAAACACAATTGCCAATGTTGCCGCAACACTCCATCCTTTTGTATTGACCCCATAGTTGATGACAACTGCTGACGAACACATCATATATGGTACCGACATATCAATGCCGCCGGTCAATACCACGAATGTCTGCCCGATTACCAATAAACCCAGAATTGCAAAATCTGACATTAAGACACTTATATGGCTCAGACCTCCGAAACCCCTGTAAAAAAAGCTTATGATAATAACCAGTAGTATGGCAATCAAATAATTGCCCATAATATCCGAGTTGTTTTTCAAAGCTGCTCTCATTTTCTCCATCATATGTCCACCTCCATCTTTTTCCGGTTATGGAACATCTCCGTAAAGGAGCTGATACAAACCGAAATAATCAAGATGACACCCTGCAGAAGGGATGTCATATAAGAAGATACCCCCATTGCCACCATCAAACCTGTCAATAATCTCATGAGCACAGCTCCAAGGATCGCCCCCGTAAAGCTATAATAACCCGCTGCCACGCTGCATCCGCCAATGACCGCTGCCGCGCATGATAAAAGAATGAAACTGTCTCCGGCTGTCGGTGATCCCGATGAAACCTGTGCTGTCCGAAAAAGTCCGGCGCAGGCTGCCAAAAATCCCGAAATGGTATAAATCCGTATTTTTGTTTTATTTACATTAATTCCACCATAATATGCCCCCTTTTCATTGCTGCCCACCGCGAGCATGGCAATTCCGAGTTTAGACGCTTTGAAAAAAATGCCGATGATCGCCAATACAAGCAATAGGATTAAGGAAACCTTTACACTGCCAAATTTATAGAGTAATGCCTGCGTAAATTTCTGCGGAACACTTCCACCGTCCACTGATAAGATACAAAGCGCCGCACCACTCCAAATAGCCCAGGTTGTCAACGTCGCAATAAACGGCTGCAAGTTAAATTTCACAATGATCAAACCATTGAACATACCTGCAAATGCACCAATTAATACTATTCCAATGGAATATACGATGATTCCCATGGTATTATCCGGCATATAAACAGCTGCAAGACAATTGGTAAAAGAAATCAAACCGCCGACTGATAAATCGGTTCCGCCGATCATGAAAACTAATGTCTGGCCAATTCCAACCAATGCCAGTGTAATCCATGAATCGGCCTGACGGTTTAGCCAGTTGAAGTTTATTACTCCCGGCTGATATATATTCATGATAAATATAATGATGATCAGAATAATATACGGAATGAATACACTGATATTGGGCATACGAAATTTTATCTGTTTTTTATCCATGCTAATTCCTCCGCTTTCTATGCTGCTCCATCTCCGATGGAGGCTCTCAGTATATTTTCTTCTGTCAATTTATCTTCTGATAAATCTGCTTTTATTGATCCACTGTCCATAACCAGAACACGATCACAAACATTTACCAGCTCTTCCATATCGGTGGAGTAGAATAAAATACAATTTCCATCAGCAGCAAGCTGCCGCAATAAGGTAAACATCGTATTTTTAGTTCCTACATCAACGCCTCTTGTAAAATCATATAGCAGCAATACTTTTGGATATGTCATCATTAGTTTCGCCAATACCACCTTTTGTTGGTTTCCCCCGCTTAAACTATTAACAGGGTTGGCTATATTCCCTGTTTTAATGGACAAACTTTCAACTGCACGTGTCAGCAGTTCTTTTTCTTTCCTTTTATTGATCATCCCTGCATTCGTAATCTTTGAAATTACTGGAAGTAATAGATTATCCGCAATCGAAAGCTCCAAAATCAATCCTTCTGAAGCACGTTCTTCAGGAACAAGCGAAATCCCGGCATCCATGGCTTTTCTTGGACTCTTCAGCTTCATTTCCTTTCCGTTCAGGAAAATCGCCCCCTTTTGCGCCTTGACAGCACCTGAAAGCGCAAGTAAAAGTGCATTCTGTCCCTGTCCGGCAAGTCCTCCGATTCCTACTACTTCACCCAATTTGAGAGAAATATTAATATGATCTAAATAATGCTCAAAATAAAGGTCTTTCGTTTCCAGCACAATCTGTTCCCGGCAGGTATTCACTTTTTCCGGATAAAATCCAGTCATTTTCCGTCCCAGCATCATTTGTACTAATTCATCATTTTCTATTTTATCTAATCTGTTGGTTCCAACATTCTGCCCGTTTCTAAATACCGTTACTACGTTACAGAATCTGCGGATCTCTCCCATACGGTGCGAAATAAAGATAATAATTTTCTTTTCCTGCTGAAGCTGTTTTACCAGCTTGTATAACCATTCTACTCTGGTCTCAGTCAGTGCAGAGGTTGCCTCATCAAATACAATTACCTCTGTATTTCGGCTCAGTACTTTCACAATCTCAATGGTCTGTTTTTCAGAGAGGGAAAGTGTCTCTACCTTCCGCTCCGGATCAACTCCTTCTACTTTAAATTTCTCGAAAAGATCTTTTGCCTTTTTACAGGCAATTTTTTTTCTGGTTACTGAAGTTTTATTTCCCAAATTCATTTCCAGAAAAAGATTATCTGCCACGCTTAAATTAGGTATCAGACTAAGTTCCTGAAATACAATTCCGATTCCTGCTGCCATTGCCTGCTTCGGATGTGTCGCAGTCAACTTCTGTCCCCCAAGAAAAATTTCTCCGCTGTCATAGCTCTGACACGCGCCCATGCATTTTATCAGGGTGCTTTTCCCTGCACCATTTTCACCAAGCAGCGCATGTACTTCACCTTTATCCGCCCCAAAGTTTACATCCTGCAGCGCTTTTACGCCGCCAAAAGATTTTGACAAACTTTTTATTTCCAAGTCTGGCATAACGGTCCTCCCTTTTCCTTTTTCATCCCCCCTGCCGCAAACCTGCAGGGGGGCAGGATCCTGCTTATTTAAAAATGTCTGAGATTTCCGGCTGAAGTTTAAAATCTGTCGGTACTACCGGCCAGCCAAATGACGCATCCTGGTCACTCCAGCAGTTTACTCCTTCTTCCAGTTTATTTATGGTTACTCCATCCAGTTCGCTGATCGTATCAGTATTATTGGATGCCAGGTATAAATCATTGATCGTATTATTTTTTTCAACCTCTTCACCAGATAATACTTTATATGCCGTCTCGATTGCAATTGCAGACATTCCCGGCATTCCTGACAGCCATACCATTCCATCGTATTCACCATTCAGCATCTCCAACGCATCACCGTTATATACACCATATCCGCCGCCGACAATCACCGGAATATCTTTGCCGGCCTCCTCAAACGCCTGAATTGCACCAGTCATTGGACCCTGCGTCCATACTGCATCAATGGTATCTGCCGCCGTCAAAGCAGAAGAAACGCCGGTATAAGTTGATCCCTGTTCGTAGCTGCTTTCGTAAGTTGCCACAATATTGATTCCTTCTTCCGCTTCTAAAATTCCTTTTGCTTCCTTATACTCCTCTTCTGCCATTGAAGCTCCGGAAAGTCCCAGATCCATAATCACATTCCCTTTGGCCTGGCCTTTTCCGCCAAGCATTTCAACGATGTATTCTGCGCCAATCTGAGCACGTTTTATATAGTCCGTCGCGATTTTAAAAGGTGCATCCGACTCTACACTCTGGTCAAATACCACAACTACAATTCCTGCATCCATTGCTTCCTGTATGACGGAATCCAATGCCGTTGTCGAAGACGGGTCAATTAAAATGGCATCATACCCGCTATCAATCATGGTCTGAATCGATGCAATTTGTGCTTCGGGACTATTATCTGACTGCACAATATTGAAATCCATTTCTGAAGCATAAGGTTCTTGAGCTGCTGTCCAATCTGCAACAGAACACATAATCTGTCTCCAATCATTGCCCATGTAAGCATTGCTTAACCCAACCTTATATGTTTCTTTGTTTGTGTTTGAAGATTCTTCAGCCGTTTTTTCATCCCTTGTATCTGAAGAATTAGAATTACCACATGCAACAAGACTTATTGCCATAATTGCAACTGCCCCAAGTGCCAACATTTTTCGTAAATACTTTTTGATCATATTCTTTCCTTCCTCCTTAATAAGCATAGGTTACATTGTATATACTAAACATATGGAATCGGAATATCATTCAGCGCGCAATTTCTGACGTACCTTTCCTATGTTTGTATCCTGAGTTGTTCTTTAATAATGAACTTTGTTCTCCAAGTAATGGTAAAAAAAATAGTTTTTCTGAATGTAAGCTTGGAAACACCCAGTCCAAGCGTTACACTCATACGAAACCTATTATACCCTTTTTTCTATTTCCATAATGTCTTCTTTCAGCATTAATGCATACTTTTCTATTGTCTCTTCCGTAAAAGCTCTGTAAGAACCACTAATACTAATAGCAGCCAACACCTTCCCATCCGCACCCATAATCGGAATCGCAACACACTTTATACCAAATTCATGTTCCATATCATCGACAGCATATCCTCTTTGCCTGGTAACCTCCAAATCTTTTTTAAAAACAGATGCATCTGTAATCGTATTATCGGTATGCTTTTTAATCGTTCCGTCAAATACCAGATCTATAAAATCATCCGGCATATGCATTAGCATCGCTTTTCCCAGTCCGGTACAATAGTAATCCGCTTTCATTCCAAACACGGATCGCATTAATGTTACACTCTCAATAGGATAGGTAGCCTCCAGATAGTATATCTCTGTTCCATAGGGTATTGCTAAATAGACTCTTTGTTTGGACTTATTTGCCAACTCCTGCATAAATGGAAGACATATTTTGGCAATCGAAAACGTGTCCCTTAAAGCATATCCCAGATTAAATACCTGGATTCCCAGTTTATACTTTCCGGATAATTCATCCTGCTCTAAATACCCCATCATTTTAAATGTCGTTAATATGTTATGTACATTGCTTTTATATAGACCAAACTTTTCACTGATTTCGGTGACCCCTAATATTGGCTCTTCAATAAAACAATTTAATATTTCTAAAGCTTTTTGTAAACTCTTTACCTTTGCTACTGCCATGTCAAACTCCTTGTTATCTAATAGAGAACTGTATTATTTAATATAGAATGTATGATAACATATTTATTTATTTCGTTCAATACACGATATTACTAATTCTCAATTCCTTTTTTTGTGCAAATTGCCTGCTATATTACCGCAGCACGCTTTTATTTAAATAATGGGAAAGGCCGCACGTTTATGGCAAGTTACCTTTTTTCATCACTAACCAAGAAAGAAACTTTTGCAAACATCCCAATACCAAAGATAATTGGCACCAAATAATTAATACATTTCAGATCCGAAAGCTTTTAGTAACCAATAATCGTTATTGAATAATCCGATTTTAATATACCTAGGCCCATTTTCGGATGTTAAGTATTTAAAAATACTGCCTTCTTAATAGATTCACGATAAGAGGAGTTAGTAACCATATCAATCTGATTCGTAATACGACCGTCTTTCATAAATATTGTCTTATTACAATTACATGCTATTTCATAGTCATGAGTGACCAAAATTAATGTCTTCTTATATACTTCATTTATTTGTTTGAAACTTTCCATAACTTTCTCTGCAGATAAGGAATCAAGGTTTCCTGTAGGTTCATCTGCAAAAATAATATCTGGATTATTAATTAATGCCCTTAGTATAGCCACTCTCTGCTTCTCACCACCGGACAAATTATAGGGATATTTATCTAAGATATGAATAATTTCGAGCAACTCTGCTTTTTCATTAATTAACCTTTCATTAGTCTTTTTTTGATCTAACACTAAGGGTAACAGGATATTTTCTTTTACTGTCAGACTGTCTAAAAGCCTAAAATCTTGAAATACAAATCCAATTTTTTTTCTTCTTAATGCTGATAACTGTTCGTTCCCATAGGTATTTATATTTTCCTCATAATACTCTATATTACCACTTGATGGTTTTTCGATTGTACCAAGAATTTTTAATAAAGTTGTCTTGCCGCAGCCTGATTTTCCCATGATTGCCACAAAATCCTGAGACTTAATTTGTATATCAATATCAACCAATACATTAATTGGCTTTTCGCCCCTCAGTTTATTCATTACCGATTTTTGGTATGACTTTGTTACCTTTTCTGCTTTTAATAAATACATATAAACTCTCCAGTCCATTATATTGTAATTTTTGATAATAAGTTTTTCTTAACAATCCCAAAATAAAACATTTCAATTAGACAAATAATACATTGAAAAAGAAACAGAAAAATGAAATACGAAAAATTTAATATTCTACTTCGCTTTAACTCTACAATTAAGAAGCATAGAGATAATATAAATGCAAAAATCATAGGAATTGTCAATATTATTTTATATTCTTTAAAAATAAATTTCTTTTTCATAGGTTCGGTCATACCTAAGTACATAAGAAGTTCATACCTCTTTTTTAAATTTTCAATCCCTGAAAGGCTTCTTATACTTATTATTCCCATACAACAAATGACCGAAAATATTCCAATAATAATGCTGGAAACCAAAATCGTCAGGTTATCATTCTTTATTTTTCCGGCTATTTCACTTCTTATATATTTTTCGTTTGTTGGATGATCCAAGAAAAAATCATTCATAATAGTATCATTCTCAGAATCAAAAAGAACCATTTTTTTATCCTGAAATATATTATCCTCACAAAATGTATCTGGCAAAATGCCAATATAGAACATATTGGGTAATTCTTCTCCGATTATAATCTGATTTTCAAAATATTTTATTAAAAACTTGTATTCCTGCTCATTTAATACAATACTAATGTCATGAATACTTTCCAGTATCTCATCTGAAGTAGCAGATTGAAGTACAAGTATACATTCATCATTTTTTATTTTTATGTCATTTCCAGTCAAATCAATATAGTTTTTTTCTGTAATACAATATAAAAATTCCTGCTCTTCATCCTCATATTCATTTAAATAACCTTTATATAAAGGCATCGAATAAACATTATTTGGGATTGAAGCGTTGCGATCGTACACGGCTACTCCTTCATATGGGTAACTTTTACTATAGTCATAGGGTATAAGGGTAGATATACATAATGCATTAACAAAAAACATTACTAAAAAATTTATCAAGTATACTGAAAACATGATTTTTTTATTGGATTTAAATCTATAAGAAAATTCATTTAAAGGAATCAGGTTTTTTTGATACAGAGATTTACCAAATTTCTTAATCAATAAAACAACCATGCTTGTTCCATATGATAGAACAATATATATCCCTAATATAGATATTGATATGCCTAATAGTAGTTTAGGTAAAGAATCACCTATAGCAAAACTAATAGAATATAATATTATCAGGAAGCCGCCTATTCCTAACATGCTGGTTCTGTTATGCATCCTCTCATTCTTTGTGTTCTCATCTAGTAAAGCAGATAAGCTTTTAAAATGCAGTAATAAGCAAATAACCAAAAATCCGATAATATATACTAATAATGATAAACCCAATACAGTCCCACTGATTCTTATATAATCAGTTAAGTTCAATCTTACCTGATATCCCATATGGCGAAAAATAAATGAAATAAATTCTGACAGTGCTATTCCGGATATCAGACCAATAAAATATGAAAAAATGTATATAGTAAAATACTCTAAGAATACTAATAATAAAAGTGTAACTTTTCTTATTCCTAAAATTATGAGTAACGAATAATCTTGTAGTCTGAGTTTAGTATAAAAAGCAAATGCAAATTGAATAAATATAAAAGCAATAACAGCAAGAAGAATATAATATAAAGAAAATACAATCTTTATATTCGTTAAATCTGCTCCCATATTAATACAAGAATTAATATCCAAAATGGCAAAAAGTGTTACAAATATTGAAACAAACAACACACAACTAAAAAAATATAAAATTAAGTTTTTAAAGTCAATGGATTTATAAACTATTTTTATTAATATATTCATTCTTACTCCTTATCAATAAAATAAAAATGCTAGCTGAAATTTGCGAAGTCGAAAATACTGATACCATTTGCTTTGAGATAGGCTGTCATTCCCTATGCATAAATCCAGTTGGGGCCAACTCCTCTCAGGGTTTCATTATACCAGAGCAATGAGTTAATTGAAATTAAAACTTTTCCGGTTTATCAGGTTAGGTAAGGATGTAGTCGTGAAGGGAGACGAATAAAGAATCTCCTTTCCAGGTCATTTTGACCTTACAAAAGGTATCATAAAATACAATTTTTAAGCCTCTAAGGCAACTGACAGGTATAGGAATAAAGTATTGACAATTTATAAAGCATCTGTTATCCTTTATACATACCGTTAGTATGTGAGGGAGGTAAAAATATATGGCACGAAACAAATACCCGGAAGAAACCATAAACCGGATTTTAGATGTCTCAATGAATCTATTTTTGGAAAAGGGCTATGAGCATACCTCTATTCAAAACATTATTGACAATCTCGGAGGATTAACAAAGGGTGCAATCTACCATCACTTCAAGTCCAAGGAGGACATTTTGCTGGCAGTCACCGAACGCCTCTACCAGGATCACGACAAAGAATGGATGGAAAGCCTGGCAGAAAACAAGACGCTTACGGGTCTTGAAAAGATTCGCATGATGCTCCGTGGGTCCCTGGCCAGTCCAAAACAGGATAAACTCTTTGCTGCCGCACCAAATATGCTGAAGAATCCAAAAATGCTGACAATACAGATACAAAGTATTTTTGAAGAAACAGCTCCTTTATATCTCAGACCTATTATTGAACAGGGCATTGCGGACGGTTCTATTCAAACAGATTACCCTGAAGAACTTGCCGAAGTAATTCTACTGCTTCTTAACCTATGGCTGAACCCCATGGTCTATTATGATGAACCGGAAGTGATTCAACGCAGGATCGGGCTGTTTCAGCAGATGCTGTTGGGTATGGGAGTTGACTTGATTGATGAAACGATGAAAGAACGGTTTGAAGAGCTTTGCACATTCTATGGCAAGAATAAATAAATTTTCTGAGATGTTATTTTTTGTCGTTTTACATACCGACGGATGGTATTAAAATAAATAATTGGAGGTTCATAATGACAGACGTAACAAATACCGTTGTTAACACAGGGAATACCGAAACACCCCGGGCATTATTTCATAAGGATTTCACACTTGTAGTTATAGGGCAGATTATCTCGCTATTCGGCAATGCGATACTGCGTTTTGCACTGCCTCTATACATTTTGAAGGAAAGTGGTTCCGCATCGCTTTTTGGGCTTGTGTCAGCAAGTTCATTTTTGCCCATGATTATCATGTCTCCCATCGGAGGAATTATTGCAGACAGGGTTAATAAGCAACGGATTATGGTGGTGTTGGATTTCTTTACGGCGGCTCTGATTATGGTTTTCATCCTAATCAGCGGCGAAATGTCCCTTGTACCTCTGGTGGTCGTTGTATTGATGGCTCTTTATGGAATACAGGGTGCGTACTCTCCCGCTGTCCAGGCCAGTATCCCATTACTTGCAGAGGGTGACCGGATTGTCCCTGCCAACGCCGTTGTCAATTTGGTTCAATCTCTTTCCTCGCTTTTAGGACCGGTTATCGGTGGTATACTATATGCCGCTTATGGACTTACTCCTATTTTAATCGTGAGCGTTATATGCTTTTTCATTTCTGCCGTAATGGAGCTTTTTATCCATATACCGCATCAGCCGCGCACTGAGAGCCGAAGCATTTTTGCAATCGTCAAGGATGATATGAGCCTGAGCCTTCACTTTATCCTGAAGGAAAAACCAGTACTTGCCAAGGGAATTTTACTGATTTGTGGTTTTAACCTTTTTTTGAGCAGTATGCTTGTAATTGGCCTTCCGGTACTAATTACGCAGACTCTTGGCCTCAGTGAACAGCTCTATGGAATCGCACAGGGAGCTTTGGCTGCCGGCGGTCTTGCAGGGGGAATCTTTGCCGGTGTGCTCGGCAATAAATTAGACATCAGGCGTTCTCACATCCTGCTGCTGGTCAGTGCCATAGCCATTATCCCAATGGGACTTACTTTGCTGTTGGGTGCCCCTCCATTTGTCAGTTATCTGGTTATCACTGTCATGAGTTTTTTCTTAATGGTCTGTGCCACACTGTTCAGCATACAGATGTTGGCATTTGCACAAATCCAGACGCCTACTGAATTGACAGGCAAGGTGATTTCTTTCATGATGGCACTGTCTATGTGTATGCAGCCTATCGGGCAGGCACTTTACGGCATACTGTTTGAGAAGCTTGCGGGTTTGCCATGGGTGGTAGTCATGGGTGCAGCGGTTATTTCTGTCTTGATTGCTTTATACTCAAAGTCAACATTCAGTAAGATACGAGACAGCGTGTAAAATCAGTAGTAATTGAAAGAGCCTCCCCTGCACCGCTCCTGCTTCTTTCATCTTACAACAATGTAAGATTATAAAATAAAATGTAAGCTGCTTCGATGGTTATCCTGCTTTTTCCGCGATATAATAAATACATAATAAATCAAACGAAAAGAGGGAAAAAAATGAATAAGAAAGCATTATTAAGAGCACTCATCGTAACAGCAGTATACATGCTTAGTGTCATTTTAGTAAATATGGGGCTATATGCATTAAATATTTCTTATCTGACTATCGACTCTATGAATGCCGCATCTATTGTATTAATTGCACTCAGTATATGTAAGACAAAAAAAATTAAGAATTATATTTACGGCGTGGCTTAGGCCACGCCGCTTTAAAAATAATTCAATTTGTGTATAACTCTTTCCTTAACAAATTTATAAAATCAAAAATAATAGCGCAGAATATTTAACAAAAACTCGCAAACTCAAATTTATAATTCTATAGATAACTGCAATACAAGTATGTTATAATATTTCGATATACTGTAACCAGAAAGGTGCATTCAAAATGTTAGAACTTGTAATATGTGATGATGAAAAATCTCTGCGTACGGATTTGAAAAAAATAATAGAACGGGAATTGGATTTATGCGGCCATGATTGCCGTATTACAGAATTTAACTGTGGAGAAGATTTAATTCGGACTCTAAATACCCGGAACTATGACATTTTCTTTTTAGATATAGAAATGAAAGAATTAGACGGGATGGAAACGGCAAAACATATACGAAATAAAAATACCTCTGCGGAAATTATTTTCGTAACCTCCCATCCTGATTTTGTATTTCAGGGATATGAAGTACGGGCATTGAACTATATCTTGAAACCCTATGAAGAAAAAAAAATTCTATCCGTGTTATATGCTGCTTTAGAACACCTGAGTCTGTCTGCGGAAAAATATTATCTGATTGAACAGCGTTCCGGTACTATAAAACTGCCTTTGTCCAGGACAAAATACTTTATCAGTGAACGCCGTTCCATTACTGCAGTTACTACAGATACCACCTATACCTTTTATGGTAAATTAAACGATATGGAGACAGAACTGCCCGACTTCTTTATCCGCATCCACAACCGTTACTTATGCAACTTAAATTATATAGATTCCATAGACGCAAACTCTGCAATCTGCGGAAAAGAACTGCTGCCTGTCAGCCGTTCCTGTAAACAGAACCTTACCATTGCATTTGCAAAATATATGTTAAAGTAGGCGGTGGCTTTTATGATTATATTCATAGACTTTTTAAATTGGATTGTTTATTTCATTTATACTTATTTTTTCTTTTTACTGTTAAAATCGTTTCTCCCCTTGCGTGACTCCAAAATTATAAAATTTATCGGATATTTGCTTTGCGGCCTGATAGCTGCTGTTATAATATATCCCAACGATCTTGTGAATGCAATCGGAGCTCTTTTTCTGTTTATTCTTTATATGTTCCTGTTTCATAAAGGAACATGGTATACAAAAATATCCTGCGTCATTATTTTTTACCCTATTATCATTTCCCTGAATTACCTTACGGAGAATTGCGGACTGCTGATCTGGCAGTATAGCGGTGAAACAATGACTTTACTGTCTGAGACTATTTTACATACCGTTACGCTTTCCTTTCGTATTCCATTTTGGTTTTTAATATATCATTTCTGCAAAAAACTCATTTCAGATACCGTACAGACCTTGACTCCACAGACCTGGCTGATTATGGATGCGATTTGTTTTACGTCTTTCATTGGTATCCTAACCGTCATTTGCTATGCTCCGGGAAGCACTTATTTTACATATCCGGCTTGTATTGCAAATATGGTTGCCTGCTTTGGATGTATCTATTTATCGGTATATATTGCAAAAACAATCAAAACAGATATGGAATTGCAAAACTTAAAATATCAGCAGTCCTACTATGAAGAACTGGAGCAAAACCAGCAGAACATCCGTAAGATCCGACACGATATGAGAAACCATCTAAGCGTCATCGGCAGCTTCTTTCAAAACGAAGATACGGAACAGGCAAAATCCTATTTTCAAAAACTTTCCGATGAATTTACGGTAACAAATCGGGTCTTCTGCCAAAATAGTATTGTCAATGCGGTCATAAATGGTAAGTATAACCTCGCTGTTCAAAATCATATTGACTGCTTCTTCAATATTGACATAGGCGAACTGCTTGGGATTGATGACGTGAGTATTTGCTCTTTATTTGCAAATACTTTGGATAATGCCATTGAAGCTAATCTGAAAATTGCGAATCATACCAAACGTTCCCTGTCTGTGAAAGCAAGATACTACCATGGGTTCTTTAGTTATGAAATATCCAATGCGAGGGAAAATGAAATTATTAATAAAAATGGAAGGTTTATTACCGAAAAACCGGATAAAAAATCACACGGTTATGGTTTACGGAACGTTCGAAATATTATAGATAAATATAATGGCAATATGGATATTTCTTATACTGATACTTCTTTCACTATTACAATACTTATTGGTAATATATAGATAAACCAGGAAGAAAATCCGGTTTTTACTCATGAATGGGTATTTGCTAATAAGCATAGGTATCCTTGGATGTTTATTTTTAAACGAGTGGGGTGAGTGAAAAGAGGACGCCAGGAACCACTGCCAATACTTTTAACATAAACTCCAATGTCAAAATCACCGTTTGAACAACCTGCAGCATTCTTCAGGAAAGCACAAGCCGTACTGCTTCTTTCCACCCCTGATACTTTCTATTTCTCATCTCTTCCGGCATCATGGGATATATATTACTTAATTATATTTAGTATAGCAGTAATTCCATGTACATTTCACTATAGGGTGCATATTTTAAAGGTTATACATATTGGCAATTAGGACGCCACTATGGGAGGCAATATGCTTTACGCAAACAGGGCAACGCTTTGGCGAACTAACTGCTAACTCCGACCACGTCAGCGCCCGGGAATGCCCAAGCGCCGAGGTCTGCGTAAGCAGTTATTTCGCCGCCGCTAAAAACGCCCTTTCATCGTTTGCTTAAAAGCATATTGCCTCCCATAGTGGCTGTTTTCATAAAAAGCCAAACTATAATAAAATCCAAACTTTAGTATATTAGAATTTTTCTATTCATCCGAATTCAATGGCGTTTCAGTATTGTAATAGTATTTGTTTATGCTGCGAACAGCACCTGTGGCTTATGCAGAAAACTAATAATTGCCGTTTTTCGCATAAAAACAATGTTGATTGCTAATCATTAAAGAGAGGAATGTCAGCGTCCCTATAAATCCAGTTTACCCATACATCAATTCTATAACCCCCATTTGACACATAAAGATTAACTTCACACAGTGACCATAGCCCAGCCTGATCCCGTTGACGAATCCAGGTCCAATGCATTTCATCTGAAGCTCTTAATATTTCATCATCAATTCGAGCTGTAGGTGTTGCCGCTGTAAGTGTTCCTATATAAGTTTGACCTTGAGAGGAGCCGCCGTAAATACTGGCACGCTTGATCTCCACATAAATTGGTGGTTCTGAAGTTCCTACAAAGGCGGTTAAATAGTCGTTGCCACCATAACGTATCAGCTGAAAAAAAAGCTTACCTATGGGTACATCATAATGTTGGCCCATTATGTTGGGCAAGTTGATATGAGTCACTTCAGGTCCGCCCGTGGGACCTGTGGGGCCGGTTTCTCCAGTAGGGCCAGGTTCTCCAGTAGGACCGGGTTCTCCAGTAGGGCCAGGTTCTCCAGTAGGACCGGGGTCTCCAGTAGGACCAGGGTCTCCAGTAGGACCGGGGTCTCCAGTAGGACCAGGTTCTCCAGTGGGACCGGGTTCTCCAGTAGGGCCAGTTTCTCCAGTAGGACCGGGGTCTCCAGTAGGACCAGGTTCCCCAGTGGGACCAGTTTCTCCAGTGGGACCAGGGTCTCCAGTAGGGCCAGGTTCTCCAGTAGGACCGGGTTCTCCGGTGGGGCCGGGTTCTCCAGTAGGGCCAGGTTCTCCAGTAGGACCGGGGTCTCCAGTAGGACCAGGGTCTCCAGTAGGACCGGGTTCTCCAGTAGGGCCAGGTTCTCCAGTAGGACCAGGGTCTCCAGTAGGACCGGGGTCTCCAGTAGGACCAGGGTCTCCAGTAGGACCGATTTCTCCAGTAGGACCAGATTCTCCAGTGGGACCGGGGTCTCCAGTAGGACCAGTTTCCCCAATAGGACCGGGGTCTCCAGTAGGACCAGTTTCCCCAATAGGACCGGGTTCTCCGGTAGGACCAGGTTCTCCAGTGGGACCGGGTTCTCCAGTTGGACCAGGTTCCCCAGTAGGACCAGTTTCCCCAGTGGGACCAGGTTCTCCAGTAGGGCCGGGTTCTCCGGTGGGGCCGGGTTCTCCGGTGGGGCCGGGTTCTCCAGTAGGGCCGGGTTCTCCAGTAGGGCCAGGTTCTCCAGTAGGACCGGGTTCTCCAGTAGGACCAGGTTCTCCAGTA